>Ga0126342_10007380_pt1 | contig 19614 bp, 24 predicted proteins | sample Cyp1metagenome_FD_92528 | JGI IMG/M metagenome (GOLD analysis project Ga0126342, IMG submission 92528) | Coral microbial communities from Lord Howe Island, Old Settlement Bay, Australia - Cyphastrea 1 metagenome | ecosystem: Host-associated > Invertebrates > Cnidaria > Coral ... | reverse complement strand
CTTCCTGCCTACACTTATTGCAAGCAGGGCCGGACATCCAAACCTATGAGCCAAAACACTGCCCCAACAGCAAAAACGTTCAAACCTGGTTTCGTCCAACTAGTCGACACGACCACTTTGCATGTTATTTGCACATATACATACACATATACACATATAATATACTCCCCTTTCCACCCCTCCAACCTCGCATCTCTACGTTATTTGCAGCACTTGAGAGCCACGACCTCGTCAACGGACCTTGTCTACCTGTATATTTCCATCATAACCTTTTTTTCGAACCGCCTATCGCGTGCCTCGCACATGGTTTACAACATATTTGCTACCTATGGATTACGCAAAGCTTACCTATGCAAGCCTAGACATATGTACAGTAGAAAAACAATAAATAAATATATAGATAGATAGATATATGCACAATCTAGATACTACATATTGATATCTTGATCTTGTATCTATCACATGTTTCGTTTACATTGTACATACTGTACACGTGTATATATATATATGTACATATATATATATATATATGCATGTATGTATATATATGTATATATATATATGCATATATATATACATACATATTTATATATATACATAAACTCTAGATATACAGCGTGTATTGCTGTCGATATTCAATATACCACATATACTATGTAAAATTTAGTCAACGAACATATTTACCTATATTGTATATATTACATCTACTGTGGATACAGTACATGTGGCATATACTATCTATATTCTATCAAAATCCACATATACGATGTATATATATATATATATATATGTTCAATATATATATATATATGTCAAATATAATATATATATATATATATGTCAAATATAATATATATATATATATATTATAAATATATATATATTGCATATATTCTATTTATATCTTGCATATTATATATATATATATATGTTTATATATATATATACACCACACATACGCTCTATATTACATTCACAATCGGCTTGGCTGCTGAGAAAACCCCCCCTCCCCTGCCACAGGGGGGGGGGAACCATCTGGTTGGGGGGGTGTGGGGGTCCCTGCTCATATATATATATGTATATAATGGGTCCTTGATGGACAATGATCAATTATTACCAAGGTCACACAAGGTACGGAAACAATCTGTGGACCCGTCCTCTGAGAGCATATGTGCCTTGCTGCATGCCACGAATGGCCCTGGAATCAAACAGAGATTGACGCCTCCGCGGCGAAGGAAATGGGGCACATAAGTAAGGCCACACATGATTCACATTAGAAAATATGTGGATTAGAATTGAGGGACATCAGAATGTACCAAAACACAAGGATCGAAAAAAGTTCGGAGTTTTGTTCTCAAAAAACCTATAAGTTCCAAAGGGCTGTTTTTGGTCTTTCAACCGGAGTTCACCATGAAAAAAACGGCAAATTCCACCTGAAGAGGCCCCTGCAGATGACCGCCCGCGTCGAAGGTTGGAGACTACGATGTCCACTGCCACCTGGCCGCGCATCCAGCTGCAGTGTTTCATTCAAATTCTGACATCCTGATCCATATAAAGTGGTGGTAAATGGATAACCAGATATTTCCATGATACTTAGTATTTCTATATGATAAATAACCATCATTGCCTTATATAGATTATACAAATATATAAAAATGATGATTTGCCTAGTTACCTAGTTTTTAGGGCTGGTTGTCCATAACCAGAGTGATCCATAAATGTCCATGTCAGGACCTTGTAATCCAATCTGCTAGGACCTAAAGATTTGGGGGTCAATTTGGGGGTCAAAGCTGTCAGCATCAGCTGTCAGCATGCTAAACCATCCCATCAAGAAATCATAACAAATCATAACAAGGGGGCTACTTACTATAAATATCTATAAATCATCCCAACTAATCGTATACCCAATAAACCGAAATTGGTGGTGGTCTACTGGGTTTACCATATTGTATTCATTGGTTTTGGTCCATAGCCATATGGATCCTCATGGTGGTGGACTTGACGGCTGTGGGGCATTGGGCATGCCCTGGTAGCCTTCCATTCACCCAAACAGCTGGTATGGGAAGTTTGATGTTCATTTCCAAATCATCAGAACATACCCCATAGAAATAGCTGGTACTATAGCTGGATTCTCATGCTTTCTGAAGATGGTCCCATAGTTCTTCACTCTTCCCTCATTGTTGGACACCACAATCACGGCAAAGACACCAGGGATGATGAGCAGGCAGTGTCCACGGTGGCGGACGGACCCTTGAGTCCCAACAGGTAGGACACTCGGTTGGATGAAATTGACGTTGAAACCTCAAGAGCCCAACATGCTGATGGTAGAGTTGGGTCGGATCCGGAGATGGACCATGGAGTGAACCAGGAAAACGATGGGAAAAACGAGTGATCCTACGGTCCTATGCATCGCAAAATCGATAATTGTTGAGGTTTGAGCAGGGGACGCCAACAGGTGGTATGGGATCCCTTTCTTTCAAGGCAATGGACATGGCTAATGCGGCGCTGCTCATATTTCAAGACCTGTCATCCAAAAGTCGCAGCAGATCGCACCAGGCCACATAGGGCACAGTTTCTTGGGATCTAGAGCCAATGCATATAATGCATCCAACACAACTTCATGTTCACTCGCTCCCCGTTCATCCCCGTTCCATTCATCGCACCGCCCGGTACCGGTGACATTGGACTTGGCCAAGCAGCCGCCAGCCCAGTATAGGCTCCAATCCTCTCGGAGGACTCCGCGGAACCGCTGAAGCCCATGTGGCCCCAGTCGTTGTTGCACTGGCCCACACAGACGCTGGCATCAAGGTTGGACAAGGCACCCCAGGGCTTCCTGAGATCAGGGAAGCCAACACGCAGCTTTTTTTACAGGCACCCCAAGATCACCTGTCCCAACAATATTATATATATATATATATTGTATATATGGAGATTATATAGTACATAGTAATCAAAAAAAAGTGCCGAAAAGCCACTATCATCACTATTCTAGCAGGACTTTACTTTTCAAAATGGGGCTTTGCAAGTCTTTGCACAAAATCGTTTTGGAAGGTATGAATATTTATCACTTGTGTAGGCCCAGCTTCCCTGAGGCGTGGAAGGATTGGTAGATGACCTCCAACAGCAGCCGCTGCTGTGGATCCATGACCTTCGACTCCGCGGGGCTCAACCCGAAGAAGCTCGCGTCGAAGCGGTCCGCATCCTTGATGAAGCCGCCATGGCGCACCGTCATCATGCCAGGAGCCTGGAAGGAGCACGGATTCAAATATGGCGTTTTTGGGTGAAAGATCCAAGGAACTGGAAGAAATCGCCGGGGGTTCAGGAAGATCATTGATGAATGGGATGGTGAAACATCGTTAAGTCCATTTTTTTGCAGATGATTTACCGTAACAGCCAGGAATTTTCCAAGCCAGGAGGGCCAGGCATTTCTAGACCCCCAATGATGGGACGTCCCACAGTTACTTCCCACAAGCTTTTCCCATAGTACTGGCATTTCCAAAATGGTGATGGAATGTTTACAACAGCGCTTCCTGAAGAATCCATCAAAATGGTCAGTGGCTTAGGTGCTTGGATAAATGGCTTAATCCCTTGAAACTGGAAACATCATCCCAGGTGAAATTCCAGTCTAGCACCAGTGACGGTTAGTGACATCAATGGTCAGGTTTTGATGAGCATGTGTAGCATATACAATGTCAATATGTATATTATGTATGTATATATATATATATATATGTATATATATATGTGTATACTGTATATATATATAGAGAGAGAGAGATACGTATATTCATCTTTATGCCCGGATCTTTGTTATGTTTACGTGTTCGTTCTAGCCCTAGTGGATAATGATATCCATTTTTTGTAGAGTTCCCCTGATCCAAATTCAGAGATATTGAAGTCTGCGGATTTGAGTCGCACCTATTTTTTTCACGAACTGCCCCGGACCTCAGCATCTTCATCGTAGTACGCATCCACGTCCCATCGTTCCAATGGAATCTCCACAATGCCATCCTTGCAAGTTACATATGTTACATGGGATCAGGCCATAAACCCCTGTACCCTCTGGTAATGACTAACGTAGCTTTTGAAAATGGCCATAGAAATAGTGGATTTACCCATTAAGAATGGTGGATCTTTCTATAGCTACGTTAGTTTACCAGAGGGTATCTCTCATGACCGATTCTGAAGTGTGGAGGCTTCTCTTTTCGAGGTCTTCGTAATTTCCACAATGGCATCGCATCGCTAAAGTGGTCTCCTCCATGACAGCAATCCATCAAATGCCAGCTGAATCAACCCCAAACAGTCATCACGTGGAAAGGGTACAGTAATTAAATGTAATTAATTCATAAATTCGTTATATCGAAGCGTGATTCCTAGACTCCATAGAAATCCGCCAAGTTCTTGGTCATGTTGTCATTTTTTCAGATTTTTTTCGGAATCTAGAATCATTTATATAACCATCATCTAAGCATAATCCGCCAAGTTTCGGTCTTCCCCACCAGCTGTTCCCACATCTCCGCCGGCGTCGTTCCCTCCAGCGGGAAGCGACACGCCGCCCCCGTGACCGCCACGGCGGCGCGGCTATCGGCGGCCGCGGCCGGGGCAGCCGCCACGGCACGGACTCTAGGCTTCACCGCCACGGGAGCGTCGGACATTGCCTTGGAGCGGATGTGGTGATTGTCTTCACCAGCAACGCATGCTATATGTACCCTCTGGTAATTTAACATAGCTATTGAAAATGGCCATTTATAGTGAGTTTTCCCCATTAAAAATGGTGATTTTCCATAGTTATGTTAGTTTACCAGAGGGTATGTAGATGGGGATGGGTCAAAACCGTTATGGAATGCCCCAAAAAACATCAAAATAGCTGGGATTCATGGATGTTCATCCCCCTAAAAATGGTATTTATAGGTATTGAATGGTATTGATCCATGGCCATATGTATATATACTGTGTATATTCTGTTTTGATGTGAATGCCAGATTGGCAAAATAAAGCTGTTCGTTCGCCTTAAAAGTGTTTGATTGATGTTGTTTCATGTTGTTTCATGTTGTTTCCATGGTTGTTGGTAGCAACCCAACAAAGCTTCAATGCTGGCCATGTTCGCCATCTCATCCAAGCGTCGCTGACCACGGTACCCAGTTGTTCAGCCGCGAAGGTGGCAATCGCTTTCGTGGTCGGGTGGTCAAACATCAAGGTGCTGGGCAACCTGTGAGGCCGGCGGAATATGGCAGAATTGCATGTTATTCCCGGTTGAAAGTGAAGTTCTTTCAACAACTTGCTGAGCCTGTTGAATTCGCATTTGTTCGAGAAAAAAAACAAGATGTGTTTTTTGCATCTCGCGATGTTCATGTATCCAATAAAGGGATGATTAAATGCAGCCTGTGGAGGTCGAATTCACCTGGTGTGCTGGAAAGAAGACATGATTTGTTCAGCCATGTTTGATGACCAGAGGGCACCTGGGCTACAGGTACGACGCTAATATTGAGATGAATAATATATTAAGATATTAATGATACAATATCAATTGGGATATGCTAGAATGATTAGAATGTAATATTAGGGTGCTTACTTCCCAAAGTTCCTATTGTATATTTTCAGAATCCAGAAATCAGAAATCATAGTTGAATAATGTTGAATAACTCCTCAGCATAAAGTCCACTTCAAAGCACCAGAATGCTCTCGCCAAGGCACTTCACTCCGGGCAGTTCTTTGGCCACCGAGTTGCGGAAGTCCACTGATGACCTGGTGACTTTGGGATCATCTGATGTGTAGAAAAACCATGGTTTGAATGATCCCAATTCACCAAGGAAACCATGGCTTACCATATGAATAATTGAATAATGGTGGGAAAACCTGGTGATATGAATGATATGAAAAATGTTGATGTGTATCATTGGATTGGTTTCAGGGAAACCGGAAACCATGGTTTTTATCATTAAAGATGGGAGTTTCCTGTAAATTGTTCCTTAAACCAATCCAATGAGTGTAGGGTTTTCTTACAGGTTTTTGCCGGAAAAAAGAGGAGGAACGAGCAAAAACGTGAACATGTGATCAACAATACGTTGGTGAGAAGCTAAAATGAGAGGTTGGACCACCCAAAAACAATAGTGCAATCTGGAAAGATGGACCTTGTCTACAAGTCACAAAATCACCCCACAAATTGAAGCTGGATGAAGTTGGTATATACTCCAGCATGATGATCCTCCGGCAATCGCAGTGAAAGATGCCCCGACCCCGGTGATATCCATTGATGAATTTCCTGACATTGGCCATCAAGGTTTGGAGGCCTGACTCGCCTTGGCCAAGCCTTGCAAATCATTGTGTTGTTTCTTAGTTACATTATAAAGTATAATATCTATGCATAACTAGCAGAACTTCCGAATCACGAGTTTTTTAATGCAAAATGGCTGTTAAATCCTGTGAAATCTCATGAAAAACATGAAAAAATGTTCCATATGTTCCATGTTTGATGCTGAAATCCGGACTTCATCCCTGGACCCAAAATCCAAGGCACAGGGAATCCAGCCCGGCTTCCATCAGTGGTGCGTCTCCACTGAGGTCATCCACGCCCAAGATGCCCATGGCAATGCCTTTACGCCATGCTATACGAAGCAGGGCTTTTTGGGAGTTCCAATGACGGTAGACCCATGTCGTGTAGACCGAAAGATGATGAAAGATGATGAGGGGATGGGGAGATAAACCCTGGTACCGTGCCGTGAACCCCAAGTCATAGCTGGGATTCATGGATGTGAATAACCCACTAAAAATGTATCTATAGGTATTGACCCATACCCATGAAAGATGATGAAAAATGGCTAGCCCGTTCCAACCCAGTTCCTTCGAGAACCCTTCGAGAACCCTTCGAGAACCCTTGGGCCCACCTTGAACCATCTGCCCAATCTTCGTCTCCAGTTCTGGAGCATCCAAGCCCCTCAAAGCCGCAGGCACTGTGGGACCCTTGGCACCACCGGATACGCCTTCCTCCTGGCAGTTCAGAGAAGAAAAAGACAACACTCCAACCGACTCCAACCACATCTGCATCCTGAATTTATTGACCACTGGGCCAATAGTGTCAGCATAGTTGCCATTAATTGCCATTGCTGTTGGTTGATTATGTAGCCTTCATGGTGTAAGTGGTAAGTGGGCGCGATCCGAATGCGTGTACAAAAATAGATCATTTTACCATATTTTAACCTGGTACCCTGTTGGATCCTGTTGGAATAGACTATGATCTGACTTTCATTTACCTTGCTTGGGGTGCTTGGTTTTGACCAATGCACGGTAGATCGTAAGAGACAACAGCTAGACACGGCCAATCTTAGATATCTGTTGATCATGTGCGTACCTCGCAAAAACGCTTCGTTGTGACCTATTGACCCACCCTTCACCGAGGGTTACCTAGTGTAGGGGAAGGCCCTTCACACCTATCAGGGTATTGTTGACTTGATGACTGCTTTAGGGTGAGTAAATTCATGAAGTAGTCAGTAGTCAGCCACACATCCAAGTCCAGGACTAGTGCACCGGAACCAGCGCTGGGAAATCGTTTCGAGTCTTTAGAAGATTGCCCCAAACCATTGGATCCAGCTATTTGATGCTATTTGTGCAGCAGAAAAAGCCTCCAAAGCTCAGTACTCGGCCATCTAACCGATGAGATTCCTGAAAAACCTATCGTCAGGTTGTACCCTCTGGTAATTTGTTACATAGCTATGGAAAGATCCACCATTTTTCATGGGAAAATCCACTATAAATGGTCATTTTCAATAGCTTTTTGTAGGTTTACCAAAGGGTAGTACAATCGAGTAAAAGTCACCTGCTCCATCCCTCAGGGCCCCAGCGCCCCATGGCCTCTTCTCCCGCAAAGTCTTGCAGCACGGGAATCTCCGCACCCAGTTCACGTAGGAAGCGGCCCCACTCCACCTGACGCTTGGTGCTTGGCCCATCTTGGCCCATGACTCTTGGCGATGATGTCTGACCCTTTCCAGCAAAGAAACCATGGCATGGGAACATACGCAAGACTTCCGTGTTCAGAAGGGAAATCATCGACATCTTTGGGATTTTCGCAAGCTTGCCAGTGCGATGTTTGCCTGCCAGAAGAGTAAGATATATAGAGGTTGGCAAATTTGGCAAATGTCCCCTGGGATTTTGAACCTCACCTGAAAAAGTATCTGGAGATTACTTTTCCGATAGTTGGGTGATGTTTAATGGGGACATTTACCAACCCCTGATTATCATCCACTGAAATCCATTGAAATCCCATTAAAATCCCACGATACAAATCCATTGAAAGTCCGTAAAATCCTATTCAAGCCCATTAAAATCCCATTCAAATCGATTGAATTCCGTTCAAATCGATTAAATTCCATTTAAAAACTATTCAAATCTATTCAAATCTATGACTCTACCCATGACTTACGCTGTTCCAATGCGTTCAGCACCCAGCTCCCAACTGCCTTAGCGAAGCAGAGCGCCGCCACCGGCCAGGGCTTATGGTCGAAACCTGGCGATGGCTGCTGGCTAAAAATGTTAAAAGACCCTAAAAATGAAAGGGAAACCAAGTGCCACTGGGGTAACTATTTTGGGGACTTTTGATGATTGGATAAAAACCAGACAGTTGAAGTCAAGATGATTTTAGGACTTTTTATGGATTTTTAGGTATGAATAAGCGATGGCAGGTATCCAAACTCGAGGGACTGTGCCATTGTTGTTCATATCTTGTGTGGATCCGTTCCGTTGGATGAAATTTGGGTACCTGAAATGGCCGCTGACACAAGCAACTTAGCGTGAGTTCGCTACTCACCCCTCGTCTATGGGTGTATCTACCGCAACTATAGTTACTCAAGCAGAGATCACCTGATTATGGACCATGGAGACGACACAATGATCAACGTTGCTAATGTGGGTAAAACAATCATAAACCACCCATTTGGGAATGGTTTATACCACCATATGCCACCTATAAAAATTGTGATTTGTGGATTATTTTTAAAGACCTTGCGAAGTCAGCGCGATAAATCGGAGCGGACCTGTGAGGGCCAGCTTCACAGCAGCCTTCACATGGCCCGGTGGCAGAAGCTTCAAGGCGGAATCCGCCTGCCCTGCATGGTCCTGGCACAGGCTGCGGCTGCGGAATGGGATGCTGCTTGGGTCAAAAATAGATAGGGACGCCATGGGAACCCATGGATTTTTGCAGGCTAATGATGGCTAATGATAGGAAAAATGAAAGAGTAACCGGCAACCCTATAGATGATTGTTACCCTCTGGTTATTTAACATAGCATAGCCATGGAAAATGGCCCATTTATAGATGATTTTCCCATTAAAAATTGTGATTTTCCATAGTTATGTTAGTTTACCACAGGGTAATTGATGAGATTCTGGACAAATCCCTTGTGAGCGGCAGTTCCACAACACCATCATTGCGGATCTGCTAGCTGCTAGAAACACTCATCAGTCTGGCAATGAAGCAAAAGCTGGATGGATCTGTCACTAGCACCGTCCTGATCCTGCAAAATGAGTGAAAGAAGAAAAAGAAGGAAAACTTCAAACATCCTTCGGAATCCTTCAACACTTCTCCCATGCTCCGCTCCTTGCTGGCCATTCCAACTTCGGCAACAGGACCCCACTGCACGCTGCAGAAGGGCTGATTGGAGGCCGTTCGCCAGAGACTCAAGCCATCTAAGTAGGCATTGGAAGCCTCGGCTGAAAAATGGATGAGGATGAGGGGACATGCGGGGTTGAAAATGGTTGAAGCTTGCAAGAATGCATTGAACTTGGGTGTTTAAGTCTGTGATGAACAAGGGCCAAGAGGCTTGATTATCCTGAATATCTCTGGGTCCCCCACTAATCAAAATGTCGTATTTAATTCCTCCTCATTGGCGCCCCCAAGCTCATTGAGCTGAGTGGCAGAGTAGCTGGTGCCCCGAGAGAGGCCGATCAACGCAGAGACCGACGAGAAGCCCAGGAAGGACTTCAGCGATGCCTCCTGCAGGCATGCCTTGTGGCCACAACATGCGGCAACCAAAAAGGTCTAAAGGTGTCTATATACAGTAGTTCTATATGTAAAAACTTTGGGTGGATTTCTGAGATCCCAAAGTTCAACCCCAAACCCATCTTTACGTTGTAAGTTTGGACACATCTTTTGAAACTCTGAGTATCTTCATGAAACATCTCATCTCCTCAACCCCCGATCCTCCCAAAACCTCATAGCACCACCTGGACCCCAAAATTCTGCGTCCTCCTGGGTTGCTTCGTGCAAGTGCCAGGCGCCTCCCACCTGGAGCAAAACGGGAGCTACCCAGTGCAACCTGGGGGTTTGGAATGTCGGTACCCTCTGGTAAACTAACATAGCTATGGAAAATCACCATTTTTAATGGGAAAACTCACTATAAATGGCCATGTTCAATAGCTATGTTAAATTACCAGAGGGTAGGTGAAAACTTGAGATCCTCTGGGGGCCACAGATGTGAAAAGCTGTGATCATCCAATGTTTTGGTGACGGAAGGGATATTCAGCATCCTCGTCACGAGTCCGACCTCCCAAACTCCGCTGGTTTTTGATCATTCATCAAACGCAAGATAAACCCACCCCACCCAGCAACATCATTGTTATATTATATATACATATATGTACATATCGGTGTCCTTTCAACCCCAGTTTCAGACCCAGCCTTGGGCTTAAAGACCTTGCCCATTCGCTCAGCCGTCTGAGATTTCAACTCAACAAAGTCGATGATGCCAGCTGCGTGCCTGGGCAGCCAGGGTGCTCCGGGAAGCCCTGTGGAATCCCGTGGAATTTCAAAGAAATCATACTGTGGATGGAAGAAATCCTGCACCAGTTGATATATGGTTTATCCCATTATTTATAGGGTTTCCACCATCCAAGGTGGTGCAGGATTTCTTATATCAAACATATGAAAAATGTGCAAACTGGTGATTTATGGTGGTTTCACAAAGCGCCGGTGCATGTCACTCCCAGCAGTTCGCCGAGCCACGCAATTCCACCCAGCGGATTCTCTGGCAGCTCATCCTTCACGCGCTTCACAAGGCTTGTCACGCTGGCCGCCTCGCTGACGTCACCTCAAGTGCTAAGGATCCACCCCTGTGGTGCTGGGAACCCAGAGCGAGAACCGGCAAGAAAAGACACCACAATGGTTCAGTTCAGGCTTCTGTAGCGACCGGATTTCGGCGCATCTCTTTTTGTTGAGTTCTCTGGTTTGAAATCCTACAGATGTCATGATCTCTTCCAAAATCCTTTACAGAACGGGCAGCTTTTTGTCCATCTCCCATCATCTCCCCACACGGTGATAGCACACAAGGATCCTCCCAAGCCCTCGATGGCCTTCTAATCAGCTACCAGGAATCCTAGTTGGTCTAGTTATAGCCCGACTTACTTAACATAAGTCAACCATATCAACTATAGTTCCACCATTATACCCCCTATTGTTGCTTGTTAATTTCATCTGGAGTTCCAATGTTTCACTTTTATGTAATCCCTGATTTTGGCTGGTTAAATCATCTTCAATCCCGATCTTTTACTATACATCCCTATTAAATCCATATAGAAGTCATATTAAAATCCCCTAGATCTTGGTGAAATCCCAAGATGTCCTGCTTGCCCCCAATTCCTGCAGCTTCTCGCCAAGCGTCAGGCCCAAGCCGTGACCTTCACACCAGGCCTGGCTTTCAACTCCTCCAACTGCTGCTGTGCAACCTCGTTACGGCTCGGCGATGGGAAAATCACCAACTGCTCATGAAAAGAAAAAAAGACCCATCTCTGGCACGACATTAAGTCTTTAAGTGGGGATGGGTCAAAACCCTGGTACCTAGTGAACCCCAAAATAGCTGGGATTTATGGATGTTCATCCCACTAAAAATGTATCTATAGGTATTGACCCATACCCAAGTCCACAAATCTTTTTTCGTTTGCAGCGTCCACAGACACTGGAAATCACTGGATATGTTCTTAATTCAGCCACATTCCAGCTGCTATGTATAAGCAAGTTCATCTGATGGTTTCCTTCAACGGTGGTCATGCAAAATTGGTCATTTTTCACTGGGAGACAAACAGGTTGAGGTAGCCTCTATTTTGTGAAAAACGCCCATCTACCCTCTGGTAGACTAACATAGCTATTGAAAATTGCCATTTATAGTGGATTTACCCATTAAAAATGATGATTTTCCATAGCTATGTTAGTTTACCAGAGCGTAGAGGAATTGATGACTCCAAGACAGGTCGTGCGCCACCTCATCGCCAGCTGCCACTTGCCCACGACGCGAGCAGAGGAGGACACTGCGGGCACCCAAATCCTTGGAGATTTGGTGGGATCAACACCCCCCTGATGAACGCCATATCTAAAAAATCTAAAACAGAATAGATTCATAGACTCATTAGGATGATTCATTAGGATGATTTTCGGATGTGAGCCAAAAAATCTGAAATCTGAAATGTGACCTATCAAAATTAGGCAAATCGAAGCCATTGCTTCCAGTAACGAAGCTCCAAACCACTTTGGACTTCTTTCGGTTCCCTTCGACGGCGTGGCGCGGTTCGCCTTCCGTGCCAAGGCGCACAAAGTGCCGAGGCGGTCACCAAGCCCAAACCTCCCAGGCCGCCAGTGACCAGCTGAGTGGATTCGAAGTCATCCAGAAGAGTGACCTCCACCGGGCACGGCGACGTCTCAAGCTCTCTTCATATGGATTCACTTAAGGAATTGACTTAAGGAAGCCACGGTTTTTAACATATTGTTTACTGTTTACCATGGCTGTGCATGTTTATCATGGTTTTTTTATTTTTTTTAAGGGGCTTGCTGCAGTGTGGTCCATCGGGGCAGCAGGTATGATTCCCACGATTTCCCACAGTCCTGTGAAACAAATGGCTATTGACGACCGGTTCTGGTCTGGTTTTTGTTGGTCAGAGGGTCATTTCTGTTGGTTAAAAGGCCAATCTGGTTTGGTTAAATCACCATTTCTGCTGGTGAAATCCCAATATGTGTCGGTTAGATCACCCTGATATAGTCCAAAAAAACAATCTTCTCTTGACCTTCTGTTGGTTTCCGTTGGGTCCAAATCCCTATGCTTTAATCGTTAAATCCCCATGTCTCGTCACCCAGCCAAGGCACCCCAGGCTTCAGCACAAAGCGCGCCAAGCGTGGGACCTGCCTTTGCTCGCCGCGGAAGGCCACCTCCGATTCAAGGTCCTGCTGGGACGAATTTGGGCAAAGGTTGGAGAGTTCAACCAAAGTCGGGGTTTCAACTTGAAAGGAAAGCGGATTTGACCAACAAACATCGAGATTCAATCTGCAAGGCATGCGGATTTGACCCATCAAGCTTGTGGATTTCACCAACAAAAGCTTCTGGATTTCAAACCAAAATGCTGTTGTGATATGACCCAGGCAACTTCCCCACTCTTTCCCATGGCAAAATGCAGGGAAGTAGCGACCTATGGATCCCCGTCCATCCTGGCAGGCCAACTCTTCAGACAACTTCTGGGCCCAGCTGTCCAGGGATGAGGCGAAAGAGCTCGGCCTTATTTCAGACCGGCGGAACTTTCTCCGTCAAAGTTGGGAGCCAACAACTCCAGTTTCTTATTTCTTTTTGTTTCAAGCCCAGGGATTCCGACGCCCCAACTCCAACGAAAATTCAAACCTTCCAAGTTCACTTAAAAACAACAAGGAAAAAAGCCAACCCACACCCCAAGCATCCCCCAAGCCCTAGCCCTAGCGCCCAACTGGGTGCCCCGGACAGATCCAGCACCTGAGTCTTCAGCTGGGGCGCCTCTAAGGGCATGGAGCGCATGAAGCCGCAGACCGCAGCACCCAGCAAACCCACCGCCATGGCGGAAGATGGGGCGCCTTCGGCCTCCTAGGACAAGGCACTCATCGTTTGGCAGGGGACACATCGGGGGATGGCTTCAAGCATGAAAAGTTCTAGATTTTGCCAAGCAAAAAGGACACATCGGCCAACCAAAGTTGTGGATTGAACATGATTTACTTGATTTAACAATGAAAAAAGTGCTATTCCATAATATTTGACCAACAAAAACTGGGAGATTAACCGATTGACCAATCATAAGGGGGATGATTCAATTTTCAAGCCCGGATTTGTATATGTTGTTAATGATGTTTTATGATTCCACCACCCGTTTTGGCGGTGATCTCAACCCAATCATGTGTTGTTGATAGTCGACGACCGAAAAAAAAAAAAAAAAACTCCGTGCTGTTCAACGTCCTGTGCGCCGGCTGTGACCACCACGAGTCGCAGACGATTCCTCAAGTTGAAGATGTGGGCAGCCATGGTCATGCACTAAGCCATGTTGGGCCTGTCTGGATCCACCATCCAAGGATTATCCAGGGATACTCATGTCGGGAACATATTCCAAACAGCAACGCCTGCAACAAAGGCTGCACAAACTCCATGCATGCTGGCGATGTCTGGCGTGTCCATTTCCCAATATGGTAAATGAATGTAATGTGCCAATGACTCAACACACGGATCGCCCTGTTGGAACAAAAGCTCTATCCCCAAACTGGCACTGGCAGAACTTCGCCAGCATTCTCCCTGTATTCCCTGGTTCCTTTCCGAAGGCTTCTGGAAATTTTGGCCCAGCTGCATATCTGCCATGGCCTGACACAGCTCCAGCAGGTGCGCCAAGGTGGGCCCCTCCAGGGTGGCATCGGCCGCATGGGTCGATTCCAAGAAGACCACCTGTCATGGTGAACGGTGAACGGGGGGACTCCAGGACCACAAGGTTTTCACCGAGAAAAACATAGAAAACCACAGGGTTACCCAATGTTACCCAGGGTTTCTTGATTTTTGTTGCCTTCAACCCAATGATAAAGTATGATAAAGTATGATCACATCGCCTCGGCGAAGAGATACGTTTGAAGATCATGATCCTATATCCAAAAAGGTAGGTTTTCCCGTTGCCTGTTTCTTGACCAAGGGTACCAGCCCCTGTTTATATAAAAGGTGCTGCACATTCCCATGACGGTAGGAACTCCAGGCTATGATTCAACACAGCCAAGCAGCGGATTTGAAACTGCCAGCACTCAATGCTGCTGCCCCTTCACCTGTGTCAATGGACCCGCAACTGGCGGATGTCATTCTTGGAAAACCGCTAGACCATCCACGTGTCGATCCAACTGTCCGTGTGACAAAAACACATCTTTTTTGGCCATAAAAAGTCCATATATGTTTCTGCTTCAAACCATCCAGACTTGTCTCCGGCGGATCCATTTTGACCACGGCCCTGTCAGTGCCTGCTGCCACACACTGGCTTTCCTCTCCCAGCAGCTTCTGCAAAGCTGGACCGAGAGCGTCACCCCCAATCACAAGGCCTGGAAAGCTGGGGGGAAGGCTCCATCTCCACCATTGGGGGGGAAAAACAAAGAAACAAATGGAACATCACCCGCCAGAATAGAAAAGGTTTATATGATGCACTACTATTATTTCAGTTGGATTTTCCTTTATCTCACTTTTTGGTTTTTTTTGGAGGCTACTGTAAATGGAAGACCTCGATTATAGCAACCCCCAGAAAAGTTAGAAACCTGGAATCTATGGGGAATCCATCATCTATACCATCCTGGTTGCTACAAATCCAGTCCTTCTCAGCTGTTTTTTGAAGGCTCACCCAGGACCACGTTCGTCCGAGGAACAAGGTAGTGCCTCCGGCAAGTTCTGCTCACCCAGTGGTGAAGGTCGCCACTCCTCGGCTCACCGAAACACCATGTCGGATGTTTGAATAATGTGGGTAAAACAATCATAAACCACCCTTTTGGCAATGGTTTCTACCACCAATTTATGGCAATGGTGATTTGCGGGATGGTTTATTATTGGTTTACCCACATGACTAACAATTATGAAATGTGGGTGTCAATTGGCACGACATGTTTGAGCCACAAGCATACCACATCACTGTATAGCAGGTGGCTTGGGCAGGTCTTTTTTCCAACGAACCTATCCAATCCCCCATCCATGGAATGATGGTCCCAGTCCCAGTCATATGTGGTTTCATCCCCCACATCCACCATGGTGACTCTGGGGATTGTTTAAGATGAATGGGAGATGGGATTAGTTCACTCTCTTCTATAGACTTTCATAGACTTTCAATCTCATGGATTCCCATCCTCTTCCCGCCCCATCTCGCCAGCAGATCTTTGGCTTGCCAAAGCTCTGTGGAGAACCAGTAGCCCTGAGACCATTCGTGATACATTCGATGTGTGGTGCGATTCCACTTGAGCTTCTCCACACCTCACGATTTTTCACAGGAGTCCATCCAGACTTAGATATGTCCGTCTTGGTCTTCGTATGTCTTAGTACCTCCTTGGTGGTAATGTTGTTTAGGAACTAACGATATCAATTGTGTACTGATACAAATACATACTCTTGGGAGAATCGCATTGAAAGGTTTCACTACTTTCCAAGGTCATGTACTATGTCATGTACTATGTACATTCCTAACATTGGGTCACTCCCTTTCCAGGGACTCAAGGAAACCCGCCTCACAGCCCAGTGCATTCCAAGGGGCGTTCCAAGGGCACGTCTCTTCCCTCACCGTTCTTCGGTGCTTCCAACGTTCCGTGACTGTTGGTGCCCGAGAAGCCGAACGATGAGGTGCCGGCCATCGCACGCGTGGTGGTCCAATCGATGATGCTGCCAGGCATAATGACCTGTTCAGAAGGGATGTCAAATGCAGGTCCTATAATTGGGTCGACCAAAAACAAGTACTGAAAAAATGACCAAATGTGACCAACAAAAATGGCCATTGAACATCATCCAACCACCTAAAATGGGGAAAATTCACATGATGTTCACAGGAAATGATCATCCAATATGTGGATTCAACAGGTCAAAGAAGGACGAAAGTCCGCTATTCGCCATGTCACCAAGTTGGGCACAGTACCATCCAGCTCAGATCACTTAGACCATATGATATCCTATGATATCATATCTGTTGGATCTTGAAGTTTCTGCAGTGGATAGGTGAAAGGCTTCTCCCTGTGACGTACTGAGACATACATGTCTCAATTGATGAGAAGCTGAACTCCAAAGAACTTGGGAAAAGAATCATCAGCTCTCAGTTGGAGCGGGGTCACCCATTCGGCGTGACGTCTGTCTGCTTCTATTGCTGCAACGCTACAAAGACCTCGGAGAAATCCCCAAGTATCATCCTACATATTCCTGTACCACTGCCCCAAATCATCCACATCCAGTCATCATCCGTTACCATTGAGGCTGGCAGCAGGGAAATCCGTGAGGTCAATATTCGGATTCATCTTCTTCAAGTGCAGGTTCTTGGGCACCACCCTGCGAAGTCAGGAGATCACAAGCTTGCTGACACTATCTGACACTGAAGGCCCCAAGGCCGCAAGGCCCGCCGTCCTGTGGTTGAACTCCGCAATCATCTTGATAAGGCCTGGCTCAAATGTTGCCATGGCGGAAAGCGGAAAGCCAACTCATCAAAAACAACAGGTCAGTGACTAGCCTTTGCCTTTCAACTCAGCAGATGTGAAATTGTGTACAATAATATTAATATATTATATATATCATGAGCTATAGTAAGAAATAATGAGATATACTGATGTACTGAATACTGAATCATAAGGAGATGAATATATGAATTTTGATATGTCAATGCGCTCTTTTCAAAGTGAACAGCACTTTTTAAAGAGAACTGCAAGATCGCAAATGCCCACCCTCAGGCATGGAGCCTGCCACACCAGCAGAACCCTCGGTGTGACCAATGATGGACTTGGTGGCAGCAAGCACCAGGGGATTCTCGTCCAAACGTCCCTTGCCCAGGGTGCTCTTCCTCGGTCGCTGTGCCAACAAAATCGAGTCACCATGAAAAGTTGGGTGTACCAAAGACTGAGGAGGCTAAGGGGTCAAAATAGTCTGGTCATTTTGGGGAGAAAACCCATTTTGGGGATGGGTCAAGCTACGGGGTCACCCTTTAAAAGTGGTGCCCTCGGTCGTCAAGTGGTAATCACATCTAAATCCAAGTGACATGCCACCAACCTCAATGGGATCTCCCAAAGCAGTTCCTGCGGAGTTGCTGGCATTGCTTGAACAAACCTGTACTGACCTTCCTTCTTGGCTAAGTGGGGCAATCTTTGTTTAGGTCCAATAGTCTAATGATAAAATTCTGCAGCGAATTCGATTTTTCAAAATGTCGGTTGGATGCATGAGTTTGGACAAACACTGAAACAGTGGATCTGCAGACAGACTCACAGGAAATGGGCAGCTATCAATGGCCATCACAACATTTCGCAGGTTCCAAAAACCACCCTCTGGTAAACTAACATAGCTATGGAAAATCACCATCTTTAATAGGTAAATCAACTATAAATGAGCCATTTTCAGTAGCTATGTTAAATTACCAGAGGGTATTTGCAGATTGATTGTGTTCGTTAGGAGTCATTGCCAAATTTAAGTCTCTGATCAAAGCAAATCGGATTCAAAGCCATCAACTACCGTCAACCAAGAACCAAGAAAGATACTCATATAATATTATATATATATATCATAATTATCATAATCTAAAGCCAGTATAATCCCCATATTTCTATCTATTTCATACATAATCCATGAATTAATCATCTATAATCCCCATATTTGATGGTCATCTCTGGTTATATCGAAATATTTTTATCCACCAGTTGGGAGCCCTCCTGTGCCGTGCACTTCCACCATGGAGATCTCCAGACCCTTGGCTGAGGCTTCCTGCCGCGTTCGGACCGGGTGTTGGGAAAAATCTTAACCGGAATCCATGGCTTTTACCATCAATGGATTATCAGTACCATCCATATTTGGATATGGGGATTATACTGGATATCATCAAATATGGAGGTTTCCTCTAATTGTTCCGAATGAAACCAATCCAATGATCAATGGATTTATAGTGGGAAAAAAGATGGGAAAAAAGATGGGAAAAAAGATGGGAAAAATATGGACATCTATGATGGCTATTTTGATGTTAAGAGGAAAAATGATTCAAATGATCAGTAACATGCTACACTTCTGCTGGAGGATCTCTCGAGCAATGTGAGTTTTTGTTTGCCCCGGAGGAGTGGAATCACCCCATATCCTGCTCGTGTTGCACAGGAAACTCAACAAGTTCTGGCATCCCTGAAAAGTGAGCACCCTGACCACAGGATGAAAATTCGGGCAATGTTTGTTCTTTGATGCGGGGCAGCAAAGAAAGGCTGTTGCTCTGGACTTGCCTGTAAGTTTAGAAAAGCAGGAAATGTGCTGGCGCTGGCAAGTGTAGAAGTGAGAGCCAATGTAGTGGTCTACAGCATCTATGGCGTAGTTCATGAATGGTTTAACTACTCTTCCTTTGATACAAGCAGTGGTCCTGTTGTTGCATGTCTTGCCCGGATTCTTCGTGTCATTCCTATCACCATCACGAGCAAGATCCATTGCCATCATATCCCACCTGCTTTGTTATATAAATTAGTTGATACAACTTGGATCAAGGGGGTCGCAGCTTTTCAATGGGAATTTCAGGATCCTAAAATGGAGGTACTGTACCATATAAGGCCATATTTTGGGGGAATATTCCCTTACATAGGCCTTACATAGGCCTTATATATGGTAGGTACCTCCAATTTAGG
>Ga0126342_10007379_pt1 | contig 19615 bp, 15 predicted proteins | sample Cyp1metagenome_FD_92528 | JGI IMG/M metagenome (GOLD analysis project Ga0126342, IMG submission 92528) | Coral microbial communities from Lord Howe Island, Old Settlement Bay, Australia - Cyphastrea 1 metagenome | ecosystem: Host-associated > Invertebrates > Cnidaria > Coral ... | reverse complement strand
CGTGGCCGTGGGGCCGGGTGGCCGGGTGGCCGGGTGGCCGGGTGGCCGGGTGGCCGGGTGGCCGGGTGGCCGGGTGGCCGGGTGGCCGGGTGGCCGGGTGGCCGTGGCTGTGGCCGTGGCCGTGGCCGGGCCGTGGCCGTGGCCGGGATGGCCGGCAACTAAAAAAAGCTATTGTGACATTCGTCAGCAGACTTGGTGAATTTTACACCTATAAAGTAAGGTTTATGATGGTTTATGGTGATACAAATATAATGTATATATATATATATGTTATAAGCCAAAAAACATAACTTGCGGTCAGCGCATGTTGTAAAGTTCTCATTCTTCCTCTTCACCTGTTTCTTCTTCAACTCCGTCAGCTCCGTGCTGTTAAAAAAAAAGCTAGACATGGCTGGCGTATAAGGTAATCGCATGACGATTGCTGCATGCCAAGGCCGCTGCCCGAATCAAAGTCAGCAGGTCGAACGCCCCCTTGACTGACCGGAGCAGAATGCATTCTGACTCGGCAAGTCGGATGCTCGATGAAAAGTTCCAGCAATGGATGGTGGACAACCCCCCACCCAATTGGGAAGGCCACTTTGCTATCTGGTACTCCTTCAGAGTACGAATCACCGTCACCACAGACGGGGTGACGGGGAGGGTATACGCCTTTGTCGTAATCATGTCAACACGCAGGCCCAGAAGGAAGGGGCGCATTGACAAAAGCCGCAGCCATCGCAGCCAGACCCACCCAATGCGCTGGAGTCACGATGGCTTCGCAGGCCTTAGCCAAGGTTTCTCATGACATGTGGGTATACGGTATTACGGTATATTGTCCGTTTTCAGAGACACACACGCACACTCTAGAACATAAAATGATCACCAAAGTGATCGGTCGGGAGTTGAATCCCCTCATGCAAACAACAAGACAGGATTACGTGCATGACATGCAGTAACATTAAAACCGCATGCAATGATTGCAAAAATCGGCAAGGTGGTGGTTGGGTTAGCCACATCCCCTGTCAAGAAAATAACTTGTTGGCAGGTATGTCGGGATTCTCAGCCCCGATATCACAATCTCAAACCACCGTCTTCGGGCAGTGGAGCCACCCATCCCAAAAATACTGTGCTTTGCGTTTGATGGAAAAGTGATCACTATGACTTGCCAAGCACCAACCAGTTAAACACGAGTTTCATCTAGTTTCAAGCAACTCGGTACCCCTAAATCTGGTGAATCCACTGGTAAACCAGCATTTTCATTCATATATAGTATAGAATATAGTATAATATAATATAATATAATATAATATAATTTATGTATATATATATATATAATATATATGTATATATATTGAAAGTGCCATTTGGGAGGGAAATCCCATTTTCAGACACACCCAAATCCATGATCCGTTGGTTTAATCATATGACTCCCTAGTTTGGACTATTGCTTATTATGGTGTTTGCTCGCCTTCCAAGGATGAAGCCTATACATAGTTCAAGCGTGCGTAGAGGCAAGGGCTTGACCCCTTTTATGCTTTGAAATTCAAAGTCAAAAATAAATCCCCATGTTGGCTGGCTATACCATATTTCAAGATATGTTCAGACACGGCAACTTCATTCACCTTCCCACCGTCCACCATCCGCTTCCCACGCTGGGGCTCGGACTGGAGCATGTCGCCATCACCAGGACGCAGAAGGAAGGTGGTGGCGACCTTGTAGGTCGCTTGGTTCGGATGACCATGGGGTGCCCCGTTGTGGGTTTAGTTCAGTACGGTAATTCTGGCATATGGACACGTCTGGTGGTGGATATATTCATAGTTACGCGGGGTTATAAACCAACTTTACTGAAACATGCATGCGTTTCTTTCGAAAATAAAGGATTTATCCATAAATGATCCGTATAAAGTCTTGATTTATCTTGTGCTATGGCCTTAAATTTGATCCATTAACTATAATGTAACTTTTCTGTGTGGTTGTTTCCAAAAGCTTCCATGGCAACTTCAGGGTGCTGAGGGTGTTTGCTAGACAGGCAACTTTGAAGCAAAATTGTTAAATGGTGAGTGGGATGCTCATATCTGTCTGAAAATAAAAACCCGAAATCAATTGGTTGATCATAAATTTCCCCACTACAATGGCCATTTATTTTGGGGGTATACCCTATATCCAACTTTCAGTTGGGACCTCAATATATTCTCTGCAAAAAATGTCCGCATGTTCCCCCAACTTCAGCCGCAGCGCGAGATCACCGGATTCTTTTGGAACACTGTTCGCTTCACCATTGTCGGTGAGATTGGGAGCTTGCTGCTCAAGACTAGGCAAGTGGTGGAGTGTCGCGGCAAGATCCGGCATACCATACCGAACATGGCCGAGTCTCTCTACCCATGCAACTGTGAAATATCTGTATCATGCTTTGATGGGCCATCGAACCTTTGTCAGTCTGGTTTGGAGAACTCTAGCAGTATACATTAATATATGTAGGGAGATATTTGGAGGCCCAGGCATGAAAAGAGCCAAAAATGAATAATTACCAAGGGTGCCTGCACAGCACGCACCGAACTAGAACAGGGGCCCTGTCCCAGACCCCCTTCTGTGCCTGATAACTGTAAGGCATTAATTAAGACCCGATGCCAGGAGAGCTATACTTCTGCTAAAAACGAAGGGGAACCTTGTCGAGCCACCACAGATCGCAAGCGTTCCTCAAGTTGTTTGCACTTGATCTTTTCCTTGTGAAGATCAAATGCAGAGAGGAGACCAGACAGCAAAGCCCGTATTCCATCCAGAGCATGCTCATCAAATAGTTTGGTCTCTTCAAACTCCAGCTTCCGAATGCGCGCCTCTGCCAAGTACATGTTTCTTTTGTGTTGTGTTCTTCTACTTGCAACCTCGAAGGGCATTGCGCAAAGCAGGTTCTCGACCCTGTTAGCATCCTGGCTTGCCTGGGAGTGCAGCAATTCGATGTGGCACAATGTCAGAGTGTTGTTGAGGTAGCCATCATACCAGCTTGCCTGACAGCAACAAGAAATGCCTCGCTCAACTTCCTTCTTGAGGCTTGTGCGCAAATCCTCCACGCTCTCGCCCAGCAAGTCCCCAACAAGAGCAGCCTTCCCCAGAGCAGCAGCGTCGGCTTTCCAACAGCCGCAAATCAACGAAACTTCCGCCGCAACCAACGGACTCATCTGCGTGTTGTCTGCAGCTTCATTCATTTCAGAAATGCATCGATACGCTTCACGGAGACCTCAGGCAAGGTCACAAGTCAAACAATGGACTCAAACAAGTATAATATAGATATAGCTTTGTGCATAGGCTAACTTGGATTTGTGGTGGATATATCTGTGTGTATTATATATATTATAGATTCTATAGCATTCCATAGTTCAATGGAACATGATGGAACTGTAAACATTTTAATAAGACAACTTGTACAGTATCTCGGACTCGGAAAGCCCTTCCTGTATATAGTTGCAAGCAGCAAAGTCAATCACATTTGCCAGCCAGCGACTGTGTTCAACATCTTCACTTCGAAGACAAGCTTTCGCTTTGTTCCGCCAGTTCGCTGCCATCCATGCAAAAACCAATGCTTTCAGTGAAGACGGGTACTCCAAGTGCTCATGGTTTTGCTTGATGTTTTCCAAGCAGGAAGTCAAATGTTGCCTAAACAGCTGTCAACCGCAAGGTCTGCAATCAACAACCGCCAAACCTACTTGTCTCACTAAGCAACATGCTTGCAGCTTCATACTGCCATCATCCTTATTATGGAGTATGTATGAATCAAGATGACAAAACAAGATCAGTTTCACCCTGAAATGTTGTGCTACATTTGGCATACAAGCTGCAAGGCCAAGTCAAAAGCTCCGACATAATAGTGTCGAAAATGCCACTGCACCTCGAAAGCCATCTCATTATCACTCACTGCCACGTCCTGTGATACCTCGACCCAAACGTCCTTGTTCTGCTTTCGCCAGGTCGCAAAAAGCCGGGCTTGGCAGGAGCTTGCATCATCCCATTGTGAACAAGCCATGAAGTCCCTTACCTCTTGAAAAACGCCGCAGGTGCATTGGTCCATCAGCAAGGCTTCCTTTCGCATCAGCGGGCGCTGGACCCGTTCCAGTAGTTCCTCCAGAACTGGACGGAAGCGCCACTGGTGCCAGGCCGATGCAGTAGGGCCTTTAGGGCTTTCTGCAGTCAGATCCATCAGGAGGCGAAGTTGAGCTTGGAGCTCCAATTTCAACAACTGCCTTTTCAGGAAGTCAAAACACCTCACCGGCACGGCTTGGATGACTCGAAGCGGATGCTTCCTGCGAGTCACAAAGCTTAACTTCCAACCCACTTTCTGCACATCCAAGCGGGCCACACTTACTGCCCTCGGATCTTGTGGGAGGACGAACAGCACAGGTGAGGGCTGCCATCGCTGTTCAATCACCCACTTGCAGATGAAGCTGGTGTCTGGCCCACAGTCTGCATCATAGTCTGCCACCGATTGGCCCACATCTGAGCAAGCGGCTTGTACCACCACATTGGGACACCGAAGCTTGGCTGCCTTGTTCACCCAAAAGCCCGAATGGCAGCAGTCCAACAAAATGAACAGCATCTTCGAGCAATCATTGCCATGCCCTGAAATCAGCCACAGGCGCATGACATCCTCAAAGCGCAGCCAACCCTCTCGAGTGCTTGCAATTGCCCCTCCAACTGGTGCTCCATGAGATGCGAGCACAAGGATGTATGCGCCCTCCACCTGCTCCTGAAAAAACCTCTCTATCATATCACAAGACTCCTGCTTCCGCAAGCTGCCGGTGAAACAGCCAGACTCTGGACTTAGAGGAATTCCAACATCTCCAAAGAAGGACCTGAGTACCTTGAAGTCATGGCTGATGCCTCTTACGTAAGCACACTCCCAAGCAAAGCCATCCGCAGCGGTTTGCGGGTTTGCAAGGATCAATGCTAAACTCATCAGTCTCCCCTAGCAGCTCTCCATTGCAAAAATGGATGTGGGAAGGATCTCGCGTGGATCAAGACTGCAGCAACATTAAGATGCCTTGTAGTTTGAAGATGTTTGAAGTGAAGGGTACCCTCCGGTAGTCAAACGTGGCCATGGACAATTACCCATTTTATAGGCGATTTTCTCATTGACACCTCCATTTATAGGGGGTTTCCAATTGCCATGTTTGATTACAGGAGGGTAGCTACTGTCCTGAAACCCGTTCTAATAGTGATCATTATCACTGCATGTTGTTGCAGTGATGGGCCCATACCACGTGCAAGCGGGTTTATCACCCCATTTAACCCGTACATTACTCTAGCTACTTGGGGGCAATTTATAACTCTACAATATACTGTGGTGTATATATTTATATATAGTATATATATATATTATGTAACATAAGTGCTAGGGTCCATCACTGTACTTGTTTGTGTATATATATATATATGTATGACACAACCTGATGCAGTGATTCCCGCCATCCCTTGAGCCAAATGCTTCCGCAAGTCACACAGAAGATCATCTGGGGATGGGTCAAAACCTACTTTTTTTATTTCCATATTTGGAGAAAATGACGATCCCTTAACCAGCATTATCATTTTAGGGTACTTAGGATACCAGGGTTTTGACCCACAACCATCTCACTCAAGATGCCCTGTCCAATGCAAAAGTGTTGGTCTTCCATGGAAACAACGAAATGAGTCCTACCATTTCGTGGCACGTTCAGGCGGAACCTTCTGTGGCAGGACCCCCCCCCCAAAAAAAAAGAGGTGTCTGATCGGGCGGGTCCGCCAATATGTGCGTCCAACAATCAAAAAGGCAGAAGAAAATGGCAGATTGATCCCAAAAATGGGACCAATGACCAAGCCTGCAAAAGGGACTCCTGTTAAGTTAAGCGCCAAAAACATACAACCATTCTTAGATGGGCCCTGAAATTTGGCTGTGGGCTGTTGCTGGGCTGTTGCTCATGGGGCGCATCTCACTGACAGTATGTGTGTTGTATGTCTTTGCACTTGAGTGCTGTGGCCAAACTGTGGAAACATCTCACAAGTACCAGTAGTTTGGTTTTGCACTTTTTTGCAGCGGTTTGAATGAAGGTGGAAAGCATCTCACAGGCACTTTATTCTTGCACCTGCGTGTGGAAGTTACTTTCAGCGTGAAAAGCATCTCAGGACTACACAATGTGGCTTTCACATCAGCATCACAGCCACGTTCTATGTGGAATGTCCATTCACAATATTCATCTTGAAACTGGTCTCTGCTTTGCCTAGCCCTAGAATTGGATTTTTGGTTATTGTTCGGTTATCCTTCAGGGCCACGGCCAAGAAACAGAAAATGCACGTGCTAGCGTATCAAAGAGAAAACTTTCCTTGCTGTGTATGGCTGGCTCCACATGACTACAGGCTAGCCAGGAGGAATGATTTCCACAACGGCGGTTTTGCTGAGAGCGCGAGCATTTAACTAAAGGGATCATCCAAAGCCATTTGAAAGCAGAAGGCTTCTGCTATCTTTCAATGGCAGGGTCAACAAAAAACATATCTGAGTGGAAGGTTTCGGTCCGTCGCTCCATGGAGTCAATCTACGGCATATCCTGGGTAATTCTTATTTTGTTATCGTTCAGAAGGGTCAACGAAAAGTATATCTACATAGACGGTTTCTATTGTCATTCCTTGCGCAGGGTCATTCAAAATCGAAAAAAAAATACATATCAACAGCCGCAGTTAGGTGCAGGACGGCTTCTTAACATGAATACTAAAAAAGTGGTGGGGACAGCAATGTTTCAAAAGCCTGCAAAAACGCAAACCCTGGTTTTATGGAACTCTGGTGATTTTCAGAGTCAAACTGTTAATTTACCAGAGGGTACAGAAACTAGTTAACTTAGTTAACCAATCCCATGGCCCATAGAAGGTCCCGCCTCCAAGATCTTTTCGCCCTCAAGCAGTTCTGCACCTTCCCACTGGCGATGGATCTTTCATCTAACATAGCTATCGAAAAATTATCATATTTTTTGTCGGTAAATCAACTGACAGCCATCTTCAATATCTATTTAACGAATTACCAGAGGGTATATCAACCGGTCTGTAGATGAAAGAGCCCACGCAAACGTTCTATCCATATTTTCCATCTGCAAATATATCACAGTCCTGGGCGATGTTATTCGCAAATCATATCAACGGATTGGGATTCCACATGTAAATACATACAATAGATTGGGTTAGATTTGTTAATTTGCATCTTCTACTATTGCTTATCCATGTGTTTATCTTTCCCAAATTCTATCTGATTAGACTCCCTATTCTCACAGAAGATATCACCAGTGTACAATCTCCCATCTCTCCCTCCCTCTCTCTCGACTCTCTCTCTCTCTCTCTATATATATATACATAGTTATCTACACGTTTTGTTTATCACAAACTTCGATGCCCTTTTCATGTGTTCTCCAATTTGTTGGAGGATCCCAGACGATTCCTCAAAAATCAACAACTGGGTTGGGTCATGAAGGGTGGCCCAAATGCCTCAAGATTTGTCTACTCTAACATATAATATAGATATCTATATATATATAATAATAATTCTAGAATATACAGGATGCAAGAAGAAAAAAAACTAATGATCTTGAGATGCTTTGGAGTTTATTACTTGGATCCTCTCAATTTGGGGTTTGATCATTGTCTGTGCATGCTGGGTTCACAACCAATGTGAGTCGCTGACCAACCCTATCGTATGAGGAATCAACAGAGCTACAAGCTCGTCTCATCCATTGCACTTTCATTAACTGCACATGTTTGGCCCTTGAATACACTGGCCGTGCTTGAAACCGCAAGGCAGAGTTTCTCTGGATCACTGGATGCCCATCCCTTCCGGATCACAGCCGTGGCAACGGGGCATAAATTATGTGAGAATCAGCTGCTTAGATTGGCTTAGATCAGCAATTTCATCCTGGCTCAAGATGTACTCTCTGGTAATTTAACATAGCTATTGAAAATGGCCATTTATAGTGAGTTTTCCCATTAAAAATGGTGATTTTCCATAGCTATGTTAAATTACCAGAGGGTAATCTCAGGGTATCTTAAACCAGCTTCCCCATTTTCCAGTTCGCTATTTTGACATCACCAGATGGTAAATCCCCCATCTTCATGCTGATGACTCCACGAAAAAACCACCGCTGATCACAGCCGGTGATCCCACGATTACCATAGGAACATGATCCCCCTACCCATAGGCTTTATCCTGTTCATATCCGAATTAATGATCCTATCATTGTTGGATGTGTATGTATATATATATAATTATATATATATATTACAGATATGTATATATATATATATATACCTTATATATATACACATACATATCCCATCCAATCCCTTTTTTCCATGAAAATGTGCAATATTTCAGTTTTGGAAGTGGTGAAACCAGCAGTAACTCTTGAAAAAAATGTCCAAGTTGTTCGACGCTTTGAATCCATTGAAATCCCCGATTTGAGATGGTGAAATCGTGTTAAATCATGATATGCTCTCGTGACTCTGGTGAACCGTTTACAGTTTGCGAACTGGAAAATCACCACTTTTCATAACTCAACTATTTTCTATGGCCATGTTCCAGTTCGCTATTTTGACATAACCAGAGGGTAAATCCCCCATTTTCTCTCACTGATCCAATCCATTGCATCTTCGTTGCCGAGGCACGCTGTCCGGTCGCATCGGTGCTGGCCCAGCCGCAGCGGAGGCACACGAAACAGACCTCGAGTCATCTCCCGAAGGGCCCTTTATATCGAGGAGAATGGAGGTTTAAAAACCTTGGGGGATGATATATATCAATATATATCATCATTAATATCTACTAATATCTATGAATGATGAATCACTATTAATATCTATTCATCTATTAATATCTATTTAGAATAAAAATGAATAAACTATTCATGGAGATTATCATTGATGAATCACTATTAATATCTATTAATCTGGGTAAATTATCATCATTCACCAACCTGAATAGTTCAGCCATTTTGGGATGATTCTTCTCAGATGAATATCATGGGATTTTCCAACAATGATCGAAAAACTGTCAAACATCTATCAACCTTTTTGGGGGTTTTAGAGTTTATAGCTGAGACATCCCCTTTTTTGGGGGGGAGAATCATTGGAGTAATGGGTGATTTTCTAAGATGTTCCATGGGTTTGTTCAAAAATAATTTGAGAATTCAACCAAAAAATTCGGGTTGCGATGAATTTCATGGAAAGCTATGGAAAGGTGGCTTTGTTTGAAAAATAGGGGTTAACTCTGTTTTTTGTAGTATCCTATGTTGCCGTGTTTGGTGGATTTTGATGATTCCATGGGAAGCCCATCCTAAAACGGAGCTACGTTAGTACCATATCATAAGATATTATAAGGCCATATGAGGATTGGAATCTATATCCACTTATATAGCCCTAAAAAATAGGCCTTAAAAATATATGGTACATTGTTACTGTACCTCCAATAAATCGGTTCCTGTTGCATGGCCAATTTTCATGGGCAACTCGTGTCGCCATCTCCAGACTCCAATCCCAAGTATCCCAAGAAACCCAAGCGAAATGCATCCAGAAGATGTTCAGTATTCACCATCATCATTGATACCCTCTGGTAAACTAACATAACTATGGAAAATCACCATTTTTAATGGGTAAATCCACTATAAATGGACATTTTCAATAGCTATGTTAGTTTACCAGAGGGTAATGATGGTTTAATGATTATCAATATGAAAATGGGATATTCTGTATTCATCCATGATGATGGTTGATGAATCACTATTATCAATATTAAAATAGGATATTCTGTATTCATCAATGATGATGGTTGATGAATCACTGTTAATATATATTCATCTATTAATATCTATTTAGAATAAACTATTCATAGAGATGATCATTGATGAATCACTATTCACTATTAATATCTGAATCTATCTGGGTAAATTATCATCATTCACACACCTGAAATCTTCGGCTTTTCCTTGGGATTATTCCCCACAACCTTAGGATCCCAGTGATTCATTGCTTTCCCCATGAGAGATCCCCATGTGTCGAGGCCTCAGCATCCCAGATGATGGCCAACATCGAGCCCTGGGGGAGCCCCAGCAGGGCATTTTCGACCATGAAAATACGAGGAAAATACCAGGAATATGCTGTGAAATACTAGGAAATACCCTTGCAAAAGACTATGAAATATGAAGACTGTTGAACATGTCGACATCAAATATCTGGGTTTGAAAGTAAGTTACACCCCAGAGTTCATGGTTTATGATCAGGTGTCCTGTCAAAAAACGAGCTTAAGGTGTGTATGTATATATATAACCCCATTTTGAGTCAACACTTTTCTGGTGTGTTTCGAGCATCGTTGCTGGTCATCCCCCCGTGTTGCAGCTTTGGAAACGGTTTCGTGGCACGAAAAACACCTTGTCCTACGGGCATGGCCTCGAAAAGTCCAACCAACGTCAGTTGATTTAGATATTTCGATATACCCTCTGGTAAACTAACATAGCTATTGAAAATGACCATTAATAGTGAGTTTTCCCATTAAAAATTGTGATTTTCAATAGCTATGTTAAATTACCAGAGGGTATCTAATAAGGTACTAAAAGCGACACACTGGGTCCATTGGTATGTGGTGTACATAGTATTCTCAATATTTTTTTACCTTCCGGCAATCAAACATGGCAATGGAAAATCAATGAAAATCACCCATTTGTAGATGAGTTTGCCATTGAAACCTCCATTTAGTTCCGGGATTGTCCATTGCCACATTTGATTACCAGAGGGCAGGGTTGGGCGTTGCTTTAAACAGTTTACATAAACATTTGTTTGTTTAAATGATGTTTAAACCGAAACGTTTAAACCGATCCAAGTAGTAGGGGACCCTAGTGAATTTGTTTAAACATCTTGGAACGAAATCCAAGAGATTCTGGGCCCAAGCGCATGAGATCATGCGCATTTGAAGAATCATACACTCAGAAATGTGCCGATAGTGACAACGCTGATCCATCACTCACCGTTTCGCTCTTCCGTTCTTATTACCTCCATCACTCACTTGGGACATGTTCAAACAGCCCCACAACACATATGTTTAAACGTTTGAACGTTTTGGGGGTCATGGCTCTAAACGAGTTTATAGTTTATCCCAACCCTCCCAACTGCCGCTTCAGTATGGCTTGTAGCACCCCCAAAATTCATGCCGAAAAGTTGAAAATCTGGAAATATTATAACTGGTTGGTGGTTGAGCCACCCCTCTGAAAATTATGAATTCGTCAGTTAGGATTATGACATTCCCAAACCACCAACCAGATAATTATAGGTAAACAAAATAAATCCTCTTTCTCCCATCCTGGCTTCACACTTTTCGGCATCTCTTTGACAAAAAGTCTGGTTCAGCCAATCCCGCGGCACCTTGAGAGGTACCTTTGCCAAGGCCCTCTGGTGGCACCGTTCACCTCGAAATGCCATTCTTGCGGTCCACAGATCAGGTTTGAATCCAGCACAAGATGACCCTGCCGGTGATTGTTTATTGGGGTACCCCCCAGAAACTAGTTTGACATACAATAAACCATGGTTAATTCACCTAGCTATACCAAGCGTCTTTAGTTGGATCTTCTTGAAAAAACGTCGAAAAAAACGGGTCAAAATCTCCGCTCTTGGCTCCTTGAATCTCCATATCTCTGGTATATACTTGTGAATTGAACCCAATTTCGGCTTGTCTGAAAGACGCTACTCCCAAGTTGATGGTTGATCATATTTTTCCACACAAACCTGCCGTAAAGATTGATATGCAGATGACACCAAGTTTCTTCCCAAAGCCATATTTCCATTTGGTGGAATGGATCAGCTGGGAGAATCTACAGGAAATCATGGTCATGAACCCCCCAGTATCTGACCCCAGTTCTTCAAACACTGATATCTTCGATAAATCCACCGCTTTCATTTGGAGGTGAATCACTCACAGGATTTGTTCGTAGCCTCTGGTAATGACTGTTGCAGTTTGCGAAGTGGAAAATAGGCATTTAATGGGATTTGTAGTGGTTCAATGGGATATGAATGGGATTTACCCTCTGGTAATATGTAACAATAGCTATTGAAAATGGCCCAGTCGAAATAGTTGATTTTCCCATCCGAAATGATGGATTTGTCCATAGTTTTTTGTATGTTTACCAGAGGGTAAGTCCCCCAAGTAGCTTGTCCCACTTCGAAGTGCCTGATTTCCCCCACTGGTATCCCTGGCGGCATCCTAGGTGGAACCCCAGGTTTCCGGGCAGGGCGAGGACGCATCCAGGGGATTGGGAGCTGTAGCCCCTGGCCAACGTGAAGAAATGGCTTCAACACTTGCAGAAAACTGGGAAGTGGGAATTTTATGGCGGATGAATGGGGGTTTAATTGGGATAGTTACCCTCTGGTAATTTAACAGCTGCAGTGATTCACATTTACAGCCAAAATAGCTGGTTGCTTTCTGGTAAATAGGGAGAAGTACCAAATAGTTACCCTCTGGTAATTTAACATAGCTATTGAAAATCACCATGCTATTAATGGGAAAATCCACTATTCATGGTCATTTTCCATAGCTATGTAACAAATTACCAGAGGGTATGGGAATTGATTGGGGAATTTGATGGGAGGTGAAGTTAAACTTGCTGCATCCGATGTTGGTGCGCTTTTTTGTTTGATTCTGCTTGATTGATCCAACGTGTACTTGTACATTCTAACACTGTACATTTCTGAGTTGAAGAAATTGTATCTCTGGCTGAATTACAATAATTCAGCAATCTGAAAATAGCTGAATAGGATAATAGGGCAATTTGGGATGATTTCCCATTATATCTATAATTATAATTATAATTGATTATATACATATATATATATCAACTTAGCTATAATATCCCTATTAGCCTCTGGTTCTTGATAGGTAAATCAGGATTAACCATCGAACTAAATAGGCAATGGCTTCCTTTTTACTATGTTCTATAAATGTATAACCAAACGGTAATCTAACGATCAGTCAATGAATGGTAGGAAATTAGTTGAGATTGAGTTTTCAAAATGAAACTTGGTTTTTGCGTTGGGTTTCAAAGGGGGAATAAAAAATTCGAAAAACTTGCTTGGATCAGAGTTTGATGAAAACCTACTGGATAATCCCATAAAGCATTGGTCTTGTGTGGCTTTCCGCTAGCATAATCCCCTATCATATGCAAAAGAATTAAGAATAGAGAAAATCCCTGAAATAATAGTTGGTTGATAGGGGGGTCCCCAAATGGAGTATGACAATTCCCAATACCTTGAGCAGAAGAAAACCCCTATGATCATCAACCAACAAGTCGGGAAACTCACCTTTTCGGAGCCACAAAAATAGGGACTCCGCAATTTCAATAGCCATATCATCATGGATTTTCCTCTTGACATGGCTATTTGGGCTATTTTTTTAGGGGTATACCGGTATACCCCATTGTCAGACACACCCAAATTTATATACATATATATATATATGTATATATATATATATGTATATATATATATGTATATATATATATATATGTATGTCTCAAGATGTCTCATTTCAGAAATTGTTGGCCTAATTCCCCAGGTTACACCCGGAGCAATGACCATGGGCTTTTGTTATGAAACATACCTGAATGTCAGGAGGAAGACCAGGTGAAACTCGCAAGAAGGCCCTGGCTGTGTCGCCCGAACAGATCATGGAACAACTTTAGGCAACGTGAATGGAAAAATATGATGATAAGCCACTGGAATTGGGGTGATAAACTAAACCGTCTGACTTATAGAACATGTCATGATATATCTACCAAACACTTTAGCTATGATACTTATAAAGCAGCTTGGCAAACGAACTGGGGCACCATCCTGTGATACCTCCTCACCAGTGTTTTGGACACACCATTTCAACGGTCATTTTCCAAATGGAAAATGATGTCTTAACCGTCTTTATTGTTGAAAGCCCCATGCTTTCTTTTAAGCCTCCAGTTTCGGAAACTAACAAATATGTACAAACATATATTGATATATATATATATAGAATGATATATATATATATATATGGAGATAGATATATGGAGATAGATATATGGAGATAGATATATGGAAAATGAAAATGTGCAGATCATTTTTCCTGTCGAAAACAGTGGATGATCCTCAGGTCTGCTGGGTTGCGCCTTCTTCTGCCTGTGTGGCAAGGATGAGGTCTGGGATGCGGGAAGGTATGGGTCTAAGATTTAAACTGGGGAACAGGCCATAACTATTTGGTACTTCTCCTATTTACCAGAAAGCAACCAGCTATTTTGGCTGTAAATGTGAATAACTACAGCTGTTTTGGTACTTGGCACTTGGTACTTGTACCCATTTCAGTATCACAGAATCCAGTTTTGAGGCGGCTGCAATGCCCATGATCCAAGATTGCTGGGCTGCGCAGGGGCCCAACTGTATACCTTCGAGGCTTTTCATCACCAAATACCCATGTGCCATAGAGGATGTTGTCCAATCATGGAGCTCCTGGCCGAGGATAGACAGTATTGGACTTGGAAAAGCGGCCCATCTTTCTGAATATGTTACGAAATCAATAGCTTCCCATCTCCCTTGTTCAATATGCGGCCCCTTTTGGTTTGGTTCTACAATGTTGTATACAACAAGTCTTGAACAAATTCCAGGGTCACAAAAGAGTTGAGCCACACCCATCCCCCTACTTTAGTCCACAGTCCACCCACGGCTAATCTTAAATACCCTGAAAAACGACTTAAGAAAGTTTGCTGTGTAGCACGTGCATCCCCATTCATGCTGTAAAATAACCCTTGAAGGCCGCCCAGTTACAAGTTGGTTTGTAAACCCATCTGACTATAGATATATCCATCACTAACCCCAGTTACCCTAGTTCCAAACCAACTTCCCTATTGGTTATCAGTCAAATCCCAGCTTTTGGCTAAACATTTCCATGTTATCCCATTTACTTATGGCTATTGCGCTATCAAACTTTCATAAAATCTCGTGTTTGTATGTATAAGTCTCAATTTTGCTTCATGAAATTCTGATCTTTGCTGCTGAACTCCCCTCTTTGGGTTTCTTGACCCTAATGTGGGCCAGCCAATAATAGCTGCTTGGTGGTTTCAACCTACCCCTCTGAAAAATGATGGAGTTCGTCACTTGGGATGATGACATTTTCCCAATTTGTGGAAAGTCATAATCCATTCATGTTCCAGTCACCACCAACCAGATAGTAATTGCTATTCCAATTATTATCCATTATTAACCAGTATTAACCATAGATTAACCATAGATTAACCATAGATTAACCATAGATTAACCATAGTAATAAATCCCAAAAATATCATACGATTCTGCTATGTTTACCATCCCCAAATGATGTCCCGTTGAACGCCCGGGCCGCCTGCGACGGAGACATCATCCCCCCAGTCATCCCCGTGACGGCCGGCGGAGGGAGCAAGGCGCCGCCTCCTGGAGGCTCGGCTCGGGGTGGCGATCATCGAATGGAGAGAGGAACGTGGCCTCCCCATTTAACAATGGTTCATATATGGTGTTCATATGGTTAATGATGGCTAATATATATATATATATATATTACATATGAGGTTAATATCTATGATATGGTTAATAATAGGGTTTCCAGAAATGGGGATATCCTCAATAGCTGGATGGTTTAGTTCATGGATAATCCGTTTTTAAAATGGATGATGACTAAGGGGCACCCCCATTTTAGGAGACCTCTATTTAGAAGTTGGTTTATAAGCCCCGTGACTAGTTCGATATATCTACAACAGTTAACTTAGTCCAACTTAGCTATAGGGCACCACCTTGTAGTTACTATAACTAGAATCCACAATTAAGTTGTAGTTACTATAATCCATTAGTTGGATAAATCCATTATATAATAATCCACTATTTACCGCAGTTAATAGCCCACTAAGTCAAGTGGTTAATTGTGGATGGTTGCGAAATGTGGATGGTTGTGAAATCCCGCAGCAGGCAGGGTACAGGATGGGGCCTCCAGTCGATAGCGTTCAGTTGGTTTATAAGTGGCTGAATTCAATGGTTTATGGTAGATATAACTATAGTTAATAGGGACTATTTCATGGTTTATATACCAACTAACATCACTGGGGGGCCCCATCCTGTACCTATGGGGATTCCTATGAAACACTGTTCATAATTGGAATTTTTGAGGGGATGAAATGGGAGAAACCATCTACCAACTGGTGCAGTAGCTCCCTAGCTCCCCATTTCATAGGGTATGTGGATACCCTAATGTGGTACACCCAATAATAAACCTACCATTTAGGGGATGATTTTACACCATTTATTTATATCACATAACATATATATATATATATATTACTATTGTTTTTGTTTATTCATTCATTAATATTTAATTTGTTTATTCATTCATTTCTTTATATATATAGTGATATTGGGATGGTTCATGGCATTGGGTTTACCACGAACCGAACCAGGCTTACTGACACACCACTTTTTTGGGACCTTGGGATGATCCTCCAAAGTAACAAAAAAACACCGTGTTGAAAAATTGTGATACAAATCACCAAAAAAAAATATAACGGTTTTTAAATATATATATAATATATATATAATACATGTGTTCAGGGATGTATAGAAAAACCATGAGAAACCCACCAACAAAAAATTAGCAAGTACTTGGCAAGTGGTTAATTAAGGTTAATGAGTAGCATTGTAGAGCCATTTGTACGTGGGATCAAATACAAAATTGGGAACCTGTAATCATGTGACTCAGTTCCGATCAGGATGATCCTCCAAGTAGGAAAACATCCGAAACGTTGGTGGAACTTTGTTTGGCCAATACTTTTGGAGACCATGTTTGAAGGAGCTGCGGGCTTGTGAAAATCAGATGTAGTTACAGAAAACTCTGGAGATATCCATAGATATCCATCATAATTCCATCCGTTCGCCTAGTGAAACGATGTAGCCTGCTACAACTTAGGCCCTGGAGATGGGCAAGAAATGAACGATCTCCGGGGCGGGAAAATCCGGAGATTTGACACGTCCAATTGGTTGATCTCGGAGTCGATTGAACCAGAAAAAACACTACCCTCTGGTAATTTAACATAGCTATTGAAAATGGCCATTTATAGTGAGTTTTCCCATTGAAAATAGTGATTTTCAATAGCTATGTTAAATTACCAGAGGGTAATTGTCATGATTTTATCCTTCATCAAATGATTGGTGTTTTCTGATGAAAAAATATGCAAGGTATTGAAACCACTGGATATTTACATCATATTATCCATAAAAGAAATGTATCATTCAAAATTATTGATGGTTACTTATCATATTTATCATCAAATTATTCATGGTTGTATAACCCCCAGCCATTTGGCTGAATTGTGATAACTCACTAAACCTGAAAATGGTTGCTATCATACGACAATTTGGGTCATTTTAAAATATATTATATCATTATGGTTCTATGGCAGATAGCTGAAAAAACACCACGAAATAAGGCCCTAAAATATGATGCCCTCTGGTAATGACTAACATAGGTATGGGAAATGGCCATCTATAGTTGATTTACCTATTCAAAATGGTGCTTTTCCATAGCCATGTTAAATCACCAGAGGGTAACTCAACCAACAACAACCCAACAACCATGATTCCTCCCGCGTAGTCGCCGGTCTTCATGGGCCTCTCCTGGCTTTTCGCGTAGCTGGGACCTACGCCTTGAAACGTGGAATGAACCAAAGGTCCCCACAACAACAGAAAAAATGGAAGACGAATTCTAGGTTTACATGGTTTCATTTTGGGAGTAGATGATGAATAACTCAATGAATGCTAAAATTTGGAAGTTACTTGTTGTTTCATGAGTTTTTTGACAATCAAAAGAGGGATTTAACTGGAATACAACCAACTGAATAGGGTATAGACTGGGATGTTTTGGGACATAGCTAAATTGAACGGTCCAATGTGGTCTAATGGTGGTTTACATGGATTTGACTACAAAAAAAAGTATTCAACCAACAACAAAGCAACAAAGCAACAAAGCAACACAACAACCACAACAACCACAACAACCACCACAACCACCACAACCACAACAACCACAACAACCACCTTCACAGGTTTGCCCCAATTTTGAAAGTCACATCGTCATCCAACTTTCACAGTTTTAACCCTGAAATCGAAATTCACATTTTGAGCTAACCCTCCCGTATTAACCCTAATTTGACAATTTGACATGCACATTTTCACCCCACCTTCACAGATGGACCTTGAATGTGAAATTTACATCCTCATCCAATCTTCAGAAAAACATGTTGTTTGTACCAGATTATTTATAGATGTGGGTACAGTATACTAAAATGTTCTATGGTGTATTGTCATTGTGCACATAGATCTACATCTGGCAAAAAAAAAAAGTATAAAGATACATGCTTGGGGATGCAAGCAAAAGCAGGATATGCCAACACAAACTATGCATATTCATATTTCAAACCTTTTGCTCGAGTGGAAAAAAAGGGGGGCACAATATGTGGGCACATTTGTATTCTGAATGATCAACCGCAAAGCTATGCACTGATATAGCTATAAGACATCTGAGCAGAAAATATTTTTTGTGCATCACGTAATCCACGTAGCCGACGTAGTGAATTTACCCTTCAGTAAATGGGTGTAAATAACTAAGCGACAAATGGGATGATATTTATGTCCCATTATTTACCCATTATAAACAAATGATGTCCCTTGAATATTAAAGTCCCATTAATACACCCATTATTCACCCATAATAATTATGGGACATTAGTAATAAATAATGGGACATAATGGGATATGATGGAGTTGCCCTATTCCCCACATCTGGTTGATGGGACCGCAAGGGACGAATCTTGCAGGAAACCAATGGAAATTTTTCTCATCAAAAAAAAAGGAGGTCCAGTTTTTTAAAATTTAGGGGTGAAAAACTGGAGATATAGTTTCTCACAACTCCATTTACTCTCCAGGAAATCAAATAGATTCACGGAGAATCCAAAGTAGATCCTCTTCCGAATGTGAAACCAATGGATTTCCATCGTTCGGTTCTCATCTCCATGACCTCATCCTGCCAAGACCTAACTTGGTGCCATTGGCTTCGCAGAAGCCAAGCCAGACCTCCAAAAAAGCTTGACTGCCTCCCGGGATTCTTGTAGCCCTTCTCTCCGAAGTCTCTACATTTCCAGATGATCAGATGGTGATTTTCCATCGCAAAATCTTAGTTTACCAGAGGTGGCTCTCAAACCTCCACAGGAGGTCCCCAGGATGTCCTGGCTCTCAGTGCAAGGACCCAGTGTGACCTGGAGAGCTGAACAAATCCATGTGACCTGGGGATTGAAAGATCAGAAATTTGGATTAGTGTATTACAATAGTTGTAATATGGTTGATATATTAAATATGATATATTGATATATATATATGATATGATATATTGATATATTGATATATTGATATATATGATATATATGATATATTGATATTGTATTTTCAGGTTTCAGCAAGGGTTAACCTAGTTATACCCAAATGGACTGATAAACCTAAAAGGGACAAATACCGTTAAGCTAGCGGCGCACAAGCTACTTTTTACCTGAGCCGCAATGCT
>Ga0126342_10007378_pt1 | contig 19615 bp, 19 predicted proteins | sample Cyp1metagenome_FD_92528 | JGI IMG/M metagenome (GOLD analysis project Ga0126342, IMG submission 92528) | Coral microbial communities from Lord Howe Island, Old Settlement Bay, Australia - Cyphastrea 1 metagenome | ecosystem: Host-associated > Invertebrates > Cnidaria > Coral ... | reverse complement strand
CTTTCCTTTCCTTTCCCTTGCACCCACGCCGTCCGCACACCACCGTTCGAGCCAGGTCGCTCCCCCACGCGGTTAAACAACTAAACGAGAACCCAAGCATCGAAGATGCTTTTGGGAAAAATGCAATTTGTTCCCTTCCCACCTCAAAGTTTCAGTAGGGATGTGGAGAATTTTGGGGATACATGTGTGTTCATGACCAGCTGCAAAAGGAAACTTTGTGAAACCTGCTCAGTATTTGCTAGTACTTCGAATTTTTTGGTTGCAGGAGTGCCAACATGGGGAAATTTTGATGAACAAATATGGGGCACTCGTCTGTAGACATATATGTGGATGTGCATACCAAAAAAACATGGATATGAGGTGGAGGGGCTTGGGAACGGAGGTGGTGCAAGGTTCAAACTTGAGTCCGGCAAGTCTGAGAATGTGAATCTTTGAAATTGTGGTGGGTGACCGCGCAATCAAATTGGAGGTCTTTAAGCAATGGCTGGCAGGGAGCAGCAGGTGGCTCTATAAAATGGTGGGGGCTCCATCAGGGCGCAAAGAAATTGGAGGTGCTCAAGCAATGGCAGGCAGGGAACAACATGACTATATAAAGTGGGGGGGCGTGACCCCATTCAAGTAGCATAAAACACTTTTGGAAACTGCATCACGAAGCGCATGAAAAAAGGTGTCGTTAGGTATTGCATGTTATTTAAGGTGCCACCAGCACTAAATAAAATCATTTCAAGACCAACAAGATCTACTTGAGCCAGCATTGGTGCCTGTGGTTGCTGTAGTGTTGCAAATCTACTGAGTCAGTTGCGGCTACGGATTTGTACAAACATGTACAATGACAAACCATGGGATTAAATGCAACGGAAACCAAGGACAGGGAAAATGTATGGAAATTCAGCATCTATAAAATGGTGGGGGGTGACGCCCGTCAGGGTGCAAGGACATTGAAACCATGCAAACAATGGCAAACAGGTCTCTATAAAATGGTGGCGAGTGACCCCGTTCAAATACGATAAAATTGTTCGCTTTTGAACATCCAGGACAAAACGCATGAAAATGATGCCGTTGGGTATTTCATACAGTTTACATTTGAAGACTAACAAAATCCAGCAGACCTGAGCAAACATGCGTGTTTGTGGTTGCTGCAGTGTTGTAAACAAATTCAAAGTGGTTGCGGCTACGCTTTGTACAGCCAATGCGAACATTTGCAACCGCAACTTATTTTCAGAGACATCACAGTCGCCACGGCTTCCGGAGGCTTGTGTAGCACCTTGGGCCCCCTAGCTAAGCACTGCTAGACTCCCAATCGGGCACTTCAACAGCCGGGCTTTCACTACTACACCCTGCACATGTTTCTGAGTTCCTGTCGGTGCCTTCACGCTCTTGACCCACTTGGTAACCACCGTACCGTGCCACAACGAGGCACAAAAACTCGGCATCCGAAGCAACATCGGATTCTACGGGTCCAAAATGATCCACGTTTTTTTTTTAAAAAATTTTGTTTGAACAAATTATTGCAGCTGTCGCGAGACCATGAGGGTGAGGCATCGGCAGTCTTGCGGTTGCCACGCAATTCGTTGCAACATCCGCAAATATCCGCAGTCAAAACAAAATTTTTGAAAATTTCAGGGCAGTTTTTGTGAAAACCCGTGCGGCCAAACCTCACAGCGAACCCTCAATCGAACCCTGCCTTCACCTGCTACCGTAAAAATCTTTAGTGTGGACTGGATATACAGTTTGATGTCCAATAGAAATGTGGTTTGCCGGAATTTGAATTGTCGCGCGCTTTGTTGGAGTTGTCGCCAGAATTCGCTACCACGGTGCCACAATTTAGCCTCACAGATGGCATTGGCATTCCGCAGTCTTTGGTTTATGTTGTGTGTGCACGAAGGGTTAGTTGAAAACATTATTGAGACACACGGCATGGCGCATAGTTGTGCCATTGTGCTAGGAAGGCGGCCACGTGGGATATTCTGGGTACTTCTCGGCCCGGCACCAGTACGGCACATTGGGATGCAAAACTCTAAAATATCATATGATGAGAATTTGGTAATGGACAGTTGTTGGGAACACGCGCCAATTTTGTCAATTCCTGCGTGCTTCATGGCGATCGGCAAAAACTTTCAGTCTGCAGGCCGCAAATCCTTTGTTTTTGAAAGGGAACCATAGTTGGCAATCGTGAGTGTGCACATGTTCTGTTCTGCAGGTTCGTTCAACTCTGGGTCCAGGCATGATATTGGGGCAATAGTTGATAATTTGTATTTTTTTCCATTTTTCAATTTTTACTTCGCAATAGGTTTTCGACATTTGGCAGGCCAACCTCTAGACCTACTTCCGGCAGACCCGCATCTGGTAGACCTATATCTGCAGCGTTTTTCAATTGCAAAAATTGTTGGTTTGAATTCGTAAATTTGAAAAACATGGAGATGCGGATATGCATCTTTGTGGATGCGCTACCGAGGCTTTCTGAGACAGGGGTGCAAAACTCAGGCATAAAATTGTCAACCTTCAGGACTTGAAACCAACCAGTGAAACAAGGCATGGAGGCTCAATGTCCAAAGAGAAGATGGACCAGCGAGACAGCAACGTGGTTGCCTCGGGCAAGTGTGTTTTATTGTGAATTTCGACTGTCGTGGGACCTTGCAGGTGCTATTGCTTCCGATACTTTGAGTAGAACCGCTCTGGAGGTGCCCTGGTTTCAGCTTGCAGCATGTCATGTGGATCATGTGGTAATGGAGCAACACCCCCTGATGTTGGACTCCAAATTGGCAAAATTGTGCAAGGGTTTTATATGGTTTTATCGATATTGCGCCATGTGAATTTCCAGTTGAAAACAAGTCAAGGGTCAATAGAAAACGCATGTGCATCGATTCGGACATGTTGCAATGAACCCCACTTCATGATGTTAGGGGTTTAGCGGAGGCAGAACACCCCGCGCCAAGAGAAAAACAAGGTAAGGTTTCATGGAAGATACCAGTAGAATCAGTAGAACATCAGCATAATGGTAGTTTTGCCAGGGCCACTTCTGTCATCCCACATGAACTTATTCATGTCATGTTTCATTGCTTCATGAAAAATCATTGCCACACATTTAAGCAATCTATAAATGAATGACGGTAAATATGTCATTTTTTTTTGAACTTTGATGTCCACAGTCCACACAACGGTGACAGGAATTCATTGGCGACTTGAACAAGGCAGACGTCCCATCATTGCGTTGCAACCGCCTCTTGATTTGAAATGGGCGAGTCTGCGGTGTTAACCTCGGCTGATTTTTTTTGGTGCAGCTGTCGGTTAAAACGTCTCGATTGAACTTGGTGCAGACTGGCAGACCGCTCCGTGAATACACTACCCGTGGAGGCCATGGGTACTGCGCGGACATTTTCATGCTATGAAACTAAGACAGTTTGACCATGCGCGCGATTGCTGTAGGCTTGTATTTGAAATACAAAGCAGCTCGTGTGGCGCTTGGTGAACTGGATGGCTTTCAATGCAACAACATCGGCTGCAACAGGTTCTCGCTGAAATTGCTGAATGGACTCAGGAAACATGGATGATCCAGCTTCCAAGGTCATTCATAACAAAAGCCAGCACACCATAATTCGTTGGCACCACTGGTGGGGCATCGTTTGTTTTTCTTGAGTTGCTCATTGCTGAATTTCTTTTCTTGTCTCATCATCACCAGGCGCTAGGTGCTGAGAACGTCGATCGACTTCTCGTGACTTGACTGATTGCCATTGTTTTTGCATGTGAATTACTGTGAAAAAGTGAACAAAAAATGGTTCAGTGCCAGAGAACTCTCAGCTGCACGTTCTTAGGCGGAGATTTGTTTGAGTTCTCCATCGGTTTTAATCTTAGAAGGCATTGTTTACATTATTTTTCAACTCTGCTAGATTGCTAGATGTTGAAAAACAACCTTTTGCGGACTTTTATGACCTTCTCAGGTCAGAACGGCTTGGACCTTGACCACATTTGTTGAGTGACTGCCGTCCCCACTTTTGAATGCATTTTTCGTTGCTGTTACCTCCACAAACGGCTCCATTTTTTTGATGTACTTCAGGTGCTGCGTATCACCGATGACCTGGAGTTGCGCTTTGCCAGATATAGTATTTGGATTTGAACCTGTAATGGTATGTGCATTCTAAATACTTCGCGAACAGGACCAGCATCAAATTGGGTTAGCTCACAGCTGAGCACTCCAGCTTCCAGTGCTTCTTCCATGTTCTCAGCAGCACCTGGAACCAAATATCAAGGAGCGAACAGACCACAAGTTTGAAGCTCAGTGCGTTGAGAGTTGAGACCGTTATTGCTTGTCATATTCTTGCATCGGGAGATGCGTCCTACATTTCCAGCATTGTAAACTTCCAAGATATTGCCAATGGGTCACAAAAGCTAACAGCCCCAACTCACTCGCAAACTTAGCCATCCAACCAACGAACCAACCAACCGAGCTAAACAAAATGACCAACCAGCTACATTAGTTGGTTCATTTATAGATCGCAGTCACCGAGCCGCACTCATCAGCTCACCTGCTGGCAAACTGAAGCGACTCAACACGTTAAAGCTTTCTCTGGGCCTCTCCTTTCTCATTTTGTAGCTGGCTTGCCCGGTTCCAATTTAGACCGTCATTGATTCGATTCCGCCCTCGAACCCTTCTTGGTGTGCTCAAAGCCAATGGTTGTCTTCGGCCAAGGTTCTGGTTCCGATGACCTCGTCAAAGAGATTGTTGGCACGTCCCTGGCCTAGTTTGAAAGACTTGCTTAACTGTGGATTTGCACACGCTCTTCACAAGTGTGTTGGGCACCCACTCTGGACGCCTCCCGCATTTGAGAAGCGCGATTTCCTTACACCTGAAACGATTTATATACCACTTGAACTGCGTTTTGCTTTGTGGTGGCTTTGGTCTAGGTGGCGTAGGCTTTGTAGGCTCCGCGTAGATATTTTTTGCGGTAGGCTTCCTGCAGGCGTGCTTTAATGGAGCTATGTCCATGTGGGGTGTCATTGTGGAGCTTTGCGCAGGAGTGGCCTAAGCAAACCATAGAATACAAAGGCTTCACAGGCACACTGCTTCTTTGCTTTAATGCTGTCAACGGAGATCATCAGCTTTGCCGAGGGCCAGTGCGAGCTTTATGACGGCTTTGGCGCGTCTGGCTGAACTTAGGCATGGACGGCAGTCTTGACAAATCAGTGTCGGAGTGACTAGGAGAAGGAATTCCCAGAGTATTTGACTAGTTCATCGTGTATCACACAAGGGCAGCACATGGCTGTACTAGAGTGCCTAGAGGATCTGAATCCTGGTTGTTCCTCTGCATGTGTTCTTCAAGACTTGGCAGGGAAGAGGTGCAGGAGCACCGGGAGGAGAAGAAAAAGCTCCTTGACGAATCTGCTACTTTCACTAAAAAAATGCTTGGCTAGCACAACATTGCCTCGTAAGACACCTTTGCAACAAGTGTATGTGGGGCAGATGTAGGAACATCTTGGCCTGTGTAAGAGCGTGAATATGCTGAGGCAGGCAAATGCAAATCTGAGCAAAGGCACTGCAACTGAAGCACTTTGTTGTCAAGTGGTATGAAGTGCTTCGACCCATAAAAACACCATATGAAATTCAGTCAAAACATGCCCTTTGTCTAACATTCTTGGATGAATACTGTAGCTACATTCGAAGAGCTCTAGCACTGCAGCTCAAAAGTGCAGGCTTTGCATGGGGACAGTTTGCAGCACAAAAAGGAAACATTAAAACTCAGTGCTGTTGCAGTCGCCTATCAAGCCCTCTATGGCATGAAGAAGGCTGTCATGCAGGACTGCAAGCGGGTACTGGCCAAGACAGAAAGAAGCTCTGTCGACTGAAGATGATGCCATCATTTTTCACAATGTTTTTTTCTATAGATGACTTTATTGATTGATATTTCGTTGTGTGTATTGAAAACATTGGATTTCCATGCGCTCGTGCAACCTGAATCATGATCATCTATTCTCTTTGAGTCCTCACGTTGCCTGCCTGCGCTTCTCCATTTCATACCTTCAATTTGGCCTTCAATTGTTTTCTATTAGGATCCTAAATTGGAGGTACCTACCATATATAAGGCCTATGTAAGGCCTATGTAAGGGAACATCCCCATAAAATATGGCCTTATATGGTACAGTACTTTTGGATCCTGAAATTCCCATTTACTATTTGTAAGCTGCCCAAAAATGCAGGAACCCAAGCTCGAGCAGGTGCTAAGTGCTGTCGCTATTTTGGAGCTGTCCCACTGAACCTGTGACCAGCTGGTGATCACAGGTGACACGTGCGAGACGCCGGCGAAGTTCAGCCATTCACCAAGTTGTGTTCGGATCAGGCTGGTGATTTTTGTGGGCAACCTTCAACCCTGAAATAGGATTCGATTGTGTTGATTTATGTGTTGACCAAGGTTGGGAGCGTGCCCTCAGAGGCCGAGACATTGCCTTCGGGTTTTGAATTGTCGGTTTGAACATGCTGCGCGCCAGGTGTCTGAAGTTCATTTCGATGAAGAGCAGATGTTTAAAGACAGCACCAAACGGAGCTGCTGCCTTGTTTGCTGTGGAACGGCCAGAGGCAGGCAGCATGGCTCAGAACTGGCAGGTTTGACGACTGGATGTGGAATCATTTGAAGACCGAGCGGAAATTGCCTTGACCTTAGTGGCACGTACCCCGAACCAGAGAGAACAGCATGTTGAAACTTAGTGGAGCTGTGACTTGCGTCAAATTCCTCACAAAGTCTGCAGGGCCAGGCAGCGGCAGTGCCCAAGGCTTCCTCCCGTACGTGGAGCTGTCGATTTTACTTTTCCACATCTTTCCACATTTTTCACATTTTTCCACATCTTTCCGCACCTTTCCACATTTTGATACATTTTTCCAGGTGTCATCCGCTTGTCTTTTGCTGCACTGATGTCTGTGTTGCATGGCCGCTCTGGCCAGGTCTGGACATGCGGCTTTTGGGCCTTGCTTAGGCTTAGATGATTGTTTGGCAAGAGATGTTCCCGAGTGTAGTTGTCTTCAACCCCATTTTATGTTTTTGACCAGTTGCCTTCTGGTAACTAGAGTCACTAGAGCATGTATGGGCAGCCTGTGAAACAGCTCCCATCCAAATGCAGTCTTTTGCACTTGCTGCACAATTTTGCGATGCGTCATGTTGCGAACTACATGCTGCGAAGCAGATGGAGAAGTTACATGGCAATTTCCATGGAATCTTTGGCTCCCTTTAGGGTGTGCCGCTTGGATGCTTCAAGAGTACAGTGCCCTTGAGGGCACTTGGAAGACATTCTCTTCTTATGGGCTGCCGAGAGCACCACATCATTTTTCAAAAAAGGCTGCTGAGTGAAGTACTGCAACTCGCATGGAATATGACATATATATCATATATTGGCATATCATATCATTGCTCAAACATGACTCAAAAACTGGCTTTCACCTTGAAACATTCCTAGCTCCAAAAAAGATACCTCAAAGTCGCTACATGTCGCTACAGCTCCATGGTGCCACTTTTGGCTCTTCTCAGCCATTCTTTCATGCAACAGAAGTAGGAGATGGTAGGAGATGGTAGGAGTAGACATGTTTCGAAGAACCGAACGTCACCGCAGTCAACCAAACAACTTATCATAGTCCAGAACAAGCATACTGCACCGCTTGCATGTGCTGCAGCCAAAGATCTAATGTTCAATCTCAGCCTGAAATGAGCGCTTTTGCAACGGCCTGCTTGACCAAGTCATGTCGTCAGTGACGCTTGGCAAAGCCCTTTCTTGCCCATTGTAAAAGCATGCCTGAAGCCAAAGCATTGACAACAGCAGTGACAGTGTTCCACCTTGTTCTCCATGTTCCTGCTTCAGGATCGACTTTGTTTCAGAGAGTCTGAAGAGGAACCCATTGCCTCGGCAAGCTCTTCGTGAGGAGCTTCCTACCGGCTGGAAGAAGATCGAGTCACGAACCAAACCAGGCGATCTTGGTATAGCAGAAGTCTTGATTTGAATCTTAGTAAGTCTGAGTTGTTAGGAAAATCTTTACTCGTCCGCTTCCAAGCCTTGGCTGTCCCAGGCACCTATTATTATGCTCATCCAGCGACGAACCGTACGCAGGCCCATTGCCAATATCGACCAGAGGACTGTTGAACGAGCTTACCTACCTAACATACAAAGACTATCAAAGACTTTAACGATGCAACAGAGTCAACAGAGATGTTTTCTCTTGAAAGCATTGCAGTCATTTGAAGGCAGGCCATGGTGTTGCCATTCGTTCGGTCATTGGATCACATCCTTTTGCCTTTGATGTGGGCTTGCATGTCCACTCAGGTTCAACCACCCAGTGGAACAAAGCAAGTGCCTGCAAATGGTGCGGATCAAAAGAGTGCTGACAAGGCAGACTTTAGTCAGTTCTGACAAGGGATGTCGAGTTTTAGCTGTCTTTGTTCATTTCCTGCCCTTGAGGGTGGATGATTGCATATCTGATGTAAGATTTCCTTTCTTTTGTTCAGCCCTTACCGTTTCCAACTGCTGGCTTGTAGGACGGTTGCTGCTTGTGGAGAGGGAGAGGGAGATTTATCACCTGTTTGCACACATGCACGTTTTGCTGGAGTTCTGTGGATTTCTTATATGTTTGTTGGCTTTTCTCATCACCAGCTCTGGTACAAAAAGGCATATGTGCAACTTACGGTCTTAGGAATTTCATGAGAATTGGACAGGCAGCAGCACTCCAACATCTCCAACTGCCTAGGCCCAAGAGGACGAGGCCAGGAAAAGTGCACAACTAGCGGCTGAAAAGGATCAGGAAAGGAAAAGGAAATATCAGGAGGTTGAGGAAGAAGCCGAAGCAGAGGAGGACAGGTTGGACAGGTTTGTGGATGCTAGTGACAACATGTGACAACTACAGCACTGCTGGCAGAACAGTTTGGAACAGGAACTGGTTGAGGAGGAGAAGAGACGAATTAAAGCTGCCAAGAAGGCTTCATGAAGCTGCCATTCAAGCAATCCTTCTGCAAATCACTGTTTACATGACTTTTACATTGGAGGTACTGGATTCAAGCATATTTAAAGATTTTAAAGCATGCAGAGTGCTGAAAGGCCAAAGAGCTGGAACAGAAAAGGAAGCAGGAAGAAGCTGCTCGGCTTGAGAAGGAGCGAAAGGAGCTGGAGGCGAAGCGGGAAAAGGAACGCCTACAAAGGGAGGCTGAGGAACGCAAGCGCCAGCGCCATGGCAGATGTATTGTGGGCAGATTTGGGCAGGGCTAGAACAGGAATGCCTCGTTGCGGCATATCATATCTGAGTCAAAATGTTGCACGGTGCTCTAAGCCTTTCTCCATCCTGTGCCTATCTTTGCCTTTGTTGCAGTTATATATATATTATATATATATAAGTGCTCCTATCTTTGGGAAACCAAGGGCCCGATCATGCCCTATCTCACCTTTGGTTTCTAAGGCAGGAGCTTGAAGCTTTGGCAGAGGAGCGGCGAAAAAAGGAGGCTGAGGTTCGGAAAAAGGAGTGCTCATTGAGCAGATGTTGCGAGAGTGCTATTGAAGTGATCCGCGCTGTGTGTGTGCGTGTTGCTTCAACACCGCAAAACCTCTGTGGTTTTCTGTGCGTACATGGAGAGTCGGCTCTTGGGCCCATGTAGGAGCAAGAAGCCCAAAGGCGGAAGGCAATGGTGTTCGAACAACACTCTATTTTACAAAGGAAGCTGGCTGAGGACGCACGAAAGAAGCAGGAGCAGGAAGAGGAGGAGAAGAAAAAGAAAGCTGCTGAGGAGAAGGTTCAGGAAAAGGCAAGGCAGCAGCTGCCACTTGCAGCTTCATGCAGACCGGCGTGAGAGAGAGAGAGAGGTGCTGCTATGCCTGGTATGCTGACTTAGTGTGCCGTCGGTGATGCTAGGAGCAGCGAACTGAAGCAGATGAAGCAGAAAGAAAGGCCAAGGCAGAAAAGCTAGATGCCAAGGCTCGGTGGTGATATGATGTTTCTATCATTTTCATTCATTTTCTATCTTTCTCAATGCTTTGTCGGGCTTTGACTGAGCGGTCGTTTCCGCTAAAACATGTGCAGATCTGGAACCAGAAGATTCCGGACATGATGGAACCCACTTCAAGCCCTTGCTTCGAAGTGTACAAATCTGGAAAGCACCAACGTACTCACGCGCTCGGCGGTGACAAGTCCAGTTGGATCATAGGTCACGTGCTCAAGTCCTTGATACAGCTGTTGTAGAAGCTTCTGCATTTTTGTTCTGGCTGCTCATTGCTGCAAAATGACACGGATGAATTCGAAATATCGCTGGTAGCTAGATGACATCGTTTAGCATCTATTTGCCACATGCCGCGGTATTTAATCTGACAAGAGAAGTTCCTCCCTTTTTAGGTCGTGGTCCGGCTGGAGTGGACATTGCCATTGGCAACCCACGCATCTCCAGAAAACATGCTCCTTGGACAAACGCATAGTCGAAGGATGACCGCATAGTGCCTAAAGGTCAGCTGCTACTTAACTTCAACAACTAAAACTAATGGGGCTCCGTGCCAGCTTGTACTCAAGCACATGCAGCAGCATATTTTATTTTCCCTTCCCGCAAGTCCAACATGGTTTGAGGCGGAGGTGACAAGCCAGGGCCCCCTGCTGTTCTTGAACGACCTTGGCTCGACATATGGCACTGCAGCTCGCTCGGGATTTATTTTGTGGTTTCCTTTGATCATCAGAGGGGCTCCGGGTTCCAAGCGAAATCTGAGTTCCTTTTAGATTTTTGTGTCCCTGGATGACCTTTTGGAAGGCCATGAACAAAGAAAAATTGGAGGCAAAGTCCCCGGTGGAACTGGTCAATGGTGCCAGGTGCCGCGACCATCCATTTATATGCTTTGAAGTTACCAGCTATGTATTCACATGCTCCGTGAGCTGACAGGTTTCGATTTGGTGGCTTGCCTGAGCTCTATGTGTACAGGGAGCCTGTTGAGGAGGAAGAGGAGCCTTCATCGCCACCTGTCGAAGCAGAGGCGCATCCTTGTGTGCAGAAGGATTGGATTTGATGGAAGAATGGAAGGCTAGACATGTCCGGTCAGGCTGGTTGGTTTGGACATGTTTAGAGTGATCGAGCGATTTGGTGGAAGTGGAGTGAAACAACTGACAAGATCCAAGAAGACGTACGTCAAGAGTGCCATAGTTCTGTTCGAAACCATTAGGTGACTGGCACTGCTCTTGCAGAAGATGCGCCAGACTTGCCTCCGCCTGTTGAGACCTCAGTCGACCCAGCAGTTTGTCGTGGTTTGCTTTGCGTTTTGTTTTGTTGGACTCATTGAATTTTCTGAACGGCAGCCCATTGCATCTCCGGCATCTCCTGCGTTTTGCCTCAGGCACCGGTGGCGCCCGAACCTGTGGCCCCGCAGATCGATGCAGAGGCTGCAGCCGCGGCGGCTGCGAAGGCAGCGGAAGAAGCAGAGGCCGAAGACGAGGCGAGGATCAAACGCATCCAGCAGAAGCGCCAGGAGAGTGGGACATGCTGAGAAATCCGTGAACGGTAGACCTTGGCACCATGCTTTCTTCACTTTGGCTCGATTATTGCTTTGCCCTTGGAATGTCACTTGGAATGTAGACCTAGATTCAACACCCTGAGCTATTTGAACTATTCAGATGGCCAATCCGGGGACAGTTCAAGTTCTTCCGAGTCAGAGGAGCGAAAAGCAGCCGAAGCAGCAGAAAAAGCATTGGTTGCTGCTAAAAAAGAAGAAGAGCGAAAAAAGAAGCAGGACCACTGGACCAACATGGTTGCCCATGTTGCAGCTGTGGAATGCATTTCAATTTCTTTAAAGTCCCTCCTTCTGCGCACGCATGTGCAATCATGCGCACACAGACAAACGCCAAGACACACACACACACACGAGCTTCACGATGTTGTTTTTTGCTCACAGATGTCCTGTCTGAATCGAGCATTTTGGCAGCGCTTCATTTGGGTTTTGAATACCGTGACGGCTCAAAGTGAAGGCAGAGTTTGATGCATCCCTTTGGCATTATTCGCAGCACACTTAACATACAGAGAACAAACTAGGCTTAGATTCAAAATGTGCAAAAAGTATTGGTGTCAAGATTTCATTAGTTTGTTGAGCCAGAGGTCCTAGTTGCTTGCGACGGCGTTGCAGAGATGGAGACATCAATGGAGTCCTACTGGGGAGATGCAGAGTGTCAGGGCTATGTCCGTGCGGTGGTAGTGAAGAAGCACAGCGCGACAGATGACTCGCAGCTGAGTTTGAAGGTCAACGAGATCGTCATAATCTTGGAGCAGGATGAAACTGGATGGTGGGGTGGACACAAAGAAGGGAAGGAAGAAAAGACCGGTTGGTTTCCAGGAAGTTGTGTCCGCACCCTTTCACCAACTCCTGCTGGCCAGAGTGGGCAAGATGGGAAGTTGGCAAACTCAGCCCTGGAGTCGGTGCCCAGTCCAGCAAGGCAAAGCTACAAGGCAACATCCCCAGAACGAGGCACCATGCCGGAAGCTCGTGATCGAGGTCATTCACACTCTGCGCAGAACTCCTACCAGGAGCTGTTGTCTGAGAATGAGCGCCTCAAGAAGGAGAACCGGGACAAGGCTATGTTGGAAGACAGATTGCACAAGATGCAGAGGAAAAGTGATGATGACCAGAAGACGCTGCAGAAGACAATGGCACAAATGAGCAAACTGGAGAGAGAACTCCGTGATTCAGATGCAGAGCTTCAGGCAGAGAGAAAGCAGAAAGCTGCATTGCAAAAGGAGAACACCCGCTTGAAAGAAGAGATGATGCAGCTACATCAGCAACAGATGACTGCAGCTAATGTTGGGACAGCTGCCCAATCAAGTCAGAAGAAGATGGAGACTGCACAGGAGGACAGAGCAAAGCACACCAATGACATGAGAGCTCCCGCCAGTAGCAATGCTCCGAGCACCTTGGCCAGTGTCAGTAGTGCGGCTGAAGAAGGTGAAGCTCCACCAGTTGGTACTGTGAAGCAAATCCGTGAAGCCTTTGAGCGCCGAAGCATGACGCCACAGCGTCCTGAAAGATCTGAAAGGGAACGACCAGAAAGGGAATACCGAAGCCTTGGAAACATTGGCAGCCATCGTGACGCACCATTGCCACCATCTATGGCTGGCCGCTTTGTGGGGCCAGTTGACCGCCGAGATGGTGATGTGGACTTTGGCCTGTCCCCAATCAGGCGAGGGGGTCGTCCCACCCCCAACTTCTTCCCTGGCGAGGCCAAATGCATCAGGGCCAGTACATGAGCGGACGCAATGAGGCAGGCGATGGAGCCATTTGGTGTGCCCTTGTGTTCTGCAGACAAACTGGAAAGATGGTCAGTTGGCCTTAGTGAGGGAGCCTAGATATCAGGACCTGTAGTTGTTTGGAACCTGGCATGATGCCTGTAATACAATGCAAGTGACCCGTAATTCGTCGCATGCTTCACGCAACTTTGAGAATTGCGAGAAAAAATTGAAGCCACTCGAGAAACTGCCAGAGCTTTTTTCCAGTCTTAGCTGCGAAACGACAAGCAATTTCGTTTCTCGGGTTTCTGGAATATGGTTCAGTTACGAGGAGCGCAACCTCAAGAAACGAGCAGCCAAAGAGGCAAAAGCTGCCAAAAAGGCCCAGGCAAGCCGCCCCAAGCCAGGCCGCGCGATGGTAGTCATTTGGACGGCTGGACATAGAATCATAATGACATAAATGACATAAACATCATAAATGTGCGTTCACAGTTGTTCAGATTGAACTAATAGACAACACCGGCATGCTCAATCTTAGATTGCTCAGATTGGTAGGGACGGAGCAAGCCGAGCTGCCTGGTGATGCCACACCACCTGACGCCCCACTACCAGAGTCATGTATGGCATCGCCTCCAGAAGAGGAGCGAGTCTGAGAATGTTGGAGATCAGAGACGCAACACGATCGCATTGCCCATGTCTGGATTGTCTGGATTGTCTGGCTGTCAATCTTCATTCTCAACTCATGTCAACTCATTGCCTTATCTTGCGAATTGCAGCCTAGACTAATGCGCCAGACATGGCATGGGCAGCCATTTTCTTGCGAATTGCAGCCTGGACTGACTTTGACGATACATTGACAACTCAGGAGCCAGATGACTTGCCCGATGTGCACCTGGGGCGCAGCCAGGCCAGCAGTCGAGAAATAATGTAAGTATCTCGCTGTACAGCATCATAGTGCTACGAAAAAGTGTGTGAGAATCCGAAAGTTTGCAGACAAACACGTTTTTTCAGTTTTTTCAATGTTTTTCATTTAGTATTAGTTTCATTCCGCTTGATGTTTAAGTCAAAAAATTGAAGAGTTTGTTTTTTAAATCCAAAATCCTTGCATTTCAGCAGCAGGATGCAGACGGTGCAGAGGCAGCCAAGTCAATTGACTTTTTCTAGATGCCACCAGCTGCGGCCAAAAGCTGCTGCTTTGCCATGATCCTACCAAGAATGGGGTAACCCTTAGGGGATGTCAACTGGACACAACTGGACCATGTTTCAGCTTTGCAGCAAAGAAAACGCCAGTTGAAATCCTTAATACCTCTTCTCCAACCATACCTGTACTGTATATAAGTACAGTTACAGTCTTATTTGTGTGGAAACAGTAATAGAGGTGGTGCGTGGTGAACTAGATGCATGAATACCGCTGCTCCATTCTGCTCGAAAAGTCATCCTCCTGTACTGCCTCCAGAGAGTGGCTTTCATCAAGATGCCCGAGGCTGTTGTGTGAGTGGGTTGTTGGGTGGGGGGAGTGGACGTCCGGGAAGTGATGATTGCAGAGTGGACCGGGCTTGACCAAATTAAATTTACCCATGGCAGATTTTGCATCACCGGCAGGCAGCAAAAGACGCAAAGAAAGAAGCACCAAAAGAGGTGAAGGAAGAAAATGCAGAGAAGAAGGATGCAGCCCCATCAGAACCTATGTCACCTGGCAACCAGGCACAATCACGTTGTGCTGAGTAGCAACTGACATGCAAGGAAAAATGGAATAGCGGGATTTTGTTCCAGCACCTGTGCAACTGCTTGATGCGTTTTGATTTTGATTGTCACATGTTGCTCACAGGTGTTGCATGTAGCTTTCTGGACCCATGTAGTTGTCATCAGTTGTCATTAATTTATCTCAGTTGAGTCTTGGACAACTTTCACGAAGCGTTTGCCAGGGCAAATGGATTGAGTCCTCAGAGAAGAACATGATGCAGGTTCCTGCTCTTTTGCTCGGTGTGGACAGTGGTGGCATCGGGCCAGTTGGTACTTAGTTACTTATCGGTGCTGATGGGTCAGTTTGCTGTGAGATGTTATAGTCATGAGCTTTGAGTGATTGCATCATATTGCATCCACGCCCGGTTTGTAGTTGTTTTGGGCAGTGGGTCCCGGCGTCATCAAATTGATCCAGGCTCGAAACCTCATCCGTGACATGCTAACCATTGTGCGCAACAACGAAGTCGCGGAGGTGCCTGCTATGGTGAACAGCTGAACTTCATGACGCCGCAGTTTTTCAACAGCGTGTTGTTTTTCGATGCAGCTGACTTCTGACATAGCGATGTAAACTCTGCTGACACTTCGCGTATGCAGGCATCCAACAAGGAAGCTGCTCAGGAAGCAGCGCCAACCTCAGTGCAACAGTCAAGGAATTATGCCATGGACCAAAGCTTATCTCAACGATGCAAGCTGCAAGCAGTGCAAAAACTTGGGAGCTTGGCGAATCTTGTTACGTTTGAGCAAAACAGCCCTCACCGGTCAGGACAAGCGAGAGAAGGAAGCCAAAAAAACGGCAGTTTTCAACAAGGTGATCACGATTCGCATAGCCAGTCCTAACTGCCACTTTACACTATACGCTCTTCTTTTACGCATGGCAACTGCAAGGGAATCGCTGGAGTGGCCATAGTTTGCTACCAGGCAGCTGCTCATGAGAAGGTCATCGCCACCTCCTTCAAATGCATGCAGGTTCCCACCGAAGCTCTCTTTGAAGCTCTTGCATTTTCTTTTCATGAACTGTGATTTCATATGAAATTTGCCCTGTGATGGACACGCACTGCGACTTCGCTCTTTGCCGAAGCGGCCAGCTGTTTTTTTTCTGAGAATGGTTGGACAGATAAGCTGATTTTGCAGCTCCTTGACAAGCCGATAAACACGAATGGACAAGACCCCAAACTCCGCACATTTTTTTTGACGTCCTCACACACGGTTCGCTCCAGGACATTGAAGATGCAATCCTGCAAACAGAGGCTGCACAGATTTTCCAGCGAAGTGGCTGATGTAACACATTTTCTACTGCCACAGCTGCTGCTTTGCTTTCAGGATAGCCTGAGTAAGTTGACCCATGAGCGATACAGAGGCTTTGCCAATTTACAGGCTTGTGTCTCAAACAGGCTTTGCAGCACCAGAAAGCACAGTGAAAAACACTGAAACATGGTGAGAGGAACTGAATATGTATATGTATATATATAATATATATAATATCCCCGTTGGAATTTCCCTTATAATTTGGAAGGGGTCGACCCTCTGATAAATGGCTTATATATAGGCATTTTGTAGTTATAAGAAGCCCCCTAACCGAGGCATTTTGTAATAGGACACCTAAAAGGCAAAGTTGTACATTTTGAAGTGTTCATTTAGTGTTTTGAGGGGCCAACGCATTGTATAAAACCATCGAATTTGTTTTTTTGTTGTTGAACATCCCAAAAAAAAACTCAGCAGGGTGTGCAATGATATTTTGTAATGAGATGTCACCAAGAGTAGAAGAACAATTTTGTAAGAATATATGCTTTTTAGGCATTGATACCAATTATTGTTCAGATCTGTACACTGTACATGTTTTTGATTCGACTCAATCATCTGATAGTTGTTTTGGCTATTTTCGAAACCACAGCGATGACACAGCAAAATGTAAAACACCCTTTCATGGCAGCTTCCTGGGGCTGCAAGCACCTTGTCATTTTGTAAGGCACAGTCCAAGTTTTATGGCAGCCATTTTGAGTTCAATTTCTTTTTGGATTTGGTGGAGGCAGAGAAGCAAAAACACAAAATTTCAAAAGGTGGCAAAGAAAAGGAATCCTTACAAAAGCTGCTTGAAAATCAACGAAACCGGGGAAAAAAACAGGGAACCAGAAGTTGTTGCCTTACAAAATGATAGCAGGTACCAAAAATGCTACAGTATCTGAAATCACACCTTCTTATAAAAAGGTCATTGAGTGGGATACAACATTCATATCATGAAGAAAGTTGTCACGTTACAAAATGATGACAGATTTTAGAGTCGAATGTGGGTGCTAAAAACCTATGTTTTTTGTAAGGGCCAAAATTCCCAAAAACCGATCCATTCTATAAAGGTTTCCAAAATCCCACCAGTTTATGCTTACAAGAAGCCGGGTGCGACCCCTTCCCCCAAATTCGAACCCGTATGTATATATCTATATATCTATATATATATAATTCATAATTATATAACATTTTATAATTTGTAGCTAGACGTAGCTAAGCCGTGCAGTAGGTCCACCGTAGCTGTCTTTTGTGTTTCACTTGTTGCGTTGTACAGTGTACAGTGTATGCCTTTTGGCTCAAGTGGCCCGTTAGCTTAGCGTAGGCGTAGCTGCTTGCAGGGTCGTCTCGACCGCCGCCCGCGACTTGCGTGCGTGGGTAAAAACAGCTGAGCGGCCAGTGTCCGTCTCGCCCACAAATTATACGCACCCACACATATAGATAGATAGATAGATAGATAGATAGATAGATAGATAGATAGATATATATACACAACTGAAACAAACTGAAGCAATGAATGGCACTGAAGCGTGTTGCTGCACTGCTGTTTGAGCCTTAGGTCTGCGAGCGGCGCCTGGAGCTGCGTTCCAAACGACCCGAACCAGAGAAATTCAAAGATGTTCGGGTCCAGAGAATCCGCGGAAACTGCGAGTCGGTGCTGCATGAAACCAGTGCAATATAGTAACATTCTGAATTATGAGTATTTTTGAGTGCTGTTGCTCGCTCCTTTTGCTCAGGCCTTGACTGACGTCTCCTGCCCAGACTGAGCCATGAAGACCGAGAAGGGCTTCCAGACTTCAGCTGTACGGATTTTGCGGTGTATGCTGTATGCATGCAGCTGCAGGCACTGAACTCCGAGAAGCAAATCTTGGAAGCATCTCGCCAGGCCGATTTTTGTTTGCCCTGCTTGTGCCCTGCTTGTTTTTATATTCTTTTCCGCTCTGAATTGCAAAGCACAAAAACCACGACTTGCTCCTTAGCTGCAAAGGAGCTTTTGGAACTGGAGACCCAAGGGAAGAAGATTGTGGACGATATGAGGCAGATGCGGCAGATGCTTCTAATACTGGGCATCAAAAGGGCTGTCCGAACTTCCGAACTCCTCATTGATCAGGGACAAACGGAAGTTCTTGTCAGAGGACACTGGCTTTCGGCGCTGCACTCACAAATCAACAAGAAAACGCTGAACAAGAGAATGGCAGTCGTTGGAAATGCGAGGTGAAGCAGCAGAGTCCATTACATCATTACACTGCAGGCTTATTGAGAAAAAACATGTCCCCAATGATCAATGATCTTGACCCTTTGCACTCGCCAAGGCGCCTCCAGATGATGGAAGATATGAAGACGCTGTCGTTGGGAACTTGGAACAGTTTTTGGACATGTTTTGTTTCACATGGACTTCGCACTCAAGGACTGGCTGAGAATGGAGACACCCAAGCTACCAATCCCTCCATATTTTCTCGGCAGTTCTCCTGCGTTGAGGCCACAGGTGGCTCTTCCACCGGTCAAGTCTCCAAAGGCCTGGGGCATGGGATGGAATGGAGACGTCCAATCTATGCAGTGCACACGTCCTTTGCATACCATTGCCAGAGTATGATGCGTATGCTAGATTCGTTTTCTTATTCACTTTCCTCGAAGTTGCCTATCTATCTACTTACCTATATAGCTAGCTAGCTAGGCTGGCTAGGCTGGCTAGGCTAGCTAGGCTAGCTAGGCTAGCTAGGCTAGCTAGGCTAGCCTATCTATCTATCTATCTATCTCTCTCTCTCTCTCTGTCTGTCTGTCTGTCTATCTATCTATCCATCTATCTATCTATCTCTCTCTCTCTCTCTGTCTGTCTGTCTGTCTATCTATCTGTCTGTCTATCTATCTATCTATCTTTCTATCTATTCTATCTATTCTATCTATTCTATCTATTCTATCTTTTCTATCTATCTATTCTATCTATCTATTCTATCTATCTATTCTATATATCTATTCTATATATCTATTCTACCTATTTATTCTATCTATTTATTCTATCTATTTATTCTATCTATTTATTCTATCTATTTATTCTATCTTTTTATTCTATCTATTTATTCTATCTATTTATTCTATCTATTTATTCTATCTATTTATTCTATCTAGTTATTCTATCTATTTATTCTATCTATTTATTCTATCAATCTATTTATTCTATCTATCTATCTATCTATCTCTGTCTGTCTGTCTGTCTATCTATCTATCTGTCTATCTATCTCTCTCTCTCTCTCTCTGTCTGTCTGTCTCTCTCTCTGTCTGTCTGTCTGTCTGTCTGTCTGTCTGTCTGTCTGTCTGTCTGTCTGTCTGTCTGTCTGTCTGTCTGTCTGTCTGTCTGTCTGTCTGTCTGTCTGTCTGTCTGTCTGTCT
>Ga0126342_10007377_pt1 | contig 19615 bp, 24 predicted proteins | sample Cyp1metagenome_FD_92528 | JGI IMG/M metagenome (GOLD analysis project Ga0126342, IMG submission 92528) | Coral microbial communities from Lord Howe Island, Old Settlement Bay, Australia - Cyphastrea 1 metagenome | ecosystem: Host-associated > Invertebrates > Cnidaria > Coral ... | reverse complement strand
AATTGTCAGGGTTGATTCTGTGTGAGTTCCTCATTGCTGATTTGATTGCTATTGTTCTTCCATGATTTTCGAGGCCTCATGGCCATCATCACATTCCACTCGTTGGAGGATGACTTGGTCCGGCGTAAGGCATGTCATGAAATATCATGAAATCATAAGAAATTACGGTAGGATTTGTTGAAATTCTTTGAAATCTACCCTATTGACTTGAAACCCTTGGACAGTAGTACCACATGGAGTGCACGTGTGTTGTTTTCATGATTTAAACATCGGGAGTCGGGATCAACATTTTTGGTCCCACAAAGAGACCTCAAAACCTGGTGTTTTTGAATGTTTTTGAAGTCCTGGTGAGGTTCGCGGCGAAGCTTTGGCAAGAAGCTCCCGCGAAATTAGCAGGAGCAGTGTTTGGATCCCTGCTGGATCGCGAGAGGCCTGGCGTTAAATACAGTCTACCTACGCTTGTGTACCTGAACGACTATATTAAATAGTACATTTTGATACATTTTCGCTCACTCTCCTGTTTTTCATTGTTTTTCGTTGCCGAATCCAAGTCTGGAGACAGAGAGAGACAGATGGAAAAGGACAGGCAGAGAGAGAGAGAGAGGGAGAGAGACGTATGTGAATATGTAACATTAAGGAGCACACACACACACACTTGCTCAGAAATGTGTAATCACATGTGTACATATACAATCATATATATATATGTGAATAATGTGTTTTGTTTAAAATATTATTATTATTATTATTGGGTATGAATATGCGTGTAATTCATATCTATACCAGTATCATTATCAAATATCTAGGTGTCATACTGTATATTATATGTATGTGTGCAGTACATGTGTGTGTGTGTGTATCTCATGTTTTTTTTAGTGCGCACCCTGCACTGCAGTGACATACTATCACATCCTGTTCATTTTAACTTGATTGGATGAACTTTGAGGACAGAGAAAAATCGTCAAACCTTGTTGTAACACAGCTGCGCAATGCTGCAATGCTATTGCAATGCGCCAGGGCTTGCGGCCCAGTGACACGGAAGTTGCCCGAAATGCCAGGCACGGCATGTTGGAAGATGATTTATGATTCATTTATGATCATTTATGATTCATTTGTGATTTGAATTGTGATGATTTCGCCAAGGGCAGTGTGATGTACAATGTGTTTGACTGGTGATGGTAGCTTGGAGAAAGCCAAGGTTGTTGTTATCAGCCGCTATCAGCCGCTGTCATCGTTGTCGTGGTCGTCATCACCACCATCAATCACTTTCATCGTCATGTCTTGACTACGGTATGTCCGTCTTTGCTTCTATGGACATTGTTGCCTAGTATGAACTCTACTGAAGTGCCCGCCCAGTTATTGTAGCTTTCGTCCCTTACCCATGGCCTCAAGCCTTGTGCACCGGATCCACTTGCACTAGGAGTCGTAGCGCGCGGCTGCGCCTCGCTGTAAGGGCCAGCAGGAGGGAGAGTGAGTGAGTGGCTAATCGTGTGGTTGATGTTGCTGCCTATGTGATCATGTTTATATATATATAATTATATAACTGGATTATATACTATAATATATATCTATGTGTGTGTACATTAAAATATTACAATTCATTATCATTCTTATTGAACTCAAAACACCCAGCACATCTAGGTACTCTCTTCCATTGAGCACTTGGTTTCTGCAGGTTGCAATCGCTTCCTTCTCAGGCCTCCCCAAAGGATTTCTCCCTATACAGTACACTGTGCCAACATTGTTTGCAATTCTGAAGGCTTTGCTCTCCATATGTGTTTTCATAAAAGTACTTGCATCAGTCCTCTTCATAATATGGTTCCATCATTAAGTGATCATTAGAATCATTAATATGTTTCCATATGTTTCCATATGTTTCCATATGTTTCCATCATTAAATGATCATTAGATAGGAAAATGATGAGGGCTTCATAGCACAACATGCGGGCTGCAGGACGCCGCCACTGCGTATCGAGCAAAATGGCCTTTGTTTTGACCGTGCTTGACTGTTGCCGTCAAAAGTCTAGAGGCATGGAATGGCATGGATGAAAACGAAAATCACATGGTGTTTTTTTGTGTTTTTTTAACAAAAAACGGCTGAGCAAGAACTCTGGTTCGCGCTTGAGTTATCTTGAGTTGACAAAATTGTTGATGGGTCAATTGCATTGCACTTGGGCTGTGGCCTTTGGATTCATTTGGCCTCTTCCCCACAAAGGCTACACGACACATGGCTCACATCAGTTCGCCATGTTTTTTAGACCGAGGTGCTTCAAGTACAGCTCCAAATCGTACAAGATCGTTGGGCCATAGACCCAAAGAATGTTTGCTGGAAAGTGATGGCGCATTGCGGTGTCAACGTATGTCAAAATATGCAACAAAGGTCAACAGTCGAAGTCAAGGTCAAGACCAGAATTTGACTGCATGAGATGGAAATAGTGGAAGACAGAGCTTTATGGTTTGAATCTCTCGATGTGGCACATCCAAGACTGGCACATCCAAAGCAACTAGTACTGGTCGTACTAGTTTATCCGAGGACATGGGATGACTTCAAGGGCAATGAGATGCAAGCCTGTCATGTTTCAGCCAGCTGACTGCAACTAGCAGCCTAAAACATTTACTGCTTGGGATACATGAACATTGCCCGAACTCTATCGTGTTTGCTCGTGCAGACCAGGATGATTACGTATAATATATACACCTACGGAATCCTCAGGCCATAATAATGGTCTGAATGGATTCAGGCTGAATATTTAGCCTGAACCTATATTTTTAGCCCGAACTAAAAAAAATAGCCCGAGGCACTTTGCGCAAAAAATGCGGGTTCAATGGTATTGAAATCAATTTCACATATTGAATGGCATGGATAAGGGGGTGCAAGATTGAGAAATCCCACAAGAAAATGTCCCATAATATCATGCAACCTTCCTGCAAATTGGCAATGTCAGAAGCACAAAGCAGCAGTCCGTTAGCTGATAACTGAGTAAATCTGACTGGTTTCCATCCCCAAACTATAACTTCGTATTCAAAGATGATTCTGTGACATGGTGATAGGTATATATAACTCAAGCATGGTTTGAATTCCAAAAAAACATGAAAAATTAGGAGTTGAACTGCAAGAAAAAAACATGAAAAATCTGATTTTTTTGAGTTTCTGCATTTTTTGCCCGATTAGTGCGATGTTTTGCCCGATTAGATTAGTGTGATGTTTTGCCCGAATTGTTCATGAAAATGTTTGGTCGTTGACCAAATTCAGCCCGATGTTTCCATAAATTCAGGTTTGCAATTCCAAATCAAGCTTGAAATCCAAGGGTCTCAAAACCAATACATATAGTGGAAATAAAATGCGTCATGAACCTGTGCAAAGCTTGCAAAATATGCCTTTTACCACCAATACACGTCCAGCGTTCCACAGTCTGGTAACTTTTTGGATTCTTAATTATTGAGCTTATTGCTTGATCTAATTCTACCAGACGAGAACAGGATACGGTAAGCATCGGGATGACCAAGTAGTTCTTGAGTTCTTCCCTGGTTTGAGCCTGATTTCTTTCCAAAATCAGGTTGAGATTCAAACAAATCAGCCTGAAAATCAGAAAATAGCCTGAGATCACCCTCAGACCGAAATTTCAGTCTGAGACCCTAAAAGATCCTAAAAGTTTGTTTTTCCTCTTCAGGCTGAAATTATGTCCTTTTGGAGTTCCTAGGTATATACTTGTCAAAAGTCAAATTCACAGTATCTCATATGTGAATTTGTGAATTTGCTGTATAGTTTACCTTCTGCAAGTGGCACCCGGATTTTTCATGAAAATGAAACTCCAATATGGCTGCGTAGGTGATTCTCTATGGAGAGTAGGCGTGCGTAGGCAGTTTGTGTAGGCAGGTCGCATGGGCGCTGATGGATTGACATACAGTAATCCAACTGGAAGTTCTGAGGGAATTGTCATGAATAATATCTCGAATTAGTGGTTTGTTTGTCTTTGGGGACATCTATTGTTGCCAGAATTACTTACAACAAATTGTTCGATGGACTGCGCATGATTGTGTAGACCTTGCCGAGCGTGTCAGGCAATGGGATGGAACGAATTTCTTCTTCATTGTAACCCTCAGCTCACAGGCCTTGTTTGTCAGCCAGATTCAGTTGGTGCTCGCTATTTTTCCATTTGCATATCATGCCGGGTGATCGATTCTAGATTATGGATGATTATGGCTTTGGTTCTGTCAGGCTCGATGGCTGTAATTTCAGAGTCTACCTTCGAATCAGGAGTGGGATAGCTTTCAGATTTTGGAAGATGGCAGCCTGTCGCTGAGAATTTGAGCCTGCAACCATCAGGCACTTCCTGTAGCAAAACCTAAGGCAGTGTTAAGGCGTCAAGTCCAGCTGAGCATGAGAGACTGTGATAGAGATGAGATTATGGAATGATAGGATATGAATGGATATGATAAGGAATGATAATGAATGATAGGGATAAAGGGTCTGTTTGTTACTCTGTTCTCCATTGACTCTCCACTGTTTGTTCACTGACGTGTTTTGATGTGTTTTGGTAGCCGCAGCCCAGGTTGGGAGCGCACTTTGTACCCCAGCTGCCGAGATGGAAATCCATTTCTTCAGCACCAACTGATGGGCCCCGATGGCAAAGGCCATGGACGCAACTGGACCGTGGCTCAACTCGGATCTCGGGTGCTTGTGGCTGGTGGTGCCATGTCAACGATGGTTATTGAACGGTTATTGAACGGTTATTGTATGTGATTGTCACCCCAATTTGCTTTCGGAACTTGGTGAACTTGGTGGCACTGTGGCCACAGATCTACTGAGTTGAGGGATGATAGGGTCCCAGCTTGCAGACAGACATGTTGTGTTTCTAGCAAATTTTAGCAAGGAGCTTCAGGGTTTGAAGGTTTTCGATTGCTGTTGAAAAGCCTGGCCAACCCGAATATCATAGCATATGATGCTGAACGATGGCTGAAGGACAATTGGTCGACACGAGGAAGATGCTGGAAAGGCAGGACATTATGACTCGCTCATAGTGACCATGAATTGTTCATGAATATCATGAATGTCCTTGATTTGTTTCACCAGTTAAGCCAATCAGCTTGATTGATTGGTAGGAGATGGTAGAATTGGTAGCATATGTTGATTCCCATCCATTCTTGAAAACTCTGGCGGTGATGAAAGTGTCACCGGTCCACCAGGATGAAACAAGCCAATTGTTTTATGCCAGCTGCCAGAGCCCGCTGTCGTAAATGTGCCAGGCACAGAGTCTTTACAAGGCCCCTGCTGGGGGATGGCAGGACGCAAGCAGATGACAAAAACATACAAGAACTAAAACACATTAAATAATGGCTGTTTATGGTTGTTTATTTAGATAATGGTTGTTTATTCATGAATGAAGCACAGATGATCCTACTTACTGTTTGAATCTGTTTTGAGAGATTTTGGGTGGGTTTGGACGGGCCTGTCAGGTGGAGCTCCGCCCAGACACGGTTGGCAGGTTGGGGCCTCACCCCAGGTTTGATCATGTTAATACACCATATGATTTCGAAATATTCAGGATACAATCGGATATATACGTACATTAATATACAAATTATGTATTCAGATGTATTCAGTATACATATATACAATCAGGTACAACTCTGAAAATTTCTAGCAGTGGCAACAACAGTTGTGCTTCGCTGTACAGCTACATCCAAGATCATCGAAGGCCCAGCTTGGTGACATGGCGGAGGCTTCGTGAGGCAGAGGTCAGCGCGTGGGTGCTGGAAGGTTCTGATGGAGAGGTAGAATGCACAGGATATCACAGGCGGATCATATTTTGTTTTTAAGACCATAGGGCCGTAGGCTAGTAGGGACCAAAACAACTGATGCAGAGATGAACGGCATGGCATGGCATGGCATGGCATGGCATGGCATGGCATGGCATGGCTGACCTCTCCAATGTTTCCCCTCTTTCGCCTCCCTGTGTTGAAGCGGCGATTCTTGTGGCATGGCCTGAGGCAGAGAGCTTACGGCAGCAGGCAGCGATGGCGATGGGTGTCGTTGGTGCCATGGTGGCCTCACAGCATAGAAGGTAAAGGCAAGCATATGTTTGAGGATTTGCTGTGTGTCCTTGAATTCCTTGGATGTTACACACATGTCTGCTTTAGCTTGAGAAGGTGAGCTTCAGTCTCTAAGACTAAAGGAGTGTACAGAACACAACCTGTGCAAAGCTGGAGCCTTTTCTGCCACCTTTGCAGCAGGAATCTGAACCGTCGCTTGGAACAGTTTGCTGTAAGTAGCTTCATACATATCAGCAGCCACCATGACTGCAGCATGCTGGCTCTGAGCCAGTGCCAGTCCCTCGCCTTTGCGTGTGTTTCTCCATTCCTAGACTGTCCATATCGGCTTCCTCAAAGCATCTTGTCCGCACAAGATTCAACAACTTTGCTGATGTCGTGTTGAGCCACAAGATTGGATGAGACTCCTTTGGGGAACTTTGGGGGTGTTTGTCAGTAACATTCAGGATGCCGAATGTCAATGTCATGGCCATAGAACTAGTTGTAGGCAATTTTGTTCATTTGTTAGGCTTGTGGGGTTCGAAGGAGGTTCGAACATCAAGTTGCATTGGTTGACAAGTCAATTCCACTTTGATAAGGCCCCAACTGCCTAGCTTTCCTTCGACACTCCAACACACGCTGTAGTCCTGGGGGTTTATTGAGTTTCATTCTTTGGGTTTATCATCATGTTTCAAAGCATCAGAACTTTAACATGAACATCCCATACATCCCATTGAGTTTGCAAAGACATGTGGGAGACGACTGAGACGACCTTTGCAGCGCCCCTGAGATGATTGGTTTAATCATGCGTAGCCTCTTCGGCTTTGGCATGGACAGCAGCTGCTTGATGGTGACACTTGGACTTAACGTGGACTGACAGCTGATCAATACGAATGATAGTCCAAAAATAGCCAAAAATAGCCTAGGCCTCAAACAGTCAGTGAAGGTGACCAACAAGTTGTTTTATGATATTCATATGCAATTGATTGTCAAGGTTCCGTACTTGAATATTTGGCAGATGCATACACTTTCCGAGATAGAAGCAATTGACAATTTGGGCGTCCAGGCAAGTGGCTATGTTCCTCAGTAGTGTTTGAGGTGATTTGCATGAATTCTGCATTTGCTTTTCCAGCGACACTCCAGGGCTGGCGGTGCTGTTGTGGGCCTTTGTGCTATCTGTGGGATCTACAGGTGGGAACTTTTTCCAACTGAAACATGATCTTCATTGAAATTGGGCATAGCTTAGCTGCCAGCAGATGCCTCACCCTCAGTTCTGCTTCCCTTGCATTTCCATGAGAATATAGCTTTATGATTATGGACAAAGATGTATAAGCTTGCTTGGATGAGACCAGCAGGAATCCATTTCTGCTGCAGCAAGTTTCGCTCTTTTTGATTTTCCTGTCCGCCTGGTTGTGGCTTCGTTGAGAGTTGCCCTGCAGTGGGAAGTGCAACTTGGAAGGTGCAGAAACTGTCGAATGCGAGACTGCAGCTGCTGCAAGCGCTGCTTGCGCTGCACAGGTGAAGCCAAGTCCATTTTGCAGCTTTTTGCTCACATTGATCCGGGAATATCGGGCATCAGACTCAACTTGTATTTCTTTGGCTGTCGCTGCAGTAGAATGGGAGCCAAGAGGCATTGACACGTTCGATGACTTCGAGCTGCTAGTCGTCGTGCATGACGCCATGCCTCCAAGCTGCATCTAAGACGTGTGGCCTCAAGATGTTTGCGATTATTTGGGGTTCTTGACCCGGGCAGATGTAAAACCGTGCCATACCATGCCGGTGCCCAGGTTCACTGGCAGCAGTTCCAAGAACAATGTGTGCGTTCGCATTACTGCTGGCATGCAGCTGCTTGGAACAGAAGAGTTTGGAAGCTTTGGGAAGCTGGGAAGATAAATTGATTAAATTGCTTAAATTCTTCAAGTTTCCTCAAGGCTGATTTTTGTGTATTTTGTTTCACTTGGGATTTGACTGGACCAACCCCTGAGGTCTGCGGCCACGAGCGAAAATTCCAAAGCAGTTTTCCATGAGTCCTTGAGTATCCTCGTTGAGCAGGGAACCGACGCTGTTGTGGTGGAGCCCCTTGGTGATGTCAAGAAAAACGGATTCTATGCAAATCTGTGGGGTATCCCATGGTATGTCAGTGTATGTCAAGGTATGCCGGAAACCAAATTTCGCTCATTTCAGGCTTTGGGATGTCAGGGAGCGCCGTGGACTGGCCAGCCTCAAGTTCGATCCAAAGAAGGACTTGACCTGCGCATTACTGAGTCAACTGGTGCATTGGGATCTTCGAATTTTGCTTATTATAGAGTCATGCGATAGTCATGTGTTTTCCTCCGTGCATGCATGACCCGAATTTTTGGTTTTGTTGTCCATTTGTGATGGTTGTGGTATCTTTGTTTTGCTCTTGTCAACACCCTGGACAGCGCTGTGTTTTTGTGTTTGATGTTGCAAACTGTCCTGGGTTCCATGAAGTTGTGCTCCCACCATTTGCATGTCGTTGGTGTTGATGTGGTATCCACATCTAAAGAGTCAGAAGCTGCAGCCCACAGCAATATATCCAGATATCCAGATATATCCAGGAAATTCCAGGAATAAGATGGAATGATATGGAATGAGATGGAATACATGTGATAAGTATATACAGTGTTAATCTGTATTATATTTTTACACAACCATTGTAAATGTCAGAAGATGTCAGAAGTATTGTGCAACGGGCAGTTTTCAGAGAATACTTGACTTTGCAAAATCTCGTAGGAGATTTATTGGAGAAGGATTGCTATGATCATACGATACAAGATTGATATATAATATACAGTAATTATTGGATGTGTTAGAGTAGGTACAGGCACCTGGCTTTGCAGGACCTCCTGCATAGTGACGATTTGGGGCGAGAGAAGATATACCACATGAAGCAGAAGGCCAAAGGCTTGCTGAATCCTCGCGTCAGGCGACCTGTTTGCTGCGCCAACAGTTGAACGGGAAGCCCCTTACGTCATCAATTTCATTATAGGGGGAAAAAATGAAATCACACATCCAGTCCACAATGTGATCAATATGCAGCCGAGAAGTCCTGCCACCTTTCTGTTTTTGCATCAAAATGCTTGCCATTTGCAGGCTGAGTGTTCACTTGGATACAGAGGAAGGCATGGAGAAGGGGCTTCTGCAAGATGTGGACATGAGCCACTCGGCAAGCTGTTTGGTACACCGGTGAAAAGATGGCGTCTTTTGAATGTCTCGCTGTGTGCCAAGGCAGGGAGACCGACATGATGCTGCGCTCTCAACTTCAGAAGGTGGATCCAAATCCCAAATATCTCCCTGTAGCTGTTGGGAAACGTCAGCATTCCATAGATTCCATAGCATTCCCATTTTCCAATTGTTCAATATTGTTCATGGATAGTGCAATTGAAGAGCAGGCTCAAGCAAACGAACGTGCACGTGGATCCCGTCAAGAGGAAAGTGGCAAGGCCTGTATTTGTACATATTTGCACATCACCTGACCCAAGATTCTTTTGACATACGTTCTCAGAGGTGGAGTGTTCATTTGTTCTATATATTCAAATCCGGATTTCTATCCAATTAAAAAGATGGGACCAATTATTGAGGAATTGAGTGGATGGATTGTGCTACTTGATGCTACATGTAAAATGTGGGAAACATGTTGCGCCGAGTTGCACCACTATCCCCAGGATTCTTCGCCTGGGAAGGAACTCTCCAAGGTGGGTAGGAGACAGTAGGAGACGGGCTGCCGGAGGCGGCCCTTTCAGTATACAGTATATAGTCAGTATATACAGTAAGAGTCAATAAGAGGTTAATGAGAGGAAATGAGAAAACTATATATGTCTCCATGCGCTGCTTTGTTTGGGTCTTACTGTTTACTCAGGTTGCTCTGTGTTTGGTGGTGTGATTCATTGTGATTCCATCTCTGTTTTCTCGATCTGAAGGTGGAGCTTTTCGCAAAAGGATGTGCAGGACACAGGGTCCTGGCCAGCATGGACAGCAATGCCACCTGCTGGCACAGCCATATGAGAGGCAGTTTATCAGCCCTGCAGTTTATCAGTAAATGAAGGAGAAGTAGAAATATGATAACATATGCATAAACCATCATAAACCATTATAAACTCGCCAGGAATCCCCAATGGCCCAATGCTGCGCGGGGTGACTTGCTCGTTCTGGCTGTTTCCCATTCCTCGCAGGACCACTGGACCAATTTGGAAGCTGGGGCCGACGTGATTCGGTTTGGATTGCTGTCAGAGGACCCGTGCAAATGTTCCAATGTTCCAATGTTATCATCAACTTGTTCCGCTTTGACTAGCGGACTAGCGGTGACTCGCCATCACCTGTACCTGCCATAACAAAGCAATGCTAAGCATTTGGCTGGCGCTGGCCTAGCCCATGTGCAGGACCTCCAGATCAAAAGCGCTACACTCTGTGCATCTACAAAGACGAGTCTTCTTGTAACAAGGGTGGCAACCCGGAGGTGGAAGTGGAGTTGCTCAAGGTGCTGGACTAAGGCATTGGTCAAGTTGCACAGTTTTCGCATCGCTTGGCTAGTGAAGTTTACTGTCAGTGTGATCACAGTATAGTCAGTACAGTATATACCACGGCCATGTGATCATATAAATCAATATAAATCATATAAACTACATGAAGAAAAACATACAGTTGCCGCGCTTTTTTGTTTCTTTTTTGTTTGTTGTACTATTAGACTATGTTGTACTGTACTCGAGTTTTATGGTAGTTTATGCTAGTTTCTAAATGTTGCTTCTTGACGTGATGCCCAGGTCCTTAGCGTACAGCCAGATCCGGCTCGGAGCGAAGTCTTTATCATCAACTACTTGGAAAAGAATAAGGCCTTGGCTTAAATGCTCCCTGGAAAGCTCCCGAAAGTCGCGGTGAACAGAAATGAAATATGAATATGATCATAGAAAATATGAACTCCACGTCTCTAAGACTCTCTAAGATTTTCTAAGTTATGATAGTTATGCAATGTTGTGAATATTGAATCATAGCAGTAGTACCCGCACGAGGCGGGGTGGAAGTCGCCTTAGGGTTATACTAAAGGTCCTTTTTCATCGATAGAACTTGCGTGCCCCGCGCGCCACTTAGGCCCGTGCGTGCGTGCTTTGCGCGAACCTGCTGCACTGTTGTTGTCCAAGAGCAAGACCTGCGCACGACCACGTTGCAATTCAACGTTTTGCGACACTTTGCGTTCCAAAGGTCACACTTGAAACTGCACACTTCACACTCCACACTCCTCTCATCTCATCTCTTCTTATAATATGTAATCTAAGTTTCTTCACAATTATGTTCATCTCATCTAAGCATTGCTCAACCTTTCTCATCTCATGGAAACTCTTCTTACCTCATCTCAGCTCCTTTGCGTCAGAAAGCTATTACTGTCAGTACTTCCCAGTCCTACTTTGTACTACAACACCTGATTAAACTAGCACAACATACCTTCCAGTACTACCCAAAGTTGCACAAACACTTCTCAGTAGTACTTGTCCTAGAATGCTTGCGCAAAGTACTTCCCACTGCTACTTTGTACTACCAGACTTGCACAAAGTACTTCCCAGTACTACTTTGTACTACAAAGGGTTGCACAAAATACTTCCCAGTATTACTTTGTACTACAAAGGTCGCACAAAACACGTCCCAGCACCACTTGTACTACAAAACTTGCACCACGTATTTCCCTATACTACTTGCACAACAAAACTTGCACATGTTTTTTGCAAAGGGAAGATTTTACGGACAGAAGTTTTTACACAAAGCAAGCTTTTACACACAGTGAGCTTTTGCGCAGAGAAGCCTTTACACACAGCAAGTTTTTCGCCGTTAAGCTTTTACACCCTGCAAGCTTTTACCCCGCGGAGCTTTGACAACAAGCTTTTACACGAAGGCGCTTTACACACAGCAAGACAGACAGCAAGCTTTTACACACAGAAGCCTTTAAGAGAAGCTTTTACACAAATTTAAAGGACATGTTACACACGAAAGCTTTTATGGTTTTACGCGCAATGGCACCAGAAATTACAGTACCGCTCCAAAACCGGATCTCGGGGCCAAAGCAAAAAAAAACAATTTTGAAGCATTTGAAAAGATTTTGTTAAAGGAATCGAGGCCAAAAATTTGACAAATCACCATTGCAACCTTGATGCAGCCACTTCAATACGATTTGCGATGCCACCAACAAGTGGCAAACACACATGCATCTACGCAGATGGCAACACAACATGGCAACAACCATGCAGCCATTCCAATGCGATTTGCAACCGCGGATTCCCACAAGACCATAGAACTACGCACGCAAGAACAGACCTAAAGCATTAAACTCCAGGCCAAACATCAAAACGACCGCAGCCGCACCAGGGTCATAAACGAGGCAAGTACCCTTCATCGCCTGCGGCAGCCACTTGACACTGTTTCCCGCTCCGGCATCCTCCCCAACCCAAAACACTTCCAAGAATCAAAGCCTCCCTAAGTAAACCCACTTCACAAAGCCACCACTTCTCTTAGTCACCGCTTCACAAAGTCACCACCACTTCTCTAGGTCACCACTTCCCTAAGTCATAACTTCCCTAAGCCATCACTAACCCAAGTCACCACTTCTTTAGGTCGCCACTTCCCTAAGTCTCCACTTCCCCAAGTCATCACTGCCCCAAGTCAGCACTTTCTAGGTCACCACTTCCCCGTCACCACTTTCCCAAGTCACCACTTGTTTAGGTCACCACTTCCCTAAGTCATCACTCGTATTGTTACGCATGTATTGTTATTGCTAATCCAGCAGCCCGTAACTCAGAAGATTGCTTCCCAACTTCCTTTGATAAATATTATATATATACATAATATATATATTATAATATTATATAATATTATTATATATTATTAACCACGCCTATTATTGTCATCGATTGACATCTTTGACCTATGACGGCCAAGCCTCGCAGGTCAAGCAAAGGCTCACATTCTCACGCATCGACAGGGCACGCGACATTTGGGTGGAGATGCTGACGTGACTCGACTGCAAGCGATCCCAGCAGCCGATGGTGTATCTATTGCTCATTGAGCGTAGTCCCGGTATCATTGGGCACGATGCACAATATTGCACAATGGCAGGTGAGAAAATCTTATGTTTTTATATGTTTTATAATATGTTTTATCTAGCTGCCATTCCTTCAAGGCTGCTGATCACCATGATCCGAGAAGACAAAGAGTCGTACCTGGGCAAAAATGATTCCAACGTTTTCTTGGGGTGGTTATGGGCGGTTGGTGCTCCCAAACCATCGATGTTTCTAGCAGGATCCAGGATCCATTTGGTAGATCTCATTCAGTGCAGAAGAAGCGTTTGCTTTCGCCGTGTTCCAATGTGTTAAATTGTGTTAAACCTTTTGCATAATCCGTCATAATCCATACTTTGGCGATCTTCGACATTTGAGCAGTGAGTCAATTGAATCAACTGGTGATGCGAGAGCGATTTCAGGAAGTCGCGCAGCAGTGGCAGCAAGCGCTGAAGCGGTGTAAAGCTGTTTCCGGGGCTTACAACTTGACCGACTGAGACTGACCAACCAAAGTCTGGAAATATCTGGAAATGCTGCGGGATCGGGATCTTGATTCGATTTTTTGTTTGCTTGCAAAGGTAGGTACTAGTTTCAGAGAAATGATTCTCGCGCCGAAGGATCTTCAGTCTAATCAGATCTAATCAGTATATATAGTTCTTTACCATTTTAGATGAGTATCAACCCAAGCAAGTAGAATCAAGCAGACCTGTTTCAAGTGGTTGTAAGTTACTTTCATCATGTTTCATCTACTTTTTGCAACCCGCCCCTTCCACGGCAAGGCGCAACGAGCCAAAGATGAGCTTCGGGCCAAGGACCTGAGTGCAGTGAATGCTGAGGCTGACCCTTTTCTTTCATCACAAGCCGATTCTGGGAATGTGTGGCCATATCGTGGTCCAATAAACTCAATTGTATATATGTGGAGGCTCATTTTATTTCTAGCCGTTCTTTCCTGTTCAAACGTGCACAACGGAATCAAGGTTTGAACAGCCCATGACTGCAGCACGCTGCGTTTATACGTTCTCCAGCTTTGCTTTCCTTGCCACATGTAGTTTTGCTAGAAGGCAATTTTGCAAAGGAACCGTGCTTTGAAGCGAACCATCATGTGAGCAGATAATTCCTTTCACACTTTCAAAGTTTCTCGCTCTTCCCACCGCATCCCCTTTCCATGCTGTTGCACCAGTTTCAGCAGCAAACCTTGGAGCAGCTGTTTCCGCAGCTGTTTGGCTTTGATAATTTTTTGCTGACTGTGTAGTTACTTCAAGATGAATACGTGCGAGACAAGTGAGCAACCAACAAGCTGTTGCCAACGGAGGCTCAACCGGAATGGGTATGGTAGGTGTGGATTTCCAAGGACTTCATTGGGCTCCAAAGCTGGCCATAACATCCTGGAAATATAGCCAAGGGTTACGAATAGTCCAGGGTGCGTGACAGTTGTGGACTGTAGAAATTTGTGGGCTTAATGTGGCTTAACCGTAGACTGTTTGTCAATGCCAGGAGTTTCCAGCCATTTTCCAGCCAACTTCCAGGGCCTCGCGGAGCATTTTTGAATCTTCAAATCTGGCGATGGGAAAGACATGGAAAGACATGTGGATGCATGTGGGACAATGGTAGAACGGGGATGCATGGAATGCAGCTTGGCTCCAGCACGCTCGGGACTACACCGAGGCTTCCAGGATTTGCCCCAAGAGTTCCTTGGAGAGACTGGAAAGAGACTGGAGAGAGTGGTGCCAATCCTTGACTTGGAGAATCGATTGTATCGATTTAAACTTCCCCAGCATTCAAAACTTTGGCGGAAGTTTGTGTGAACAGAATTGAATGGATAATAGTTGCAGTAATCATAATCATTATTTATATAATTATGCCATGAAGAAACAAGCAAGATGTAATGTAAAATTCTGTAAATAATGTAAATAAAGATAATAAAGATGTGCAACCTGTGAACAGGAGAGAAAAAAAAGCATCATATCGAATCGAGATGCTCTCTGCTAGGTATACTTGTCGCAGCTTCTGTCCACTTTTGTCCTTGTTCACCTTGTTCTCCACGTTCCAAGGGTAGTCCCAGATCCCAGGCTCCCCCTATGGCGCCGCTGGAGATTGGCACCCTTTATTATGTGGAGGAGGCAATCTACAAAGCCGAGAAGGCAAAATTCCGGGATGTGTCGACTGTGTCGATGTGTGTGCTGTGTGCCAAGTTCACAGCTCTGGGCCCAATGTTGCACACCAAAGTGCAGGCTTTGGTCACAGCAAAGTTTGCCGGCCTGTCCATGCCTACGAAGAAGTTTGACCCGCAGAAGGACGGTTGGTGCGCAGAAATGTCCTCATCAAAGGCAACTGTGTTCTTTTGCATAGTGTTTATTAGTGTTTTGTTTTCTCCCGTAGCTAGGATGCTAAGAAGCCCGACTTCCTTGCACGCAACCCGACTGGCAAAGCACCTTGGAAGCTTCTGGCTTTGTGCACATTGACTGGTACTGACCCGTGAAATCTCACTGCAAGATCATGAAAGATACTGTAAGTCACTAGAGTCACTAGAGAACCAGGCAGACCTTCGAGAAAATTCCATGAATTTCCAGATGAACAGCCCGCAATGCAACATCCGCAAAGCATCCAGGTGCCATACCTCGAGACTGACAAGGGCTGCATTTTCACCTCAAATGCTGTGGCAAGGCTCCAGTGTAGGGGTCGGGAGGTGCACGGCCTCAACAAGCTTAAAGACAAAGTAAAAGTTACCACCTGACACTGGGAGGTCTTAAATGTTTTGCGAAAGTAACTCGAAACAGTCTTAAACATTCTTAAACATTCTTAAACAATTATTCAAGTTGTGGGTTGTCATCCCCAGCTTTCACCATGCTAATATTGTGCCGTGTTTGATGATGTTTCGTCCATAAAGATATGAATTTGAACAAGAAAATTACGTTAGGGCCGTTAGGCTTCAGGAAGGACTGCCATCCTCTCTGCCCTTTGTTCAGATACGTTGCCCGGTGCCGCTCTGACTTGATGCTCTATGGCTCCAATTTCGAACAGGAAGGTGACATCGACAGCTGGTTGGAGTTTGCCTTGCACGAGGCACGTGAGTCGCGTGAGTATGTAGTTGGATTATAATTATGTGCTTTGCAAATCTTTGCAATGTGTATAGTCCTAGAAGACACCGGTTGAAAAAGCACACTGAGACACCTGACCGCCAAATGATGTCTCCTCGTACATGTGGTGGGCTCATGGAATGGCATGCTTACAAATACGCAGTCTATGTGGTACTGTATGGCAGAAGAGTTCTTGTGAGTTTGCTGGATGTTTGTGACTCATGCTATTCTTTCAAGGTCGAGATTCCCTTGATGACCTGGGTGTACCCTGTTCTGGGTATGATGGAAGATGTGCCATCAGCCACTAAGGACGCACAGGCCTGGCCGGAAACTCTGAGACTGTACATGTTTGCCTCATGTTGCCTCCATATTATTAACAAGAATAATTTGTTCACTTGCCTCTACAAGTTGCTTATCAATCGTGAAGTTGGGAGGCCACACCCTGGATAACTTATTCCACCCTTTCCTCTTGAATCTATAGAATCAATGCTATGCGCCCTGATAGCCAAAGGTGTCATCCAGTGAGGTTCTTGGGTGGGATAGTTGCGACCTGACACAGAGCTTCACGTCGTTAGAAATGGGTTCACACGGAGGCCTTAATCTTGGCTCCACAGCGATTCTCGGGAGAACGGCATTGCAGTCAATTGCACTCTGGCCCTGACAGGAAGACGTCAAGAAAGCTTTGAAGGTCACTTGGCTGAGTTTGGAAATACTTGCAGTGCTTTTTTTCAAGTATACTGGACAGCCCGAAGGCACACAATATTACTCAGATTCGCGCAGCATTTCCTTTCACAGCAGCATCTTCAAGCCATTTTCTCATCGGGCTGCATCCATTTGTAACATCCCATGCTGGTGTGGAAACCAGGAGATGGAGCAGCAGCTATCAAAAACAGACTTTTTGGTCAGTAGTTTTGTGACCTTGGCAGACATTGTCCTCGCACCTCGGCCGAAGCTTTTCCAAGCGACCTGCGCTCGCATGGCATTCCAACGATTAAGTCATCATAAGTCCTCCAGGTTGAATCTATGTGTACATTGTGCAGGGTAACTGGAAGGGCAGAGAAAGAAATGGGGAAAGCTTTGCCACTGAATGCAACACCCGGTACAAGTCCAAGGTCTGCGCGCTGAAAGAAGGCTTCAAGAGGGTCTTTGACCCAAACTTTAGGAAGCCCTTTCCTAAGACGTGCCAATGGTGCCTCAGCCGCAACAGCTGCTGTAGATAGCAAAAGGCGATGAGAGTCTCAGAGTCTGTGTACTGTATATCATATTGTTTATTTGCAATATGATTTACATGTGCAGAAAAAACATAGAAAACATAAATACACAAAGCAGGACATGCAATAACCACACGTAGTTTGTGCGTCCATCGTGTTCCTAGGTTTGAGAAGTGCTGCAAAATGCCGCAATTCAAAACTGTCCTGGGAGATGTGCACCTTGGTAGAAAACATAGAAAACTCGTTATTTGCAAGCAGCCATTAAAAGAAGGCATCACTGGCACTGGGCATCAAGGAAGTTGTGCGCTGCGCCTGAGAAACCGCGGGCACTATTGCCAGCTTTCGCTCCAAACCCGCGAGAAAAGGCCGGCTGCAAGGTTTTTCTAGACATCAATGAGCACACTTCGGTCCACTTTTGGTTGCCTCTTCTGGCGTAGGCAAAGGGCGCCCCAAAAGCAGAGGCCAAGGCTCCTGCAAAGGCCGACAAAAAGGCCGAACCGACAGAAAAAAAGTCGGAGAAGAAGCCAGAGACCTGACTAATTAATACTAATTACATCTAATTACACTGATGATGGTTTTGAATGGTTTTGCTCATAAAATGTTGTTCAATGCTTGTTTAGATTTTAGATCACCTGTTGAAATCATTGGAAACACTTGCACCCGTTGAACCACTTTGATACTGTAGGCATCTCGATTAGCTCACACTGATTTTATTGAAGTATATGATTCATACAGTACATTCAAGATCATTCAAGCAATTTCAGGTAGGATGCCGGTATTTTTTGTGACGACTGGGCTCCACTAGACTCGACCATGCCCCAAGGAGAAGTCTCCGAAGGCGGAAGCGAAGGCGGAAGCAAAGGCGGAAGCAAAGGCGCAGCCCAAGGCAGAGCCAAAGGCTGCCCCGAAGGCAGAGCCAAAGGCACCAGCCATGGCGAATGGAGACGATCTCCAAGCGCAAATTGAAGCCCTTGGCCACTCGGAGCATGAGAAAGTTTCTGATGTCTCTGAAGTTTTGACATGTCATGACATTTATTACATCTAGGGACCACTGGAATTTAGTGGCCTTGAGACATCATGAGACATATTGTGTGTGTATAAGATTGTATAAGTGCAATGCTCAGAGGGGAGAAAGAGCTGTGACCAGCTGTGAAAGCAGTTGAGACAAGGCAACAAGATCCGAGCGAAGAAGGATGCGCTCAAGGCCACAGGCTTGAGCGGCAAAAAGTGTGACGCGGATCCTGAGGCTTCCAGCCGTGGTGCTGACATCCCGTGGGAAGTGTTCAGGATCTAGAATGATAGAATTGCACACCAGCTGGAAGAGGCACTCAGCAAAATCTTATCACCAAAAAAAAGTATAATATATATATACATATACTTATATATATACATATACTTATATATATATATATACATATACTTATATATATATACAAATACAAACGATAACGCCAGAAAAAGCATTCGACTGAATCGGTAGATTGTTTTTTGATTAATGTTTTTTTGATCGCTGGATTGTGCTGGACATGTTGCCACTGCGGAACCAATCCAATGCATCAGGCTCAAAAGTTCTCAAAATGCAGGGCAAACCACACCTTGTACTGTAATCATGGGGTTGTTGGCTCTTTTGACCTGACATTTTCAATGCCACATTGCGAGCAGGTAAAGGAAATGGTGGAACAGCTGAAGGAGCTGAAGAGCCGCCAGTGACAAGGACCCAATGTTCGAAAAAATCAACCTGCAAATCTAGCAGATCATGCAGAACTGCAATTCGCAAATTGCGAGGCTAGTAGAAAAAGAGCCGCGCCTCCGAACAGCTGCTGGCTTTCTCCTTGTTTCTCACCACGTCAAACCTTTGGAACTGTGTTTGATGGTGTAGGATGGTGTAGGTCTAAGTATGTGTAGTTGCAGAGTTGAACTGCAAGCTCTGCCTAAACATTCCCGCATGTTCCTAGATTTTCCTGCCCCCATTTTACATTCAAACTGCAGGGCATCCAATCATTTCCACAATGGCCAATGCATTTCCAATGCATTCAGACTTGCATTGATGGCCATCGTGAAGTCATGCGCAGAAGCTCACAAGGTCATATAGAATATAGATTAGATACCAGTGGTACCGCACAAGGCGGTGGCGGAAGTTTCAAAGATAGGACCCTATAGGAGAGGTGAGTTGTTGTGATGCATGGATGGCAGAGCGAATCCACTGATGGACCGAAAGGTGGTTGGAGTTGTGTTT
>Ga0126342_10007376_pt1 | contig 19617 bp, 21 predicted proteins | sample Cyp1metagenome_FD_92528 | JGI IMG/M metagenome (GOLD analysis project Ga0126342, IMG submission 92528) | Coral microbial communities from Lord Howe Island, Old Settlement Bay, Australia - Cyphastrea 1 metagenome | ecosystem: Host-associated > Invertebrates > Cnidaria > Coral ... | reverse complement strand
TACTATATATAATATATAATATATAATAAAATATTTAATATATAATAAAATATTTAATATATAATAAATAAATAAAAATATGATATATAATATATATTACATAATAAATAATATATAATATATAATAAATAATATATAATAAATAATATATAATATTTAATGTTTAATATATAGTAAATAATATATAATATTTAATATATAATGTATAATATATAATGTTAATATATAATATATAATATATAATATATAATATATAATATTTCATATATAATATATAATATATAATATATGAAATGAACTCTTTTCACCCTACCTGGCCCTGGGGGGCCGCACTGGAGCTCTAACATAGCTCGTTGTGTTCTTGTCAGCGGTCGCAAGGTTCACTGGCGTGCCCACAACCTGTTGATTCCTTGCTGTAGACAGTGGTTCCAGTGGTGTATGTCATGGTATGTCATGGTATATAATCCCATCCTCAAGGTGATGGCCCTATGGCCCCCCCCCTTTCTATGGTTACAGAAAGTATTCTATGGTCCTACGGTGGGGGAAAGGGATCAAATCCATGAAATCTCCCAGAACTCTGAGCAGTGTTCCGTTCCTTCTTTTCGTCCCTAAAAAGAAAACTCGTCAAGAACGGAGTTACCAGTTAAAAGGTGATCACCTCCAATATATTGGATTGTATATCCACATTCCAAATCAAGAGGGCTTGAACGCAGCCGCTATGAAAAATCCAAGATATGGCTCAAAACCTGGATGGTACCCGGATGGTACCCGGATGGTTTTCTAGGTCATAAGGATGTTGATTCCCCAAAATATCTGGTATTCTTTTTCGTGGGCGTTTGATCCATCATATCTAAAACCCAGTTCATCCTCCAAGCGTCTCGACATTTATTGCTTCGCCCACCACGGCCATGTCTTCCTCGGGGGCGACGTAAACTTTTGCCGTTTTGGTCCGCGCCCTGGGCGCAACCTTCGGACCGCTACGAGACGGACCGTTGTGAGCCAAACGTGTCTGCGGGCAGCAGGATTGCACCCTGAGACACCAGAAGATGTTAACCAGAAATTGGACCAGAAATGGATTAACATCACGAAGCATCCACAATTGCTTTATATACTCTTGATATGTTATGAATGTTAGCTGCCAGCCCCTTGCCATCCACTATTGGGTTTTGACCTGCGAATTTTCTGAAATGCCCAGAACCCAAGAAAAAACCTACAAGAACTGGCGCATGTGTCGTGGGGGAAAAAAAATCACTAGCCCAGTGACTTCACCCTTGGCAAATTAGAGGACCTACTTTCACCTTTCTAGAGTGGCAATATGTTGGATGGAGATCCATCCACTTGTTGAACAAACTCAGAGCCATTGGTGCTGATCAAATCTCTATTTATATTGATTCAAATCCTCATTCTTGCTGATTGAAATCGCATTTCTTTGGTTTCAAATTGATCTTCGTTGATGAAAATGGTTAAAATATGTTATAGAATGATGGAAACACCCATTTTCATCCATTTTCGGTGGTGTTTAAACATGTTCCATGTTTAAACTCCCCAAAATCCATCCGTGTTCTATGGCTTAATAGCCATCTTTCACCGAGCTTCAACTGAGACGGCAGGGCTCCCGAGACAGTGACGCCACGGTGGCCCCAGTCGGGGTCCGTGGGTTTCATCATCACGATGCACATGGCCATCGCCTTGGGGTTGGGGATGGCGTATTGATGGGAGTATATGATAACGATGACCCTCTGGTAATTTAATGGGATTTTATAGTGATTTAATGGGATTTTATAGTGATTTAATGGGATATTCATGGGATATACCCTCTGGTAAACTAACATAGCTATTGAAAATGGCCATTTTATAGTTGATTTACCCAGCTACAAAATGGTGATGTTCGATAGTTATGTTAGTTTACCAGAGGGTAATGGAAAATGATTATAATCATTACAATGGTTAGTTGTAATGACAATGATTGCTTATGAATGGAATATGAATGGGACTGATACTTGGTTTTTCGTGATTATAATGATTGCAATCATGGAGGTATGAATGCGATACTCGAAAATGCTCACCACAAGAATGACAACAACTATAATATAGAGATGGCAATAGTGACTTACAATGAATGTATCAATTTCAATATCATAAGACAATCAAGAACAATAGTACATAATCATAATGACAACAATAACTATTAACAATAGCAATCATAAATCAGCATTATATAGGAATCATCAGCATGATAATAACGATGATGATAACAACAACAACAACAACAACAACAACAACAACAACAACAACAACAACAAAAACAACAAAAACGAGGCCGACAACGACAACGACAATAATAGTAATAATAATCTAATGACATAGTAATAACACATGAATAACAATAATTAAATAAGAACATTTTAATAATTAAAAAAATACCAATATACAAATAACAATAAATAAATAACAATATAAAAATAAAAACAAATAATTATAAATAAAAATATCTAAATAATGCCATTAAAAAAAAAAAAATACTGAAAAAATTATAATATATAAATAACAATATAAAAATAACAAAAATAAAAAAAAAAAAAAATAAAAAAAAAAAAAAAAAAAAAAAAAAAAAAAAATATAAAAATAAAGCAATTAAAAAAAAAAAAATACTGTAAAAATTATAATATATGAATAACAATATTAAAGTAACAATATTAAAAAGAAAAAACAATATAAAAATACCAAATAAAACAAAACATAAAAATGAAAATATATAGATACTAGCATTTAAAAAAATATAAAAAATGAAAACACACAAAATATATATATATGTAAACAGTAAAAAAAAACGCTATATAATAACATAAAAGTAGTAATATAAATAACAATATATAAAATAACAATATAAATAATAATCATTATCATTACTACTATTCTTACTATTATTATTCTATATCAACAACAATGTATAAACAACAATATATAAATAACAATGTATAAATAATAATTATTATTATATAATTATATAAAAGACAATATATAAACAACAATCTATGTATCTAAACATATCGATTTACATATTACATTCATCATAATCACCACCCTCCCAAGGTTGCCAGGCCACCAGTGCCACGTCCACCTCACCGAAGAAGGCCGCACCCCACCAGCCCATCTCGTGATCCAAGCGCCAGCGATCCTTCCGCGGATCCACCTGGTAGCCCAACTTCTGGAAGAGCTCAGGGTACCTGGATTTCACTGATTGAACCGACCAAAACAATAGGGAAAATCCCTAGATTTGAGTGGAAGTGATCAAAAATGGTGATTTTACGGATGAGAAAAGTGGATTTGGGTAAGAAAGATAGAGATGTTGCCAGATTTCACGAAGAAAAATGATGGATTACAGTGGGTTATTATGGATTGGAGTTGATCCAAATATGAAAAATATGGATTTTGCTCGCAAAAATGCGACCTGCTGATGACAAGAGTGGATTGGGAAGAGAACAAAATTGCGCAATTTTGGACCAAAGAATGCTGGGATGCTGGAAACAATGTTGGAGGATGTTTGAAAAAAAAAATGATGGAAACGTAGAAAATGCATTTTGGGTCTCTGGAAGAAAATGTAGATCGGAATTATATGGAAAGAATGGTGATGTTTTCCCCAGCCTTCCACTGTGGTGTTGATCTCTTTGGAAACGGCTTTGGAAACGGCCCAGGTTTGGCTTTCACCCTCGGACTGTGCCCAAAAAAATGGGGGGATCTATCAACGGGATCTGGATCTGGAAATCTGGGGACCATCTGGGGACCACATGAAAAAGTGGAGTTGCAAAGCCATTCGCCTACTATGAATTCAAATCATCAGAACTCATTATATCCTGAACCCATAAGGTATCAAAATATATCATTGCAAACCCATTGATCATTATATCATGAACCAGTTCTCCACGGAAAAGGGTTGTCAACTGGCACTCCGCGAAAAATTGGCGCACCACTGGCACTCCGCCCAGGCCATTCGGTTCGTGGCCACAACGCACTTGGACTTGCCTGTGGAGGAAAACTCCCCTGTTTTTTCGAAGGAAAATCGACGAAAATGAAGGTATTTCATGGGGAAATTACCCAGTAAGAAGGATTTGACGATGAATAGGATAAGCACTCATGTCTAGAAGATTTTGTTCATGAAGAAAGGGGATGTCCAATTAACATGTTTGAATTTCCTAAAGGTATCGAAACTTGGGACACCAAGTTTCGAACGGTCAACCGAATCGGGGCATGTCCCCAGCATGTTTGTTGAGTGAGATCCCTCAAGATATCACTGGCTGATGATCATCACGCCTTCAACCATCCACAAAATTTCGTTTCAGACAATTTGAAGTTTTGTTTTTTTCTCAGAACATTCCTCATTGCAAGTCATTGTTTCCATCCATCAGGATACATCCAAAATTGCTACGACATGGTTAAAAAAAAAATATATATTGGGCACTTGCATCAATTTTCAGACAACTCCAACTCACATTCTTCCATAAACATCCATAAATATCCAAAAATTATCCCATAATATCTCCATTTTAAAAAAGGATCAACGGCTTGGTGTTTCTATGCGCTGTTTTCGCTTTTCGCACCTGTGGAGCCACTGGTGAAGATGTAGGAAAGGACATGATCCGTCGTTGTGACCACGTCCTGCCATTGACATTCCAAGACTTCCTTGAAGACTTTGGGAAGGTGGACCATCCAACATGGGCACACAGGTGGGGAGACAATTGGAGACAATGGGAGACAATGGGAAACAATGACTTATGATCGTGGGGCTGTCTGATCCGCCGGGCGGCAGGAGGATCATGAGTGGAAACTATTGGAGACAACCGGAGACAAGGATAGACAAGAAGGGAGACAAGGGGAGACAAGACTTCGGGAAGGCAGACACACCGTCCAACACAGGCACACGTGTGGGGAGACAATGGGAGAGAATGGAGACCATGGGGGCCAATGGGAGACCAGGGGAGACAAGACCCCGAGAGGGCGGGCACGCGATCCAAGAAAGGGAAACAAGAAGATGGGAGACAATGGAAGACGACAAGGGGAGACAAGACCTTGGGAAGGCGGACACACCATCCCCTCGGGAAGGAGGACACACCACCCAACAAGGAGAAACAAGAACGGGCACAATGGGAGACAAAGGGAGGCCAGACCCTCGGGAAGGCGGACACACCATCCAACAACGGGAAACAAGGAGGGGTACAATGGGAGACAAGCGGAGAGAGTCACCAAGTGCCGCGCCTGCCTCGCAAAGGAGCTGCGGCGTCCAAGGCGACCAGAGACAAGTTGATAAAGACAAATTGATAGAGACAAGTTGATGGAGACAAGTTGATGGAGACAGGTTGATAGAGACAAGTTGATAGAGACAAGTTGATAGAGACAAATTTATAGAGACAAGTTCATAGAGACAGGTTGATGCAGACAAGTTGATACAGACAAGTTGATAGAGACAGAACGACGGCGGGAGGCGGGAGGCGGATGGCGGATGTCCAACAAAAAGTTAGAACCCCACACACACACAGATGTGGTTAAAAATATTACTTTCGCGAACTCGAAAAAAAAACTTTCGCGAGGGTTTCCAACATAACATGCACGGCTTTCGCAATTAAAACTCCTTACAAGGACCTTTAGATCGATTACCATATATATATATACTAAGTAGGATTAGTGACGGTTAGTAAGTGGGTTGGTTCACCCCAGTTATAACTGGACATTGCCCCTACTTGTCCTGGATTATTTGTGATCCTGGGATAATCCACCAAGTAAATTGCACGTGGAATGTCATGCAAATCCCAAAGGTGTTAAGGCATGTTTTGTGTGCGCACAGGTGGATGGGAACCAACTGCAAGCATGATAAGTTTTGGTTGGGCTGGTTTTGGGTTGGAATGCTGTGGTTTTCCATACTGTTGAAAAAGTCGCAAAATCGGCAAGGGCCTTGAATCCACGCTCAGTCTGAAATGGAAAATCATAACTTTTAGTCCAAGATCATTCACAAATGGATAATGTATGTGGAATTGTCCAGTGCCAAGTTAGATCACAAAGCAAGAGATAGATAGATTGTAGCAGCTCATCCCCAATTACCACTGATGCGTCTTGGCATTGCTTCAACCCTCGGGTGATCAAACATGGCTGGGAACTCACTTTTTAATGGGTATTTAGATGGGAAAATAGACTGGGAATTCTTCCCGGTAGTCTTCCCGACAGCCCCATAGATGCGAAAGGAACATCAATTTCGAAAAGTTGTTCCCTCAGATTCCGCAGGATTACAGTACATTTTTGGGCGACCCCAAAATGGATGGAACAGTTGGATAGAAAAAAATGAAACATCATCCAACCAACATCCTGGAGTGACACTTCTCCCTTGTAACCAGGGACTGAGTCCGCCTCATAGTCCTCCACGGAAGTCTCACCGTTCAGCAAGTCAGAGGCTGAGATGACCTGGTTCACAAGGATCTTCCAAAAAAAACATGGTGATTTAACGGTGATTTTCATGCGGATGTAATGAAATTTGCCTTGAATTCTTGGAAAATCACCAACATGTGTGTGTGTGTGTCTGTGTCTGAAAATTGGTTACGCCCCAATGCCAACATATTGTTATTCCAACGAAAACCACTGGATTTCAGGGTTCTCCCCAAAAAAAAATCAGGTACCAAAGCCCAAAATGAGCGTTGCTCAAATTATACCAAAGATTCTATCCCCATCACATCCCCATTCCCCCAAAAAAAAACAAGCTGTGATGCTTCAACCATGTTAAAGCCACTCCATCTTGGGCCCAGCTCAACACCTCCCAAATCAAGGATTCCAGAGCAAGGCCTGCAACACGGGACGGAAGTTTTTCAGTTCCATCATCAGGTTCTGCCCAGTGGGTGTGTCCGTGACCACAGCGGCTACAGGCTCGAAGAGGAGCATGGCGTCCTGATTCGGGGGTGCGCTGTTGCATCGTTTTTGGGGCGTGAGTTAGATCTGAATGGGGATGAAACGCAGCATTTTATGGGTATGTTTTTAAATCGGGCTATCATTACCCAACAATGTCGTCATATGGATTGTTTTCTGGAAACTTCTATGGTCAAAACATGTTGAAACCATGGTTTTAACTTCCAAATCCAAGGTTACATCCAAATCATTCCAGGTCTCAGGCTTTCTATTGTCAGTGTTCCCTGTCAACCAATTAGCAGGATTAGCAGCATGTGAATCGGGAGAACGATGGTTGATCTTATCCTTTTGAGAAAGGAAAGACATCAAAGAATCGAAGATTTTCATCACATCCAAATGGTCCCCCATAGCTGTTGGCTTCCCAAAACACCAAGACAGCGAACACCACTTGGACCACTGGATGTCCTCATAGCGCGACAAGAGTTGGCTCCTGTCCCAAGGATGGATCGACTGAATGGTCCATTGGTTGCTGATCCTTTGGATCTACAAACTATTTAACTATTTGAAAAGTGCTCGGACTTGATTTCTTTATTTTTTCAGGCATGGATATGGATCAGAAATTGGTGACCCTCATTTTGCGATGCATTAACACTTCTACATTTCTACATCCCTTTGTGTGATGGGTCAACACTTGTATATTGTCAGAATGACTTAACTTTAAAAAGACCCCTTTTGTGGATGTATTGAAGCGCCATGTTTTGCCTACTCCTGGCTTCCTTCCCAGCCGCTAAACCGGTGCATCTCTGTCCAAAAATTGGGGGATCTACACTCAAAAAGTGGCCCGAAATTTACGGGGAACATGAGGTGAATAACATTGAATAACCATGCGATTTTGGAGTTTTCCCAATATGTTTTCCCATATGAGATGTTGAATAAGCATACCCTCTGGTTATTTAACATAGCCATAGAAAATGGACCATTTATAGATGGTTTACCTATTAAAAACGGTGATTTTCCATGGTTATGTTAGTCATAACCAGATGGTAACCATGAAAAACCATGGTTTCAGAGAAAGCAACGGGGCCCCGTTCCGGGGCCTGTTGTTGTGAGTGATGCTCAAGGGCAGCAGAGGAAAGCCCTGACGCAAGACGCCAAGGAGGATGATCACACTCTCCAGGTTGTGGGGAAGCATCGTCACCTGCCATGGGAAGATCTGAAAATCTGGTGGGAAAATCCCATGGTGAATCTCCAGAAATCCATGGGATTGAGAATGATGGATTCAAGGGTTTTTTTGATTTTGGTTGATGGATGAATGATGAATTCATGAATCATCACCACAACAATGGGATGAGATCGAAATCGTAGAGGATCAACTGCGAAATCCTGTGAACTCATTATATGAATGACCTACGAAATCTACCAGGGGCCACTGACTATCTCAAACGTTCACTGCCACACTCGTGGCTAAAGTAGGCCAATTGAGCGGTCTCGATCAAAAGGATAAAACTGTCTGCCGTTTGAGAAATCCACCTAGCAACTGTGGTTGTAAGATGCTGTAAGTCTCTATAAACGCTACAGTGTTGTAAAATCTTATAACTTATAACTATATATCCAATGTGTTAATCCCATTTTTGCCCATCCACACTGTGAATTTTCGTGCCAGGTGGCCATCGGTGCAGGTGCTTCCGCTGCTTCTCCATTGCGACGATACGCAGATCGTGGCGTGCCTGGGGACTGTCGGGAAGAAACATCCAAAAGGCTGCACCACTAGGGTAAACAAACATGGCAGGCTGGAAAATGTTAGATACCCTCTGGTAAACTAACATAGCTATTGAAAATTGCCATTTATAGTGGATTTACCCATTAAAAATGGTGGTTTTCCATAGTTACGTTAACCAAAGGGTAAACAAACCATGTATTTAAATGTTTTATATAATAATATGTTTTACCACTTCAAATCTCCTGAACTTGAAGATTTCCTGTTGCTAGGTGGGTGAACTCCAACCTGGTGCACCTGTGGTATCTGTGAGCCTATCCACCGATACCTTTTGAAGCCATCCTGCCAACCCTTGGCCAGATGATATCTGAGTTTATCTGATTCCAAACTAGACTTAAGCTCCTCGGCATCCAAAAAGAATATCAGAACTGCTCCTAGATTTCAGTTGTTCAAACCCAACGTATATTCATGCGTAGGAGATAACCTTTTTGATCTCCGGAAGAAAAAATGAAATTCCAAACACCATGACTTAGCTTGAGAATCCCCTGCAAACAGAAAGAGCTGGACGGTGTATACATGTATGATTATAGTACATTACATTACATTACGTTGCATTATGTTACGTTACATTACATTACGTTGAATTATGTTAGGTCACATTACATAACGTTACATCACGTTACATCACGTTACGTTGCGTTACGTTGCGTTATGCTATAGTACATTATATTATATCATATTGTATTATATTATATCGTATTACAATATATTATACAACATCATCTCATATTATATATGTTACATTATGTTGCATAATATTATATCATATTACATTATATTACGATATCTTATATTATATCATATTAGATTATGTTATACCAGGTTATATGATATTATATCATATTACATTATATTATACAATATTATATTATCGTATATCATGTTATATTGTGTTATACTATACTATATTACATCATATCACATTATATTATACAATATTATCTTATATTACATCATATTATACTATGTGATATTATATCATACATACACCCATTTCTGGCAAACTCAAAAATGTGCTTCGGAGGCTACAAAATCATGGCCCCGGCTCTGCAGCTGGGCTTCCAGTGAGGCCAAGCTTCTTCAGCGATTTGGCCACCACCTGTTAGGAGAACTGGAACTCTTTGAGGACAAATGGCGACAAAAATGGGGATATCATGGGATATTTGTGTATATATATATAATGAATATGCCATAGGATATATATAGAATAATGGGATATATATATATATAGAATATCCCAAAAAAATGTGATGGCTTATGGAAAATCCCATGAAAGTGGATGATCTAATGGAAAATCCTGTGAAAATGTGGAATATGGATGGCTTGTTTCATGGAAAATCCTGATGTCATGTGGGTAAAACAATACCATAAACCACCCATGACTGGGAATGGTAACCATACCACCTATCAAAATAGTGATTTGGGGGACGGTTTATTATTGCTTTACCCACATTATCACATTTAATCACTCAGAATTCTGTGATATAAGAGGATCATGAATGTTCATGCCATATTCGTGGAAAAAAAAAAACGTGGTTTCGTCCAAGAATTGGTGGAATTACACTTGAACTATGGTCATTTTAGTGGAGAAAATCACTGCTTCAACATGAAATTTTGGGGTGCCCCTTTTCAGACAAATTTATCTGTCAAGGTCGGTCGTGTACCATTGGTTGCCGAAAAATGGGTACTCCTCTTGTTTCATCTATGGTACCAGTGGAAAAAGGATTCTGATCTACACTTGCGGATTCAACTAACATAAATTGGGCATGGAACAATTAAAAATGTGGATTCGAGCAATAGTGATAACTATAGCGCCACGCACCCAACAATCACATCGATACATCCCAAAATTGAGAAGACCTCAAATCACCCAACTTGAAACGGCGGATTTGGACATGTCTTGTTCCTCAAATTAACGGACGTCAGCCATCTAGGTCTTCAAAAAATAGACACAAAATGGGTCGAATTGCGGATCAGAAATCCTCATCCCCATCCCATATTTCCCGATATTGCCGGTGTGTTATATCCCAAATATCAGTATTCTTGTTGGTTTCCAAGCTTCTTGACAACTGCAAATCTTGAAAAGGTGGAAACATGGGAGTTCCTCTTCCAAGAAATTACATGTTCCGGAAGTTCCATCACGTTCCTCATGTGTTTATCCTTCCCATCATGCCCCACGACCCAAAAAATGGGGCAGCCGAGGGCCTTGGAAGCCCGAGAGAGTTCGGACCAAGTGATCTGCCTGCAATGTTGAGAAGTTCAAGCGCAGCTTTCAAGCGCAGATTTGGACGATGCTGTATGTATAAATATATATATATAGTGTATATATATATATATACATGTGTTAGAAGTGCATTCAATGCACTATCTATGTTGTACATACACAACATTATACGAAATGTTGAGAAGCTTATGTACAATATAGATATCTAGTATGCTATATGTATGCTGTCTATGTACAGTAAAGGCGGCATTTCTTCCAATAACTAGTGACTAGTGAGCCCATCTTCCGTCACGGTTGCACCTCGTATCATCCGTGATGGCCAAGCAATCTCCAAGGCCACTTCCTCTGCTCCAAGTTTTGTTGGTCAAGAAAAACACAAAATGTTGTTGGGTTTGTAGCAGTTTTTGAAATCATCTTTTCATGACCTGAAAGATGTGGCATCAGCAAAATCCTAGCACCTGCTGCTACCCGATCTGAGTCCTGCGATCTCATCCACCCGGTATGGCCAACTCCATCTCTGGGCACCTACCCGTTGTGCGGTCGATGGAAGCTGGTGGAGGTTTTCTCCCATCGGGTCCATCTGGCCAGCGATAATAGTCAACAGTCTATCAATGTCAAAAATCACAAAAAACATGATAAGCCAACCTTTTGAATCTTAGACTGGGCATGTTGAAATCATTTCAGGTTCCTCTCAAAAGTCTCAGGAGACCCCAACCGAGAAGCATGGTCAAATTTCAACGGCTTAGGTCCCGAGATTTGTTAAAGACTTTCAAGATCTACCCTCTGGTAATTTAACATGGCTATTGAAAATGGTGATTCATAGTGGATTTACCCATTGAAAATAGTGATTTTCAATAGCTATGTTAAATTACCAGAGGGTAATTTCAAGATCTTCCCAGTTCCATGTCGATCCAATTCATCCACTGGTTGATAGTCCAGCCATGGCGACCTTCGTTCTCCATGCGTAGCTTCTTCCTGGGCTGCTCGTTCTCCACCGATGGCGGGCTGTGCATTCGCGGCGAAGCAAACGTCTGGGGGTTGGTTCAATCACCTGGGGCCCAAAACTGCGATTATATATACATAGGATTATATGGGTTATATATGGTTATATACTTATATACTTATATATGGTTATATATGGTGATTAATGGTGATTAATGATACCTGTCCGAAAAATGTGATCAAAGGTGATCCCTCTATGGAACGGTTTTCTGGATTTTGCAGCGAAGTTTTCGATGCAGTTCCAGCCGGAAAGTCATATCACATCCCAGCGGGAAGGAGACGGGGTTCACATCCCAGTTCTCCTCCAGCCGTCCATAGATGGCCCCCTTTTTCCAGTGATTTTGCCGGGTCTGGTGTCCAAAGGATCTATGATTGTTGTCCAAAAAACGGAGGGTTTACCCCAAGAATGCTACTAAACAACGGGAAACACATAATGTTTTGTGTGTAAAAGTATGTATGTATATATATATATACATTAATATAATATATATATACACAATATATACAGTACAGATAGTACAGTATATAGAAAAACCATAATAAACCGTTGGAAATGGGTGATCCTCAGTTTTCAGACAAAGCCCTGCTCCAAATTTCTGGAGCTTCGCAACTCAGTAGGTCTCCTGGTTCAAACCTGGCTGGCTCGGTGTTTTCTTGGTCTGAAAGTGGGTGGGCCCCTCTGGTAATCAAACGTGGCTGAACATGGCTCGAAATTCCCGATTTCTCAATGGAGATTTTTCGCTCGCTGGGAAGATCAGAAAAATTGTGGACAGACTCTCCAAATGGACATATTGCCACAAGGATCCACAGGGATTTTTTGGGTTTGATTTCAATCAAGTACCCAAAAAAAAATAGAAAAAAGTCCCCAGTTTTAGTGATTGAAAAGCAATGTACTAAATATCTGATTTTGCTCTACTTTTCACATCTGTTTGGTAATTTGAATCATGATACATCACATCCTGGTGATTGCTACGGTGGATGCAAGAAATTCTGCACCACCAAAAGGATGGCTGAAACGCTGCCAATAATGGGATGTTTACCACCTATCCACTGGTGCAGAATTTCTTCTATCCACTGTATCAACTCATTTCTGCTGCACCCCAATGGGTGTGTCTGAAAATCCGGTTCCCTATCCTTTCCCTTTGAAGGCTGTTGTTCTGGGCTATCCTTAATTTTTGGGCATTCCCACATTCAATTGTTGTTTATATTAATATGTGTATATATATATATTACATATATATATATGTGTGTGTATGTATGTATGTATGTATGTATGTATGTATGTATGTATGCATGCATGCATGGATGGATGGATGGATGTATGTATGTATGTATGTGTGTGTAAATATGTATGTGTGTAAATGTGTAAATGTGTAAATGTGTAAATGTGTAAATGTGTAAATGTGTAAATGTGTGTGTGTGCGCGCGTCTATGTAGCCCCATTCGCGTTTCTTATATCCCCATACAAAGCTTGGGTGAATATCCCCATGTAAAACCATATTAATCCCCATATGGTTACTGGTTTTCCGGGACTCAAAACATCATACATAGTTGGCTAGATACATATATCATAAATATATATATATGTAACATATCTATTCCACGTCATGTCATTTATATTTCAAATATCTCCAATCAAATATTCCAAGTACAGCTTAGACGTATATCCACAGAGAAAAAAAAACAATATGATTGGTTATCTGTATATATATATATATATATATTTATCACCATTACAGCACCGTTTTTGTTGCTTAAATCCAGCATTTTTAAAACCATTGACCCCATTGTTTCGACGTGCCCACCGCACCTTCACTCCAGGCAGGTGCCCGCTGCCACGCATGGGCCTGCATCGCTGGGAAAGTTATCTAGAGAACTCCGACTAAACGCATGGGAAAATCCTTCTTTCCCATTGAAATGTAGCCATGTACTGGGGGTCACTCCCTTCACATCTGGACAATTCCAGATTTGACTAGCCCAGCAACTCAAATGCTGATAGTCTCAATGAAAGGTCAGTAGCTTTGGTCCAATGTTCTTCGGAAACACCATAAAATGCCGGTGGTTGAAAAACCCTCATGTTCATTCAATTTCCCCATGAACGTGGCCAGAAATTGGTCGAGAAATCACCATAACCACTGGGCAGCCCCTGCTCACTCCGTGCTGGGCATCTTCTGGAAGCTCCAGCTCGTCCTGAGATGATGATGTCATGATAACCCGGGATGATGATTTTACCAGTGATGATTATTTGTTAATATTAATAGTTATATATATATATACATAATTGGGTTATCATTATCATTTTTTGTATTGATACATATTAGTATCATTATTGTTCCTAATGTTATTGGTATGTTTATTTTCATCGCCATAGTCAATATTGTCGGTGTAGTTATGCACAATGGGTAAGTAACTAATAGCAATGATGGTGATGACAATGATGAATACAGTAATGGTTTTTAAAAAATAGTACTGTACTATGTATTCACAATAGCAGAAACAACGGTAATGGTAATGCTCATGATGGCAATACTGTAGTCACAAGAAAAGAATATGAAGAATGATTATAATAACAAGAAAGATGGCAACCATAATACATCCAATAACAGTATAATCATCATGAGTCTCCATAAGAGTATGATAATGATAATGACCCAACAGTAGCCACAATGATGGATAATTCTTGGCTCTTCCCCACACTTTCCAGAGTGGCTGCCTTCATTCCACCAGTGATGGTTGCGATCGTTGCATCTCCACAGTTTTTTCATGATCGTCCCACTACTTTCACACACGCTCAGATAGAAAATAAACAAAAGTCCACCAGTTCTGGTTTGCGTCATTGTTGTATCAATTCAACTTATCATATACTCAAAATGTTATTTGCCATGGTCAAGACATTGCATATATGTGGTATGGTCATCCATTCCATGATGATGATGGTCATCCTTATATATAGTGGGTATATCAATCTTTATTGATGGATTGATGACTATCAAAAAAAACTTGGCAAATTAGCCAAGTAACTTGACTATGGATTGCACATATGTCTCAGACTCTTACAATATTCCCATAGTTTTATCCCCACTTTGTCTATCAGATTCCCATCACTTTCAGACATACCAAAAAAATATTCCAGCGAAGATCCCAACATTTTTCCCCCATTTCTATGGCATATGGAGTACCTAAATTGAATAATTATACATTCCCCATCTAGTAATAACTATATCCCTATGAATTTTACCATAGTTATAGTAATTCCCATATAACCATAGTTAACATATCCCATTTACCATAGTTAATTTCCCATAGTTATTGGTGGGAATAACTATATATAATAGGTATTTGACCATCGAATTTCCCACCAAATCCCCATCTTCCCATGGCCTCTTCATCCTCCGCCAGCAGCTCCTCGGCGGACAGTTCGATCAAGCCTCCGCCGTTGGTCCTGGCGGGTTTCCGCGCGGAGCCGCGGTTTGACTCCCGAAACCCTTTTTCCCAGCACAAAATGGCCATGTAATGTTCATGGTTTCACCCAAATATGGGAAGGGAACCAGAAAATTGATGGGAATTTCACCGAAAAATCGAGGTTTGAACGAGACAAACAAGGTGATCAGCCAGTGAAATGAGGTGTGCAAGAAGCAAAATAACTAAATTTGGATGCCAACTTGTACCAATCAAGATTGGGGATTGGTGTTTTCTTGCATTTTGAAACAAAGAATAGGAAGAAACAAAAAAACATGATAAACTAACCAACATCAACACATGTGGATGAGAATGAGGCGAGGTGTCATTAATCTCAAAAAGGGTGACATCAACGAACCAATTTAATTTCTAGTCTAGTTGCAAAATTTAGGGATCTACGCGCCGCGACGAATGCAAGATCGGACACGGGATGTGTGACGGGAGTCACATCATTGGTTCCACCAAAACTAGGATGGTGAAGCAAATGGTCCAAAACAAATTGGATACAATTTCAAAACAATTAGATCGCAACATCTCACGGATGCGTATCGAAACATTTGACCCTCACCGGTGCGAAACGTTTCGGTCCTCTGCAGTAGACTTAGTTCGTCGAGGTTCCCATGACCTGACAGAGAAATTGGTTTCGCTTGGCGCCAAGCGGTGAACGAATGCCGCGCCAAGCGACAAGAAACGAATGCCAGCAAACCAAGCAGTGAAAACAGACCTGGCCGGAAACTGAGGAGTTTCCAAAAACACCAAAACATAAGGGGTTGTGAAACGAATGTGCTTTGGGAACCACTCAACTCAAGGCCAAATTTCAAATGGCACGTGATTTTGAATGATATCGTGGGTCACTAGGGTCACTAACCATGGATACAATGCAGAATCCGATTGGTAGAACAGCGCAGGGTCAAGGCATACCCCCAGAATATGCTTCGAAAACGAGGGGACAACGCATTTAGTTTCCATTTGTGCCATAATTTCGTGAATGGTTGGTCAATGTTGGTTAAACTGAACATGGCACAATTGACAAAAGAAAACGTTGTTGAAAGTTAACTCCAGAATATGTTCAAAATTGAATTGAACTTTGTTTCATGCAGACATAAACCACCCCATCCATGGCACATAGAACATAGAATTACCCCATCCATGGCACATAGAACATAGAATTGACCTGTTGCTTCACATTGCCCTCGATAAAATGGCCGGTTGAACGCATTGGCGGCGCAGTGCACGAATGAACTTCGATGGCGTAGCTTGAGCAAGCCGTCGAAGACTTAAAATTGTGGAGCACCGGAGTGGTTCTGACATGTGTTTTTTAATTGAAAACCACCAAAGTTACATTGTTTAGTAAAGTTTGAAAAGATCCCATGTCTGCAAGTCCCCAGTTTCGAGAAATTCCTATTTCGAACAGCATGTATTTCCATAGATTGAACAATGGCACTCTCAGCAATACAAATGCCGACGTTTTTAATTCAGCGATGCTTGGTCTGGGATGAAACCAACAACTTGTTGACGGTTGTGGGCAAATCCTTTTATCACGTTCTGCAAGCTGAAGTCCCCAGCATTGATCACTACTTTCGCTAAGCAGGCCTGGTAAAAAGTGGGCAATGGTTTGCCGGCCAACACTTGCCGGAAAAAAAAAATTATGTTCAACGCCTAGGCCTGCATCAAATTTGATAAATGGATGGAAAAACGCACAAATTAAATTGGCAAGGGGCCCCAAACAATGTGGGGGGTAGCAAGTCAATGTACCAGATACAAGCAACAAGAGCTATGGCACAGTAGCAAATAAAGTTAGACATGACCGCAACCGCAGCAACAAGACCTTCTATATAGATCTATATAAGAAAATTCACAAGATCTTCATAGAAGAGTTTCCTATTGGAATTCCAGAGGAACTTTCATACAAGCACCAATGCAGAAGATCTGCCAGATCTTAATGCAAGGACCTCTTGAGCAGGGTTTCAACAGGATCTCCACAAGATCTTCTCACCATGACCTGCACGAGAGCATGTAAGGACACCTAGAGGATTTCAGCAGGACCTCTTCAAGAGCTTCTCACAAAGACATGTACAAGATCATGCAGAGGCCTCTTACAGCATATTTGTCTTTTCTTTGATAGCGAAACGCCTTGAGCCATCTTGATTGTTCATCTGTACATGCATGACATGGCAATTGAGGTTTGACAACATGTTGAAGTCAAATTTCGATGCAATTCCATGCACGCAAGTGCTTACACAGCTATATGTTTGGGATGTGGACATGGTCGAGTCAAATCCATTCACCCCGCCTCAACCGTAAGTCGTTTGACTTTTGGTTGCATTGAAAGTTTGAACTGTCTAAAATTGCAACCGCAGCTAAAATTTCAAGGCATTGGGTTCAGTTGTATATGTCTATGGTTCCATGTTATCCTTCAAATATTCATGCTCTGATTGCGGGAACATGCCATCTCATGCAATGATTGCGAGATCATGCAATGCATTGGAGAACGCTGCGCTAGCCAATGTTGTACATCAACCCTTCGCATTCATTGATGTTCATCTCAGGGTTGTGCATCTCTTCGATACCATTGGCCTCAGAAGCTGCATCATGTTCTGTCTCAAGTCTGCGGAAACGGCGGCGAAGAACATCGTTGATGTCTCTCATCACCTGCTCTATGTGGCCATCTGCATATCGCCTGTGGTCAATGGCTGGGTCCCTCGAAGCAGGGATGCCATGATTCCAAAGCTGCCACAGCTCATGGTCTGACACCTCATCCATGGAGTTACTATAGTGTAGCGTTGATAGCGCTCTCTTGACGCTCCCATTATCTGATACCTTGTCTTCCTCAGCACATTCACCATGGGCCTTTGTGGCCGGTTTCAATTGCAACTTCTCTTGTCCCTTCTTCAGCAGATCCAACACTTTTGCCAGCGTGCCGAATCATTCAAAGTGAGATTTCTCACCTCGCAACTCCTTCGGCTCACGACGAAGCACAACGATATGGCCAAGCGCAATGCAAAGGAAGGCGATGATCAACGCAAACATGCAAGAGTGCAAACTTTTTTGGCACCGAAAGCGCCCCAGAGCACATCCCGATGTACACTACTCGATTTGTGCTGTGTCATGTGCACAACTACATGACTGACATGCAAAATTACACAATTGCAAATGCGGAAATGTCTTTCACCCCGCGTTAATGTTGGCATTTTGCCAAACATTAATTACTATGGTTTAGGCTCCGCAGGTCAGTTGTTTGACCCTCCATGTTTCCTTTGTTGGAGCCTTTTCAAGATCAAGTTTCCTATACTTGAAAATTCGGCACTGGAGCCACATATTGGGACTCATCCCCAACAGGTGACACTCTTCCTTGGTGCCTAGGCCTTCTCAGATTTCCATCTCCTCATTCTCTGATTTCTGCGGTTCCAGCTCTTCTTCCTCAGCCGGGCCATAGTTGACACTCGCCCAGAAGTCTGGGCCTGAAGCTTCTGACTGTCCACATTGGCCATAGCGCCTGGCACGCTGTGACAGCGTTTGGACAATGACAGCAATGAGAGCTGTGGCGCCAGCAGCAGATGAGGAAGTCGACACTCGCCACCCCTCCAAGTGGTTTGAAAGCCGTGACAGCTTATAGGACTTTGTACTGGTCCTGGCTCGCATCCGGCCAGAGGAGGGCAACAAGCTTGGTGAGCCGGGCAGAAGGCAGATAATCACCAGGGCGATTCAAGGCTCGTAGTCCGAGGGGACGGTGGAGGAGCTTCTGCCTATTTGCTGCCGCAGCCCTTCCCTCGGATAGGCCTCCAGGTGTTTGCCTATGGTCACCCACAAAAACGATCAGTGCTGGTCATGCGCCTCGATCCTTTGGAGTCTGACAGCTACTGGGACAACGATGACAAAACACAGCCCACAATGCAAATCGGAGCCCAAGACAAACAGTGGCTGACATGGTCGGGCTTAGAACACGCTCAAACGCTTCATTCTCACAAAAGCAAGGTACTTGTCCAAGATTGCCGCATGAGGGGGCAAGGATTTTTTTTTTACCACCAGCAGTCTGTCAGCGCCACAAGAGTGATGCCATGCCATCTGAGCCATGAGGGCAACTGCCGCATGGGAGGGCAAGGGGCATTCTACGCCTTTACGCTTTCCTGCCTTAGGCCTATACAAAGATATTTCAACGGAGTACGGTTTGAATCAGTCGGTACATCATCAGTGGCGGTTTGGAGACCCCCACAAGAAGTCCGGTGACCCTGATCGGCACGACTATGAGATAAAGGTCGTGGATGGCGTT
>Ga0126342_10007375_pt1 | contig 19617 bp, 21 predicted proteins | sample Cyp1metagenome_FD_92528 | JGI IMG/M metagenome (GOLD analysis project Ga0126342, IMG submission 92528) | Coral microbial communities from Lord Howe Island, Old Settlement Bay, Australia - Cyphastrea 1 metagenome | ecosystem: Host-associated > Invertebrates > Cnidaria > Coral ... | reverse complement strand
TTCCAACTCTAACCCTGTCCCTAGATTCTATAGAGACTTGATTTTTACAAGCTGGCATTTGTAACTATGTGGTGATCTGTTTTTTCTTGATTTTATAGAGACGTATTTCTTGCATTCTTATTTTTCCTGATTTTATAGTGAAAATTTGTATGCACCCATATGGTGGAACCCAGTTACCTCTATAGAATGGGGCACACTGGGTCCCAGTTGAAATCCAAAGGGGGATTATATATATATATATATACATATTATAGATATATGATTATATATATATGCATTTCCTGTGCAAATTGGGATTTCAGAATTTCCGAACCAACCATTTGTGGATACTGAAGCATATCCTCATTGCACTAAGAATAAAACGATCGAATTGATTATTCCCAGAAACTCTCTGGAATATGGTCAGGATCTGTTCTTCCCATTAAGATACCAGGAATCTAACCATGGTGATTAAGCGCATCTATCTTTACTACCCACCCAAAACGGCCATCAAATTTACCACGATAAATAGATGGAATGTGTTTATGAACATAACGAGCAATTGCGAAGAAAAGTGACTATCAATGAATGTTACCAGGAATAGATTCTTAAGATAGATGACTAGTTTATATATATATATACATAATTATATATAACATAACTATATATATATATACATACATATGGACATAGTTATATATACAACACCATATATATATATATGTCTAAGCTATCAATTTTTTTTATATCAGTCACTCGCCCAAGGCGCCAGTCCTTGCACCTCTTGCGTGTGTTGGTCATGGACGAGGTGCCCTCCTGTGGCCTCACACCGGACAAACGCGCCTCGCTATGACGTTGGCTGGTGAAGCCAGTGGGGGAAAGCCCTGGGATGGGCTCATTTTCCAGGAAGAAATCCTTGAAAAATGGTGGTTGAATAGGATTTAATAGGGATGAATGAATCGAAATGGTGGTTTAATAAGTTTAATAAGTTTAATAGTTCAATTTCCCATGGAATCTTGATGTTTAACATGGTGTAACATGGTCAGGGATGAATTTCCATGAAGAAAATGGTGGTTTAAACATGTTCAACATGGTTATAGGGATGAATTTCCATGAGCAAATGGTGGTTTAACAATGTTCAAAAATGTTCATAGGGATGAATTTCCATGAACAAATCGGTGGTTTAAGGTGGTTTTACTATGGAGCTAACTATACGTAGATGGTGTTTCTCACCACCTTAGCTAAGTACAGAGAATCACCCCACGACCCTCAACTGGGATTAGTCAGTGGGGTTAGTTTACCCTCTGGTAATTTAACATAGATATGGGAAATCACCATGTTTAATGGGAAAATCCACTATAAATGGCCATTTTCAATAGCTACGTTAAATTACCAGAGGGTAGTCAGTGGGGTTAGTTTTTTTTCGGCAGCAAGTGGAATGCAGTGAGGTGACTTATTCACCAGTTGCTGAGTCACATGATCCACAAAAGTAATGTCAGTCAGCATGGGTTTATGGCTGACCAGTCGAACATGTTTTGGGAAATCATCAGCAAAAGATCTTTCTTCACACCAAGTGGTGATGGATTACACTAAAGTGCAACAAAAAATCTTTTGCTGCTTCGATAGGGCGATAGGGAAATGTCAACCAGCTCCCAGCTCAAAAATCATGGCAACACTTGGATTTCAATGGAATTTCACCAAATTGGGAGACCAACTGGTGCTTCCAAGAAATCCCACAAGATGTGGGGATAATCTAACCATAAACAATCTAAACTTTGGCACATGGATTGTAGAAAGGCATCCGGGTTGAACAGTCAGTGGTCCCGGGAAATGATCAAAGTCCCTGACTCGACCTTTTTTGGACGATTTTTGAAGCACACCCGACATGTTTGGCTGCATAGATATCCATAGTTTCTTGTGGTCAAAACTTAAACCAGTGCAATGAAGAATAAAACTACCAAAAATGGTGTATATGGAGTTACTGTATATAACCATATCCATAGTTTTTTGTGGGGTTACTGTATATGGTGTTTACCCCACAAAAAATGGTTGCAACAGTGGGTGAATTGGGTCTTGTTTTTATTGGATTGAACCTTAACCCGGCCATGGGCGGATGCCCGGCCGATCACTACGGGACGATCTAAGTCCCGAAGTGGTGATGAATAGTGAGGGATTTACCCTCTGGTAAACTAACATAGCTATGGAAAACCACCATTTTTAATGGGTAAATCAACTATAAATGATTTAAATGGCCATTTTCAATAGCTATGTTAGTTTACCAAAGGGTAAGATTTTGGAGTCAAATCAAATCAGACTCAAAAATTGTGGTGTGTAAGACCCCCGAGTGCATTTGAGTGCAATCTGCCAGATGGCATGTTTCCTTTTGATGTCAGGGGTGTCTCCCTTGTCAACGTATGGAGTAAAACTGATTGGTAGTTTCAATGTTTGGTGGTGTTTATCATGTTTACTGTGGCGGACAGGCACTTAGAATCTTCCATTTAAGTCCATTTAGCAAATCTTGATTTTTCATATATGGTTGGTGGTTTGGAACATTTTTTATTTTCCATAATATATGGGATAATCCTTCCCATTGACGAACTCATATTTTTCAAGATGGCTATTGCACCACCAACCAGATATAATATATACATATCTATAATGGAAATCTGATTTTTTCATATGATTTTTCATATTCTAAGTGATTGTCCGCCACTGTAAACCCGATTGAATCAAGCTTCTGATTTTTTTTCTCACAACCTCACGAGCGCCGTCACGTTGAGGCAAGGGGCATCCCAAAATCATCCCAGATGCTCCATGGTGCTGGAATATTGACCTACATTTGAGCTATTTTGGTGGTTTCTATGTAGCTAAATATTCCAGCACCATGGAGCATCTGGGCATTAGATATATAAATTAATTATATATAATTATATATAATTATATCATATTATATCATATCTCAAGATGTCTCACGCCAGTTCATGATTTGTTAATGATTCCCCTCCAAGAATCCAACATGGCGACCTTCCCCAAGTCCCAGTCGTCAGTTTTCATGGAGGTTTCGCTGGGATATCCAAACGTTCGCCCCACCTTTTTGAATGGACTCATTAATTTATCTCATGTCAATTATCATATATGGGTATGGATCAATACCTATTAATACAATTTTTAATGGGATGAACATCCATTTACCAGCTATTTTGATGTTCACCAGGGGTACAAGGTTTTGACACACTGCCATATAAAGTCTGGTGAACATGTTTTGTTGCTTAAAAAACATATAATTATTCCCATTCAATCCATAGTAAATCCATTTTTTCCCATAATAAATCCATATATTATCATATCCGGTTGGTGGTTTGGAACAGTTTTTTTATTTTTACATATACTTAGGCATGTCATAATCCCAATTGACTTTCATATTTTTCAGAGGGGTAGGTCAACCACCAACCAGATGATTCTTCACCATCATTAACCATATAATAACCATTAATATTAACCATTAAATCATTAATATTAACAGTATATAAAACCAACCAATGGTAGGTATACGTCAACCACCAACCAGATTATCATATTTTTGATAGGTTTTAACATCATAAACCAACTATTTCTATGGGAAAATCAACTGTTTCTATGGCCTGTGTGGATGCACTCCGCCTGACTCGGCCTCCATTGGAAATCCCGATCCCAGGAGAGAGGTCATGCAGTTCTCATAAGGCGCCCCAGGATTTTCCACTTATAAAGAGTCCCAGGATAAGACATGATACCCTCTGGTAAACGTTTACATAACTATGGAATCACCATGTTCTAGCTGGGAAAATCCACTATTTCTATGGTCATGTTCAATAGCAAACTGTTAGTTTACCAGAGGGTAATACCATCAAATGACTGGAATCCGTATTTTTTTTGGGGGGGCTGGGTTCTTACTCGAATCCAAGGTTGTTTTTGGGTAGTATTTGGATGAGTCTCGCAACCGTAAATCACTATAGGAATCCCCAATGATATTGCAAGGTTATGCGTGGTCATTTCGGGATGTTGTAAAAAAATCGGATATTCATCTCCCAATTTCCAGGTTTCCAAACATGTTCAATCTACGACTTGGAGTTCCTAGATACGAAGAAGGTAGAAGCTGAGACTGTATGTAATCATATCAGAAAACATGTTTATGAATGGGATATAGCTGTGGTTGGACTCAACAAACAGACACAGACTGCTGGAGGACTCATTTCACAAACTGAGAGGATCATCCACCCTCCTGCCCTCAGGGATGCTCCGAACAATCACCCAGTTTTGTTGGTAAATATTCCAGCACCATGGTTCGCATATGTGTTATGTTTTATATAACATGTTTTAGTGTGATAACTGTTGTAATTGAGTGTGAGTTCATACACGGATGGTCATACTTCTTTGAACAAGTAATTAAGGCTTACAGGTACACCAAACACAACTTAACTTCATAAGTTGTTGGATGACCACCCGCATTCGTTGTCATTCCTCCAATAGAAAGGTCAGCCACCATCCAATATATACTGGTTGGTGGTTTCAAACATTTTTTATTTTCCATAGTATATGGGACAATCCGTCCTGTTGACGAACTCATATTTTTCAAGATGGTTAAAACCACCAACTAGTATATATATATGTACACAGTGAGAAACAGTTCTCAAATCCACCCTTGGGACCCTGCTTTTTTTTCGTGAAATCACCATAGCGGACATCATCCCCCATAGCGGACGCTCGCATTTTTCTCCTTGGAACTTCTTGGAACCCCATGGACGAGGTCTTACATACTCAATCGGAGATCTTCAGGATCCAATTGATGGAGGTACGGAAACGTACCATATATATATAAGGGCATATGAATTGTGGGGATATCCCCTGAAATTTAGGCCTGAAAAATAGGCCTTATATATGGTAGGTACCTCCAGTTTAGGTTCCTGAAATGGCCAGTGACATACCCTCTGGTAAACATACGCGAAAACATACCAAAAAACGATGGAAAGATCCACCATGTTTGATGGGTAAATCAACTATTTCTAATTGCCATTTTCAATAGCTTTTTGTATGTTTACCAGAGGGTAGATGTCTGGAATACATGTCATGTAACATTTATCCAAACATGAAACGTTTCGCTTAGGGGACGACACATGGACTGGCTGACCATTTGACGCACCGGCTGCTTTTTCAGATGTTTTCAAATGTGGTAAACCCAACAATATCCCAAGTAACTATAAATGAATGTTGATGGGAGTTTGTTTGTTGATAGTTAATGCATGTTGACTAAAACATATTTAAATTTAGTTACTTGGGATATTGTTGTGGTAACATGAATCCCAACAATATCCCAACCATAATGTGGTAACCCAACCAAATCCCAAATGTTAGCCTCCAATTAGTGTCATGATACCCAGCCTTGTGAGAAATTGTTGCTTCCTAATTGAGTATCTTGGTGATTGAGTATCTTCCTAATTGAGTATCTTAGGCCAACATTAATACCATTTGGTAATTTAACATAGCCATGGAAAATCCCTTATAAATGGAGGTTTTAATGGGAAAATCATCTATAAATGGGCCATTTTCCATGGCTATGTTAAATAACCAGAGTGTATGGCATCATTTCATATCCCATGAATCCCAACTTGACCACCTCGGCAGTCATCCGCTCCAGGTGGGATTGGTCTATGCCGCGGCAGTGCCGGTGGATGCATATCTCAACCGATCTGCCAACGCCTCGCCACTGGGTTTCACCGGGATTTATATGGATTCATAAGCAAAGAAACAGAATTGCATCATCATGAGTCACGGATCAAGGATCTACAAATCATTATCTACTGATATGTACTGTAATGCTTGATATATGAATGTTATAGGTGAGTTGTTTTCATTGGATGTGCAGATGGACTACCATCTGGTTATTTAACATAGCCATGGAAAATCACCATGCTATTAATAGGTAAACCATCTATTTCTATGGGCCATCTATACCATGGCTATGTTAAATAACCAGAGGGTATATAGTCATGTTAGATCATCTTAGTCATCTATGATTGCCATGCCAGGTCATGCCATGTTTTTCCATGGTGAAAGATGAAGCAGATCGAACTGCAGTGTTCAGACATGACCAAACCATCTCTTGAAGCTGGTTACCAATAGGGGGGTATAGTAGCTGGTTTGGTCATGTTTAATAGGGATTACGACTAATGGAACCCCAAATAAAAGCAACCAGGATAACAGAATGACTGTAAGTCTTGAACCCCGACACATTTAATATAAACACTACACTACTTACTTGTTCCACGTGATTTTGTATATCCCACACATCGGGAAGATGTTCATGTGGAATTCAATCCACTTACTCTCTCCGGTACTCCGAGCTGTTTCCCGCTAGCTTAGATCGCCAGAGCACCAAAAACCAGTTTGAAGTTTGATCTCTTGGTTTTGCCCCTTACAATCCCGGTGCTTGATAGTTCATTTCCTATTTTCCATGGTTCTATCATTTTTTGGTTGATTAAGTCCCAATTTGTTGATGCTTCAATCCATGGAAAATATGAAAAGCACAACTCATCCTAAAATCTTGATCAGTTCATGTCATTTCCCATGGATTTCAATTGATTTCAAGGCCCTTGTTGCAAGGTGGGCCCCCTAGGCGGGGTGAAGTCACTGGCCGCGCAAGGCTGGAGCACCAAAGGGCGGTAGCGGAGCTGATCCTGGTGGCGCAATACCTGGGCGCGCTGAGATATGCGGCGTCGACAGCAGCGAGTTCGGTTTCGGGACGGAGGAAGGTCAGCACCGACATCGGCCGGGGCTGATGATTTATCCTGGTTGGTGGTTTGGAACATGAATTTCATTTTTCCATTTATTGGGAATAATAATCCCAACTGACTAATATGTTTCAGAGGTGTTGAAACCACCAACCCGTATCATGTGATGTATAGGATGATGGTGAACCATCATTTAAAAATATATATATAATTTGTTATATATCACATATACAATCATGATTTGTCATTTGACCATCATTTGATAAGGGTTTCTTAAGCATCAACATATGAGGATATAAGATGAGATAAGATGAAATAGTGGATCATCACTATATATAGTGGGAATTAGTGTGATATAATTGAAACAACTTATAACTGATAAGTGATGGTTGGTTGTGGTTGGTCAATGATTATAATGGGTGTTATACTATATATATTGAGATGATATAGTTTATGAATTGGAATCTCTAGTGACCAACCAGTTTTTAAAGGGACGACAGAGGGCTTTGAACAATGCTCAAGTCTATGACTGATTTTTGAAGGATTTTGGACAAAAAGGCATGGAAGTTCTTAGTTCTTGGAAATTGATTATGACATCTTATGAATGATTTCCGAATTCAACACATTTGTTGAAATATTTGAAAAGTGATAGCATTGGCTCAATTTCTGTTTTGCAATTGTGGATTTTGCATTGAAATATACAGTGTCTTCATTCTCAATGTATTACTAGGTATGATGTGTGTTTGGTTTGCGTTGTTTTGATTCTTGTTGCTTACATTACATATTTGTTCGGTGCCTGCTTGCTTGCTCGCTTCCTTGTTTGTTCAATCACGTTGAACGAAGTGTTGGTGTCATTGGATTCCTTTGATTTGCTTCCGTAACAAGTGTTTCCAACCTCAAGAACATCTACCCTCTGGTAAACTAACATAGCTATGGAAAATCACCATTTTTAATGGGAAAACTCACTATAAATTGCCATTTTCAATAGCTACGTTAAATTACCAGAGGGTATTGTCTTTGGTTTGGGGGACTACTTAGAATGTATTAACATGGGGAAATGCTGCCCATTGGGAATTCGCTTTCCTTTCGGGCCCTTTCTTTTTTTGGTCCGGTGCCGCAATCTAAACGGTTGTGTGATGGATTCCTGTCAGCATGGAGTGTGTGCAAAAAGAAACCTTCAGGTTAAACATTGATAATGTGGTATAAACATTGATAATTTGTGGGTTCTTAACATTGATAATGTGGTTTAAACCTTCAGAAATTACATTATTTGTGGGTATAAACATTGATAATGTGGTTACCCTCTGGTTATGACTAACATAGCCATGGTTTACCACAAAAAAAACCTATGTTAGTCATGGTTAGGCCATTTATAGCCATGGTTATGAAAATCACCATTTGTAAACCATGGTATAGATGGCCCATAGAAATAGATTGTTTTCTCTTCTTAATAGCATGGTGATTTTCCATGGCGAACTGTTAGTCATAACCAGATGGTAAAACAATGCCATAAACCATCCCTCCAGTCATCACCAAATATATTTATGGGTGGTTTGTACAAACCATTCCCAAATGGATGGTTTATGGCATTGTTTCAACCACATTAAGCCATGACCTTTGAAATGATTGGCTTTTGTCACAGTATTGATATTGTTCAAACGTCTTTGGCTGCAACCCGTCTCGTGGCCAGGTCTTTTTGATGCCCTTGGGCGGAGGGGTCTTCAACAATCCTTGGGACACCTCCATTGCATTGGTTGGTGTCGGACATGGAGGGCTGGCAGAACTGCTGTCAAAAATCTGGATAGCCATGTACCTACCGATACCCATGTTGGGTTACATATACATATATTTATATATATTTAGGGTATTCGGGTATTCAAAAAATGAATAGACAATGGATACAGTTAAAACCCTAGGTTTGGGGTTGAACATGGGTCTAGAGACGGTCTAGCACAATGTTCATTTGCCTTTTTTCCATGTTCAGCAGGATGGAATCTTCACTGCACCGGCTCCCCCAACACGTCGATCTACCTCATCTCAGTATGTAATTGGTGTTGTATACCCACATTGAAAACCCCACCCATACGCCTTCCTAGTTCTATTTCCTGTATTTCTGTTCTTGTTGATCAAAATCCAGATCATACCAATGTTTACCACTTCTACCACATGTTTACCAGGTACTTAGGCATTTGTGAGCCAATGTACCCATAGTATACCCATATGTCTCTTATGGACTCTTATTGTTTTCATAAAGTACTCCCAGATGTTTCCATAGTTTCCCATATATTATTCCAGGGCTTTCCCATGGTGAAAACCCCAAAAAAGGACCTGATTGCGAAGAGCATGGCCAGAGCTGTGCAGATGATGGAGCACCCGGTCCGGGTGAGAGCTTTAAAGAGCTTTAAATAGCTTTAAAGCATTGGAATAGCATTGGAAAATGGTGGAATCGAACCAAGAAACAAATAGCTGGTTGGTGGTTTCAAACATGAATTTTATTTTCCATCATAGATGGGATGTCATCCTTCCCATTGACGGTTATTGCACCACAAACCAGATAGGATTTCATGGGATTCATGGCTAAGTTGGTGATCGCCGGACGTTGGTGATCCGGAAAATGCTTATCCAACCAAGAGATACCAAGAGGATTTATGGGGGGTTTCTTGGGATTGAAAATGAGATGAGAAAAGACTAGAATGCTGGTGCCTCACTGAGCTAAATCGCGGTGAATATTATTCCCTGGTTGGTGGTTTGGAACATTTTTCCATATATTGGGAATAATCATCCCAACTGACTAATATTTTTCAGAGGGGTTCAAACCACCAACCAGTTCCAATTTCACCAAGAGATTATGATTTATGGTACTTGCAACGGTAGTTCCAGAGGTATATAAGCCAACAAAACTGAGGAAACTAGCATCAATGTCAATAAACATGCGTTCACTATTTAATCATGGTTAAAATGATGGTATATGATCAGTATCCATCTATAAGTATTGAAATACCAATTTTTGGCACATACCCATACAGAACCCATACAGAGATACCCGCAACTGCTGGATTCTGTACCATTTCATCATATATTCCATGGGAGATCTCCAGGATCCTAAAATGGAGGTACGTTAGTACCATATAAGGATATATAAGGCCATATTTTGGGGGGATATCCCCTTACATAGCCCTGAAAAATAGGCCTTAAAAAAATGGTAGGTACCTCCAATCAATCGGATCCTGAAATGGGAACTTTTAGGATCCATTCAGACTTGGGGTGGCGCTGGGTCATGCTGGGCCATTTGTAACCCATTAATCAATCAAGACGTTAGGAGCGAATGGGAGCATTGGGTATCCATATTCCCAATGAACATATTAAATGGGGAGCCGGTTGGAGCCTCAATCGCAGTTTCCCATCCACAGTGAACCATAACTGGAGAGATTCAATTGAGCTGAAAAACGTGGTGATTCCCCGTCCAGTAATCAAACATGGCAATGGAAAATCCCCGCATTTATACATGAGTTTGACATTCTAATGCCAATTCATCAAGGATTTTCCAATGAACTTTCCCATTTTCCTATGATTTTCCCATGAATTTCTCCATTTTCCTATGATTTTCCCATGAATTTCTCCATTTTCCCATGATTTTCCCATGAATTTCTCAATTTTCCCATGATTTTCCTGTGAATTTCTCCATTTTCCCATGATTTTCCTATGAATTTCTCCATTTTCCCATGATTTTCCCATGAATTTCTCCATTTTCCCATGATTTTCCTATGAATTTCTTCATTTTCCCATGATTTTCCTATGAATTTCTCCATGTTCCCATGATTTTCCTATGAATTTCTCCATTTTCCCATGATTTTCCTATGAATTTCTCCATGTTCCCATGATTTTCCTATGAATTTCTCCATTTTCCCATGATTTTCCTATGAATTTCTCCATTTTCCCATTATTTTCCCATGAATCTCTCCATTTTCCCATGATTTTCCTATGAATTTCTCCATTTTCCAATGATTTTCCTATGAATTTCTCCATTTTCCCATGATTTTCCTATAAATTTCTTCATTTTCCCATGATTTTCCTATGATTTTCTCATGAATTTCTCCATTTTCCCATGATTTTCCTATGAATCTCACCATTTTTACAGGGAATTCTCTCGCCACGTTGGATCACCGGGTCCCCAGTCAGGACCCCGATGCCTTGGCCTCGCTGGAGATTTGGGCCCTGGCGTGGCAGGGAAATCCCTCGGAGGAAGTGCAGTGCCTGGGACCAGATGTCGCGGTGTCGAAAAAAGATGGAAACATCCATGGTAAATAAATGGGACAATCATCCCAACTGACTAATATTTTTCAGAGGGGTTGAAACCACCAAGCAGATTAAATCAATGGTAAATAACATGATATAATACATATACAGTACAAAACAAATTGATTGCACTCGGTCTGTGACTCTCTCCGGTCGCCTGCTTGCAGACTCGCCCAGAAAAGCCGCTATGGCTGGGCAAGCGAACATGGTGAAAAATCCGCTCGACAACTTTCACTTTGCCTGTTAAGGCGGCTACTAAATAGATACTAATATATACTATGGATTACTATAGATAATATGGTAAATCAATGGTAAAAAACATGATGTAACATGTAATAGATATATGATATATAGATAGATAGATATATAGATAGATAGGATAGGATAGGATAGGATAAGATAAGATAAGATAGATAGATTAGATTAGATTATAATAGATTAGATTAGATTAGATTAGATTAGATTAGATAGAGAGATAGAGAGATAGAGAGATAGAGAGATAGAGAGATAGAGAGATAGAGAGATAGAGAGATAGAGAGATAGAGCGATAGAGAGATAGAGAGATAGAGAGGTACGTATATTCCCATTGTGTTTATATGTGATTATCATTGTCATTGTTTTTGTGATTTATCATATAGCATATGATGTTGTTGTGATAATTCTTATCATTTCTTGCTATTATTGTTATGTTTATTAGATCTTACTGTCATCATCATGATGATGATGATTATCATCATCGTCATCGTCATCGTCATCGTCATCCTCATCATCATCATCATCATTACTAGATATGTATATAAAGAGTATCTATCTATCTATATATATATATATTTGTTTGTGAGCGGTGGTTTCAGGCATTTTTTATTTTCAGTCCAAATGGCATGGTTTCCCAGAGAGCTGGGTACCTACTGTGAATCATCGATAAATAGGCCACTTTCCATAGCTATGTGAGTTTACCAGAGGGTAGCTGGGAAATGATTGGGAGACACCTGCCAGGCTAACAAGGATGTTTTTTTGCAATGCAGATCCCTGTCAGGTTGCAGCAAACCTTTCTCACGCTCAACCCAGCGTATCAGGAAACCCAGGAACCCAGCGGGAACCGTGGCAGATGTTTTGCGAAACGGTGAGATATTATACGTTGATTTTCCTGGGTTTGCAGAAATTGATTTTTTATTTTCCAAATGAGAAATCCACTACTTAGGACATATATAGGAAATATGTTTTACTTTTTGGAGGTTCCTTACGCAAATCCAAGATTATATAATGAGGTAAAACAAAGAAAACACATCCCAGTAGCGGTAACCATGCCCCCCAAAAAAAGAATGTTTACTATAAATCTCTATTTCATGAGCCATCAACAACGGTAGTTGTTCTTATTTTAAGGGATGGTTTATTGGATGTTTAGATCACACAACCATTTTTGGGATCTGAGACCTCGGTTATAATAAATGATAAAATTCCATATGATTCCATTGGTTGAGATTGGTGAAAATCATGGTTAATCATGATTAATAATGCTGATTTTTCATGGTGATGATTAATATTAATGTTTATCAATTTACATGTTTCATCATTCTGATTATTTTTTTTCGATGTTTTGGGGTGTTACGGTAACTACGCCTCCACAGATCGCATCAACTTTCCTGATCTTTCGCGTCAGCCAATTTCCAGGAGTTCGAAGACACGCAAGGAGGTCTTGGTCTTGGTCGCAGGGGAGGAATGGGAGGAGGTGTGGCCTAAATGGTTAGAACATGTTAGAACCTTCAAGATTGGCCTGTAGGGGATACCCAGAAAACTCGCCATTTTAAGAGGGAACATGATGAAAATCCCATTAGAATTGGGGGTATCCTATTTTCTGACAGCAGTTCACACAGTTCACATTCTCGGAGCCCTTAAAGAATAGTTTACTTTGGGAGATGTTTAGGAGATGTTGATTTTTTATAATTTTTTGCCCATCAAAACAGGAATTTGCATACATAGTCCACGGTTGCCAACTTGTTTCAACAAGTTTGGATTTGGTTATGCAATTCGACTCCCGTGTGATGTTGCCATATTGGGCCCAGCCTGGTATGGTTTTTAGCAGGGAAACTATTAATGCACCATAGGATGTAGGGGTTCTCAAGTCCGGAACAAACCCAATATGTATTACTTGGATGATTTCTGAACTACCTTCCGGGACTCCGGTAATCAAACGTGGCAATGGAGTGCTGCGCTTTTGTCATGGTCACGATTTCCGGTAGAATTGAACCGACTCGTTATTACAATTGCCTCGGGAGGAATTTCCGGTGTCTGGCAGCATTTCACAGTCTTACCTGCAGCCAAGAAGCTAAATGGGTTTGGACACATGGTAAATTGTGGTAGTAGGAGTAGTAGGTGACAATATAGGATATAGATATATAAATGGAGATAGATCGATCAATCGATAGATACATTTCTGCAATTGTGATGGGTTTTGGAGCACTCTATTTCCAGACAAAGCCCAATAGATTCAATAGATGTCATAGATCCAATATATTGCAAAAACCAATGAAGAACATATCCAAACCAATTGTGCAATTGTGCACTATATTGCTACAAGGTGGGGCCCCCAAACGATAGCTAAGTTGGTGCAAATAACTCCAATAACTATGGTTTATGGTACTTATAACTATAGTATTCCTGGGGTTTATAAACCATCTAACATCACTGGGGGGCCCCACCTTGTAAATATCCATGTCTATTGGAAGCTGAATCTCCCAAGAAGACATGGATCCGAGATGTGGAGCCGGGAGACATGTGTCGACTTCTGGAAACAACACCAGGCAAGCGGCAAGACTAGGGAGATACCAAAGTAATCCAAAGTATGCGTTCAAGATATATATATTATTCATTATATTATATATATATTATATATTATATATTATATATATTATATATTATATATATATTATATATATATATATTATATTGTATATATATATACATATTATATGTGCAATGGTTCCAGTGGGTTTCATAATCTTCATTCAATCCATCCCTAGTTTGACTTTCCGAAACGTTTTTCAACGTCCACTTCCATCCAAACGGGACGATGATCTTGATCTTCATGCTGTTAGCCAAGGGGGATCCCCAATGGCTGATTGGTTTATTTCATGGAAAATCCCATCTATAAATGGATACCCCATAGGATCCATGTATGCTATAGATGGTAACATTTACCATCAATATACCCCAGTCATGTTAGCATATATATATACCATACATGGATCCTATGGGATATGATATCATATGGTCATGATCATGTCACATGTTCATCCAAGCGAATCCAACGAAGATGTCGGACGACTCGGGTCGAACCTTGATGTCCTGAAAAGCCGATGAAATTTGGGCCGCAGCCATGCGCGGATTGGTGTGTGCCTTTGCGGTGTTGCTGGCGGTGTTGTGTCAGGTGGGCGAAAAAAAGTCGTCCGTTGCATCCCTGATGGGAAAAACATGAGTCCATAGGAACCTGAACAGCATGTCATTTCCAAAAAGGGTTCTCCAATATGGATGGCCAGAATCACTATTCGAGGAGATTGCAAATATATATATATATAAAAACATATCATTACTTTTGACATCTTTTGAACAGTTTATGTTTATTGCGGGAAGATCATCACGCAGCAGGCTAGCGTTACATTCAGAACGAGGGTTTGGAGATGTGTCAATTTGTTCAGTGCTTCAGCAGATCTTCCAGAATCAAACTAACAAAAAGCAATGTAGAAAAACACATGATGTTATATATATATGTATATATGGGGCTTTCCATAAATGGGGGTACCCCATAAATCCGTAAATATAGATGGTTTATAATGGAAAAAACCCAATCTAAAATGGATGATTTGGAGGTTCCTTCCATTTCAGCAAACCTCCATGTATGATTAGATATGGCTATGTACAAAAGTTCAGGCTATGGTGAAAACAATGGGTGAACGGCCCCAAGTGTCGTGTTACGTCTCGTCGTTGCTTCGTCTCCGGAGCCCATGGAGGTGACTTCGATTGATCTTTATGCCAAAGGCGTGGTAATTGTGGAGGACCCAGTGCCAGACATAGAACTTTGGGCGCCCCAAAATTGGAGAATCATGGCGGATGCTGGTTGAAATCCTCAGATATTTAGCATAAATATCTGAAAATGGTGCTGAGTACTATACCTACCCTCTGGTAATTTAACATAGCTATGGAAAATCACCATTTTTAATGGGAAAATCCACTATTTCTATGGCCATTTTCAATAGCTATGTTAGTTTACCAGAGGGTATTCATCGTTTCAGGATAAGGGAAGATCTTCAACGGAAACCATGGTCTTTACATGTTTTCACCAACCAATATAGGGGTTTCGGCTTTCAGTAATCACCACACTGGTGGTCGGAATTTTCAGGACCTAAATCTGCTCGGTTGCAGAAAATTGCATTTGACATACATTATACTATTCATGTATGTTTTGTGATGCTGCCCCTGCATGGTGTGACCCCATTTTTTCCCCAAACAGTGTGTCCACACTGAGGGGTTCTTACGGTAGGTGCTAAGGCCCGGTGTTCAATTGAGGTGGTATCTGGGGCGTTTGGCATTTTCCCTGAAAATTTCCGCACAAAATGCCTCTTGTGACATGTCCATGTGCATTTCGACTGCGCAAGCTCGCACAAAATGCTTACCGCGGGATACGGGTGCGGCATTTTCCCTGATTTCTGCACAAAATGCCTCTTGTCACATATCCATGTGCATTTCGCCTGCGCGGGCTCGCACAAAACGCTGGCCGCGGGAGAAGCGTCCGGCATTTTCCCTGATTTCTGCACAAAATGCTTCTTGTGACATGTCCATGCGCATTTCGACTGCGCAGGCTCGCCCAAAACGGGTGTCGCTTGCTTGGTGCACAGCATTTTCCCTGTACATGTCGCCTGCGCAGGCTTGCACAAAGCGTGCTTCCCGGTCTTGGGATCTGTCTTCCCCCTCAACTCATCCTCCTCAACATCATCATCATCATCATCTTCCTCCTCCTCCTCAACATCCACATCCACATCCACATCCACATCCACATCCACATCCACATCCACATCATCATCATCATCATCACCATCACCATCATCATCATCATCATCATCATCATCATCTTCCTGCTCCTCCTCCTCAACATCCACATCCACATCCACATCCACATCCACATCATCATCATCATCATCATCATCATCATCATCATCACCATCATCATCATCAACATCATCATCATCATCATCTTCATCATCACCATCACTATCTACCATCATCACCATCATCACCACCATCATCAGTATCATCATCAGTATCATCACTAGTAATTATCATCATCGTCGTCGTCGTCATCATCATCATCATCATCACCCTCACCGTCGTCATCGTCATCGTCATCGTCATCGTCATCATCATCATCATCATCACCATCATCATCATCAACATGACCATCGTCATCAACATCATCAGCAACATCAAGATTATGATACATGTTCTGTTTACTTCCCCACACTGTTTGGGGTCTCTTGCCGGGATCATTACAGGCCCTATGAAATGCTTTTTCGGCAAACGATACCCACAAGCGGGGAACATGTGTGATTGTACCACTTTGTTCACAGTATGGTTATTCGGGGTTTATTTTTAATTCAATGGGGGTACCCGATTAATTAGCTGGTTGGTTTATACTGGAAAGTCCATCTATCCATGGATGAGGTTTCCTGGTGGTACCCCCATGACATCCCATGACTCAAGAAACCTCCATGTAGCCAGGCCCCGCAAACGTACTTGGGGTGGAGCGTTGCACTTTTGAAGGAGCTTTATCTGCAACTTCTCCAGTTGGCCGGTGACGTGTCCGTCACGGTCACGTCGTCAATCCCCGGAGGCGCGCCACTGGATTCCCGACCCCGCTCCTGGCATTTGCCAACCATGGGGCTGGGGATAGAATGGGAATATCGCGAGGATATAATTTCCTGGTTGGTGGTTTGGAACATGATTTTTATTTTTCTATATATTGGGAACTATCATCCCAACTGACTAATATTTTTCAGATGGGTTGAAACCACCAACCGGTTTCATATTTAATCATAGGATATGATATAAAATATAGAAACAACAATATGATAGGGGTTTGAACAGATCCAGTGGACCCAGAAAGACGATTGGAAGGGATATTCCTGTCATTCTTCATCCTCGTTTGTCTGGGAGTACCCTTTCCATGGTCCACACGACTGATGTTCCCGCACTTTGACGAACCGCTGCTAGAGAATACTGGGATAGGTGAAGAGTTTATTCATGTGTTAAATTATATATAATATACACTTCGATAATCGAATATACATATTATATATATATTTATGTAATAGATTTTTACATGCACGTATATACATATCATATATGTAGATAAACTATGAAGACCTCACCGCGACGACACAATAAATGATGGTTAGTAAGGGGAAACTATCCCAAAATGGCATGCATTAAGGCTGGCGAACTATTAAACATTATCCATAATGCATCCATATGTGTATATATATAATTACGTACTCGTACACATATGTAAACATATATTGTTGTATATGTTTTATTGTTTTTTCATATCAAATTACGTTCAAATTCCCAATGCCATGGGTTATCCCAGCACAACCGTTTCTGGGTAGGACCCAGTTCCGCGCTATGATATATCCAGACAATTATATGTGCACATGTATCATATCAATGTATATAGTATGAGAATGTATGGGAGAAATGCATATTGCATACGATATTTCACACATATTATCATATATATAATATATAATATATATATATATAATATATATATATATAATATATATATATATAATATAATATATATATACAATATATATAATATACAATATAATATATATATATATATATAATATATATAATACTCATGTTCTCCAAGGCCCCGCCCAGGTGATGCATTGACACCAAGTCCCCCGAGTCCAGAGCCTCAAGCCTCGATCACGCAGCCCGGCTGCGGTTGGCCGGTGTTCTCAAATGGTTGGTTCTTAAAATGGATAATAATCCCATAGTAATTCCCGAAAATATAGAAGTGTAATCACCAAAAAACTTTGGAGGTGAATCTTTAAAAGTGAATCTGCTGTATCGTAATAAAGATCCGTCCTGATTAGTGTGCACCCCCCTCAAACGAATGCTATATATACCGTTGAATTTCAAGAAAACTGTTCCCCAGAAAAAATACGATCCTACATTCAAGTCAGGATTTTAATTGGCGAGAATTGAAATCTAATTGCAGTTTGTTTTTGCCGATGAACTTGTGATATTTGTGGTCATTGTAGTACTTGGAATACTTGTGGTGAATGGGGTTCAGCATGTTGATTGCGTCACTTTTTCCACTTCAAGTTTTTTCTAATAAAGGTGTAATACGATAAAGAGAAAGAGAGAAAAAAAAGAAAAACAAGAGAAAAAGAGAAAGAGAGAGAGAGAGAGGAAGAGGAAGAGGAAAAGAAAGAGGAAGAGAAAGAGAAAGGAAAAGAGAAAGAAACCTAGAAAGTGAAAGAGAAAGAGAAAGTAAGAGAAAGAAAAAAACGAAAGAGAGAAAGAGAACGAGAAAATCATGTTGTTTTTGTAAAAGGTTTTCTTCTCTATCCCGCTCCGGGATCAGCTCTGGAAAAGTTTGCCCATGGCCCAGGGCCTTGGACAGTGGAAAAATTCTTCTTTGATAACGGTATACCCTCTGGTAAATAAACATAGACCCTGAAAATAGGCTAGTTTGAATGGACACTAATTTTCCAAACCCGATGACTGCCAGGGTCTATGTTAATTTACCAGAGGGTAATTATAAGCGATTTGATTCTTTTGGAAAAGGCAGACGCACTTAATTTTTTCCAGAACAAAATATGAAAACATGTTCTTTTTCACACAAACTTTTTGTCCGAAAAAAATGGTTTCAGAATCATTTGGATTTTTAGCCACAATAGCGAACCCAGCTACTAATCAGGATCCCAGTCGATATTCGTAATCCCCAAAAAGTATAAAATATATATATATATAGTGAGGTTATTATTATAATATATATATATATAGTGGCTCCTCAGTATCCCAAATTGATGGATTGTTATCACCTCATGGCTGATGTAGATCCAATAAATTAGTACTATCCCGCGCCCCAAAAAATCGAGCGAAACAATCCCAATGTGCAAAGGTCTTTGCTTGGGTACAATGCACGTGCAAACCACTCGTCATCCATCAAAACAGATGATTTTCCCGTTCGTAGATGATTTTCCCATTAAAACCTGCCATTTCGTGCATGCTTGCTGAACCGGAGGCTAAAGCATATTTCCCCATGGCTTTGGAAACCCGCCACAATCAGAAGGGCTGCTCTGTTGAGGTCCTCTATTGAGAAGGCAGACGTGTTGAAACAGCCCTTGGCGAAGAACGAGCAGGAGCTGCTGGAGCTGCTGGATGTCTTGGAGCGCAGAGTTTTCACCAGCGAAAATGCTGATTTGACAAATAGAAATGGCGGTTTAATCCATGCAAGGGATGAAACCAACTAAACACATGGATTCAATCAGAGAAAAAAATACGACTT
>Ga0126342_10007374_pt1 | contig 19619 bp, 15 predicted proteins | sample Cyp1metagenome_FD_92528 | JGI IMG/M metagenome (GOLD analysis project Ga0126342, IMG submission 92528) | Coral microbial communities from Lord Howe Island, Old Settlement Bay, Australia - Cyphastrea 1 metagenome | ecosystem: Host-associated > Invertebrates > Cnidaria > Coral ... | reverse complement strand
GTCGTTGATGGGCTATCTTCTCGACCATGTCTTGGACATTGACACTGTAACTGGCAGAAAAGAAATTTGATTCCAACACGATTTGTGATCAATTGCAACTGCATGATAAATCTGATTAGTTTAAACCATGAGAGCTTAGGCAAACGGCGATGGACCATGGAGGGATCAGGTTGCCCAGAACGAATTTCACCATAGCCAAGAGACCGACAATGACGAATCTGGCGATGATGAAGGAGCAGACAATGTGCCTGACAGTCCTGGAGTAGCCGCAGGGCGCCAACGGGTGGCCAGGGAAAAACCTACTTCCAAAAAAGAACTGGCTTCATTGAGGGAACGCTTTCAGAACACCCTCCATTTGTGTGGTCATTTGTACCGGGACCTTTCCCTGAGAGACGACCTCAGAATGGTGGTTAATGCTGTGAGGCCTTACTTAGCGGAGTACAGCACTGTTTTGTCAGCACTGAAGGAGTCGCAGGACTGACCCACTTGAATTTATCTCATTGTTTTGAACTGTTCATTAATTAACCCCATGATAACATAAACAAAATACTTGCAAAAATTGGCTAGTGACGTGTTATAATTAACAAGATTCAGATTAAGCTGCTTATTATAGATACCTTGTCTCTGAAGGAGTCATCATGTCGTTGGCAAGCACATCGATCAGCGGGTGAATGGTTTGGTTCCATACTTCAGTCTGTTGGGACCATACATGATGCTGGTATACTGTCGAAATTCATTTCTTGTGATTCGTCAGAATCCTTGGGGGAAGCCACTGTTAATGACGACGAACCATGGTTGAAAGAGGAACAGACCAGACTGAGAGATTACTTTACCTTGTTGGTCGAACTTGCCAGCGCACGGGTGTGGAGTCAAATGGTCTTTGCAACCTGTCCCCCCTACTCTGTTGTAGCCGTCCTCCATGATGACCATGACACCGGCCAGCACGTGCTGAACCGATGCTGCAACACCTGGAGAGCTATCGTTGCAGCTGAGAACGCAGTGAAACCAGGTTGCCAGGGCGAGGGTTTGAGCAAACCCATGAAAAAAGCAATCTCTGACAGGTTGGTGGATGTGTCATTTCAAACGTTTCAAATTACTAGAGAAGTCATGGCCCTTTGCGAAGCTTGTCAATGGAACATGGAGCATGAAGAGATCCAGAAACTTGCTTATCGAATGTTTGGTGGCCCATGTGAAACGAAATTCAGCTTGGAAGATCTGTTTGCACATCTTGTTTCGGTGGGCAAACTTGCGAGTCTGGCAACACCTATGAACAAGTGACTTTTCTTTGCTTCTGATGTGACAAGTTTATTAGACCCGGAAAAATCCTATTTGATATTTGTTGATTGTTTTTTTAATTGTTGCCAACATGTATTAAGTTCCAAACTATTTACTGTGAAACCTACTCACCCTGTAAGAGACCTTGGAAAGCCTACAACCCACCTGTGGGACCGAGGTGGACGAGATATTTCTATTGCACAACAATGCAGTCTTTGACTCAATAGTCTGGGTTTGGATGGCCACATTTGGCTACCACATATGAAGATCATCTCGACAAAGGGTTGATTGATACTGGAAAATCAAAGAATCCTGATGACATCACAGGAAAGGCATTCCACATCAACCAGTTTCCATTGCCACCGGACATACGAAACAGGATGATTTCTAGCGTGAGGGATTCGAAGGATGATGTCAAAAAGGCTGGCACACTATCCAATCAGCGGGCTGCTGCAGCAAGTGCCTGGTTGCTGGGCAATGCACGAACAGAGTTCAGATCCGCTACCATGGCTTGGACAGGCCCGCTACTAATAGCGGAAGTGTCTGTATAAATTGTAATGTCACGGACATTGTGCGTAATTGCATGCAACTGCTGGGTCTATCAAATCGTGTCCAAGATGATTTCAGGATGTGGTTGCAACAAGGCAGTAAATCACTACAAAGATAAGCCTTTTCAATGTCAATGACCTTTGCTGCAGGCGTCTTCCTGATGAAACATCACTGCTACGTCAACTCTCGCAGTGACAGAGTCCTGATGTCTCTTGGGTTCAGAACATGTGCTGCGCTCGGGCTGCGTATGGTGAAGCACATAGTGCAGGAGGATGTTACCTGGTGTTTCTTTATGATTCTATATAATATTTTATTTACTTATTTCTGGATCAGTGCCTTTTTTTAACCTATAATATGATAATTATCAGCAATGATATCATAAGAGAACAATTTTTGTCGTTGAGGGTTAGTTGTCATCAAATTTTTCGATTCAGGTTTATTACACAGTGGATACAAACCCTGGGAATCTGCCTGTTTGGATGTTCAATGACCGAGTGGAAGTTACAGAGACAACTACGGGCTGGTTGCACTTACCTGTGGAGTTGCAGCACCCACTACAAACACCCGATTCACTCAAATGTTTTGCCGTTGTACTTCGTCAAACTGGACCACCAGAGCAAGTTGTTGCAGCTGCAATCAAGAATGGGTGTTACCTCACGCTTGCCCAAATCAGGTCTTTGCATGCGACTTACAAGTTCCCGATGGTTTCCAAACCACATGGCTCTGGGAAAAATGGAAATGTAGTGAAGAAGGATTGGGCATTGGCACTTATCAGGTTCTTCCATAGTAAAGCCAGCGAAAAAGAACAAAATGAAATGCTCAGGGGCATTATGGGAAAGAATTGGCGTCACCTTCAGGCAGAAAAGGTGTCACGACACTCGTCTGACATTTTGAAAGCGTTCAATGGCATGGATTATGAAAACCAACCAGAATGGGTTGACTTGGTGGCAGTGGCCGCCGACGAAGAGATTTTGAAAGACAAACGAAACCAGGCCCCACGACCGACCGACATCACCAAATCAGAGCAAAAGTATGTCACCCCAGGATCCCTGAAAGTTTTACAGCCCAAAGAAGCAAATTGCAGAATCACTCATCATCCCCAGTTGAAGAGGTATCAGGCATTTTACAATGCACCCGACAAAGAGAATCCAAGTACTTTATCTGCAAAACAATTGATCGTTTTTTATTTTTCATGATGCTGCACTCATTTATTTATTTTTCCTGAACCTGACCTTTTTTTCCCATAGAATAGAATCCTGACTAAGGTACTCTCAGACTTTACTCACACGCCTCATACTGGCACGGAAAGAGGAAAAAACTCACTGAGTTTGCTGCCCTCAAAGATGTGCTGTTGTGGCTATGGAATGTTCATCGGGAAGTCAATCCGGACACCCACGAAGTTGAGCGACTCTGAAAGAATTAATCATTTTTATAACCATCGTACGTATCCAATTGTAATTTTGGGCCTACTTATTTATGTTGGGTTAGTCTTGCCATTATCTCAGGCCAGATGACGACGCCATCCAAGCAGTGGTGAACAAATTTGATGACACAACAGGCTTCCTCTTCACCGGCTCCCAAAAAAGTGATGGTGATGAACAACCCATGGCAAAATCTAGTTCCAGCTCTGCTTTTCCAAAGGAAACAGTGAGCGGTGGAACTGATGAGATATTTGCTGAAGTTGATGAAACTGATCCAAAAATGGAAAAGAAGAAACCCGTGTCTTCCCCAAAAGCTTCAAAGTCTGCAAAGCAGGCCAAGAAGGATAGTAAAAAGGTGAAAAAACACCACAAGAAATAGTCGGCTAAATTGGCCGGCCTTGCTCACACCAGACGCAAAGCCATCACAAACCGGTGATGATGTGCAAACAGCAAAAAAAGACCAGGCGACTGTTTCCCCTTGGAGATTATGTAAACCACACAGGTGCTGTTTTCATGTTTTTACATGGTTTCCACCCGAAGGGGGTCACATAAGAAGGGTCTGGGTAGGATCCTATGAAATATGGTGAATCTCATAACATATAACTATGACTATAGACTATAGTCATGATTTTAAGCGTGCATAGTCTTATGGAAGAAGGTAGGGTTCTTGGCAGATTGGAAATGTCAAGGAAAATGAAACATGAAATTCAATCTGGGCAGTGATAGAACACAAGCGTATATACATATAAGTCTTATATACAGTTACTTTAATATATATGATTTGCGTATTTCTTTACATTAATTTCAGCTGGCCAAGGCCAAGAATAAACAGATGAAGATCATAAAGTCCAAAGCGGATTGGAATAAGTGGTAGAGAGACTTTTTGTGGGTGTCACTTCGGCTTTACCTGGTCATCTTGGCATCCATTCCTGTTCAGAATCTCAGAACGATGGATTCAGCGGGGGGGTCAAAACATAAACAAATTACAAACTAATTAGTTGTTAGATCTTCTTACCCGTGGGGTAGACCAGTTCTTTGATGTTCTATTCACTTTTTTTATCCGGGAGACACAAGGTTTCCCTTCGGCATAGGTGATGAGTGCTGCAACGAATGGACAGCAATGGGAGCGGGCATTTTGGCCAACTGGGTGGGACAGGTGCGCTGCAGATTTCCATGAGGCTGAGGCTTAGATTATTGCCACACACACATAATATATTATATATATACATACACACCATACACTTGCAAAATTGGACATAGAAAGTCCTCAATCCTTGGGTTCATCGTAGTAAGCTTAACCAACTTGGTTTGGTAGTATATTTATATACATTGTTTTTTTTTCATGTTGAAAACAGGGAAGCAACCTCACTAGTTGGTGGTATCCAAAGAGATAGGAAGAGACAAAGAGATAGAACCGGTCGAATCCTGGAAGTTAGACATAGTGCAGTACGTAAAGTGGATCTTGTCTCCGGTGAAATGGATCCACTGGCATCTAAAGTTCACAACTGGTCATCATTGATGTTGTTTTTTCCCCTCGTGGCATCAGTTCTTGGGGCGTTAAATCGCAGTGTTTACAAATAGAAGCGTCATGTCCTTCCTGAAATCAACATTTTTGTTGGTGAAAAGACATTCAATTTGTAAACATTGCATTTTTGTTGGTGAAAAGACATTCAATTTGTAAACATTGCATTTTTGTTGGTGAAATCTGATTCCTCTAAAGTCCCATTCAATCCCTCGTGAATCCCAATAGCACTCCCATGAAATCCACGATTTTGTTTCGATCTAAACGTGTGTCTATTGGCGGGACGCCCCTATTCCCACTAATTTAAACAAGTGAAATCCCAAAACAATGGAATCTTCACTCATGTCCACCATCTCTTAAATGAATTTCCATGGTTTTGTCCCATGATTTCATGAATTCCAATGCTTAGCCACCCCTTTATGGTGGCTTTCCCCCAGCCGAAAATGTCGGGCTTAGGCCCTGGGTGTGTTGCAGCTCCGGGCCTTCGAGATGGCCCTGAGCGTCGTGAGTTGCGACTTGGATGACTTGGGCGGATTTCATGGGAATCTACCATGGGAACTTCCATGGGATTTACCCTCTGGTTATTTAACATAGCCATGGAAAATGGCCCATTTATAGAGGGACTTACCTATGAAAAATGGTGATTTTCCATGGCTATGTTAAATAACCAGATGGTATTATACATATGGAGGTTTCCATAAATGGGGTACCCCATAGCTAGATGGTTGATTTCATGGAAAATCCATATAGATGGATGATTTAGGGGTACCCCTATTTTAGGAAATCCCCATTTTAATGGGATTTCCATGGATGTCCCTTTGTGATGTCCTAGTTTGTTCAAACACTTCAATGGTTTCATCCGCTGTTACTCTGATAATTACCTTAAATGCAACAGATTCCATCAATAAATGCATGAATGTTAATGAATCAAAGTACTAAAAGTGCTACTGTAATCAATCAAAGTGCTAATACAATGATACTTAATCATGCTAATGGATCAAAGTGCTAATCAAATTATATACATAAATGTTATATATATTATATATGTATATTATATATAAATTGGATACATGTTCCGCATCAACAGGACCTGGGACCGCCACTTGGCCCTTTGAGTTCAGGCAATGCGGCCATTAGCGCCTTGGCCGCTGGAGCACAGGCGGAAGACGCCCAAGAGTTCTTGGGAAGGCGCCGCGCTGCTGTTGGGAAAATCCCTGTCGCCAGCTAACCCTAACTGCTGTAACCTAGCCATAAACAAATATCAGTTGTAGATGATTATAAAAATATTAGATGATTCATTTATCTATCAAACATGGTGATTGTCCTAATAGCTATGTCAGTTTACCAAAGGGTATGGTTTTGTTTGTTGAACACCAGCATTTTTGCTGGGAAAATTCCCCACCAAAGTGCAGCCTCCATCATCTCCTGACATGGCGATGACAGTTTCCAACTAAGCTGAACCACTAATTTATTGTGGGACAATTTGGAACTTGCTGGAGAAAATTTGCCATGAAGCCATGAAAGGACATGAATGAGTGGGAAATCCCGCTTTCAGTTTTTTTTTAAGGAAACCTGTCCCATAATGGTGCATGGTGAATTAATATAGATGTGGGCAAACTATAGCAACCCCTCAAAAGGACTTCACCTGAAATGTTCGTTGATGCTAGGATAAGCATCCAAAACATATGGCGCGACCGAAATTCATCTTTGGGAATGATATTTGTTTCCAGGACACTGTGGCATCACTGTGGTAAGCGTTTTTGACCAATCAGCTATGTCAGCTATGCCAGCTATGCCCAGAGCTGTTTCGAAGAACATGGCCATGATGGTCCCAAGGATGAAGACCCTGCAGCTGGAGCCCACCAGCATCACCTGGAATTCCCTGATGTCGGCCAGTGCTTCGGCCCGTCACTGGCGCTCAGCCCTTGCGATGTTACCTGGTCGGCCTGTGCTTGGGAGGGTGGGCTGCTTGAAATCCGGAAAGTTTTTTTGGTGGGCGGTGGTTGAAGCAGATAAAGAATGATAAAGATGTATACAGAATTTCATCACACTTTATCTGAGTTTAGCTTTTAAGAAATAAATTAGGTTCATGGATGTGGATATGTTCAACCATTTTCCAAATTATATGATATGCGGAAAAATCAACCCGTTTTGTTTGGTGTGTGCGTGTGTTCACTAATTAAACCTCCATGTTGTCTTATGAGGTTCCATATGTGCAAAGACGAAACAACTCTAACTTTCAGTGGTTTCTGAAAAATGCATTTTATAGCGTCCTTGGTTTGGCATATAATTTCCAATACGCCTAGCATCACTTTAAGCAAAAGTTTGCAGGAAAATCATATAGTGTTTCATAGCTGTCAAGAGATAGGTCCTGCAACTTATCCCTTATATAGTTATATAAACCAAGCTAGTGAAAGTTCATGTTGCCATATGCATTCCCATTTGTTTCCCATATTTTTCAATATTACGTTGTCCATCAATTCTTCCCACATGTCCCATGTCCCACCCTTTTGACTGGATGTCCCGCATATTTCCCCATGTGTTTTTCGTCTATGTTTGACAGACTCCCACTCTCTCCATAAAATGTCATCCATATTTTTCAAAACTCTTCACATATGTTGATTTTCCCATGGTTTTGCCATGGTTTTCCCATATTTTCCCACATTCTTGGAATGATTCACCAACGTTTTCCTCAGCGACCTTTTGTTCAGGCTCAGCGACTTCAAGGCCTCCTTGGTGCGCTGCGAGGTCTTGACCTTCTGCAAGGCGGTCGAAGCGCTACAAGGTGCGGATGGGAAGCTCGCTGGTTGGTGGTTGGTGGTGGTGACTGGAACATTTTTTCCTGGTTTAATCTATGGTTCATCTATGGTTCATCTATGGTTCATAATGGTTAATAAGACTTAATAAGTGGAATAACAATATAGCTGGATTGATAAACCATGGTTTATCAGTTGAAGGGTATTCCCCCAATAGTTATGATTTGATACTGAAATAGTACCCTCCCAATTAAACAGCCGTTTGGGGTTTATTAATCCAAAATTGACATTATATAGCTGGTTAAAGTTTGGAACATGAATTTTAATTTCCCCAAGAGTTGGGATGATGATCCAATCTGACGAATTCATATTTTTCAGAGGGGTAGGTATACCACCAACCAGATATGGATAGTTATATATATATATATATGGATATTCCATTATATCGTGGATATATTAGTGGTAGCCTATCCATATAGTGATATACTTAACCGTATATGGATAGTAAGATATATGATAGGCTAACAGTTTGCGAAGTGGAACATCATCAACGAAGGATCCATCATCCCAATGGTATCTCCATTGCGGATCCATGATCCATGAATGATGGGAATATGGTTGTTCTTTTTGTTTGATTAAAAAAGTATCCCCCAAAACATATTAAGTAATGTTTAATCGACTAGACGGATCGGCGGATCGGCGGATTTGTTCGATCTTGGTGGGTGTTGCGATAATCGAATATCATGTAATGGACATACAATGGTACATCATTCGGACAAATTACTGTATATGAATATGACCTCACGTCGTCACGTCACTGGAATGATTTTCGCAGAGATGATTTAAACATTGTTTAACATCTCTTAATCCTAATGATAATGGGAGCCCTAGTGGTGGCAGGGGGGTGCTGAGCGGCTTATGGGTTACTGATAGGCTATTTAAGAAATCATCCGATGATATTGCAGATGTTGGAAGAAAGCGGGTTTGACCCACAAAAAATGATAAGATATGCTTCTATCCTTGTGTGAACAAAGATGGTAAGGGGAGATCCCACTTTTTGATGCCAGGTTTCTGCAAGCGATTCTGCCAATGATCATTAGTCGTTTCAACTGAATCTATTCCTGTGGACCTGCAACATTTTGGGTGTACCTTTGGAACCAGGTGACACAGTACCTTGGTTTACAGCTCACCAGGTGAAGCGAAACTGCTGCTGCCGCAGCTGCAGGACCGATTCAACTCGTGGCTCTGCTGATACACATACATTATTAAATATATATATATATATGATCTTATTGTATATTTTAAGATGATATAATTTTCACTTGCACACACGCACATGATGACTATGCGTTGACACTATCTATAATACATATGTTTTTCAACATGTGGATTTGCAGGTCGAAAAGCCGAGGTCAGCCGGAGTTTCAGTCAGAATGACACATAGACATCGTATCATCTTAGAAATATATGTTTCCTAAAATAGGGGTACCTCTGAATGATCCATTTAAGGGGAATTTTCCATCAGAAAATAAACCATCTATTCTTGGGAACATATTTAAGAAAGCCCCGAATATCCTATAGACATAATCATTTTGAACTAATCATTGTCCATGTGATTTTAAAACCATACTCAGCACCTCTGGGCTTGTATTGCATTTGGGAGCATATGAGGGAAGTTTGATACTAGTTGCTAGGGTGATAGAGATTCCCAAGTTGAGTTTTTTCTTGATCATTTGCCCTTCAGGACTGATCCGATTTGCTGTTCTGTCCATTCCAGATATGTGTGAAGAACTGTGTTACCATCTGATTATTCAACAGTTTGCCATGGAAAATCACCATTTATAATAGGTAAACCATCTATAAATATGGCTATGTTAAATAACCAGAGGGTAAATCATTTCATATTCACCAATAGCCATAGGGAGGCGCAACACTTTTTATCCTGGAATCATTTTGTTTCTTGATCAGCCGTGGGGATAATGTCACCTGGGAAAGTCCATCCAGTAATTTTCCCATTCGAAATAGTGATTCCCCGGGCAGAAGGGGAAAAAATGTTCGTAGGAGCTTAGAGACGCCGTCCTGCTCACCACGTGATACTGGGGAAAAAAGGGCACGTGCAAGTTGCCGGGGTATGTGGTTCTGGCTGACTGGAACCCCCCATGGCCCTATAGAAGCCGTGGTTCAGTATTGGATCTAGTCATTTTGGGGGCCCATACGGGGGCTTTTTTTTGGCGGGGACGGTATCACTTTCTCATCTTAGGGTCTTAGAACATCACCTTGCAGTAGTGAACTATTTGCTCACCCCTCAAAAAAAGGTGATGGTCAGGAAAAGAGGAGCACCCTGGAGAAATTATCTATCCATTGTGGCGATTTCCAGCAATAATGGGTTGCCACCAGGCTCAAGCATGGACAACATGCCTTTGCGCGGCGCTGTGACTTCATGTCGTTTGCAAAGATTTTCTCCTGAACGATGGTGTTTGTCATGTCAACAATCGTGGTCTGATTCGGTCTGATTATGTCTCATAATATATCATCATCATTTTTCAAGCACTTGGCATTGCTTAAGCACTTGCATTTCTCCAGCAACTTTCTCCACCTTTCTCCGTTGGGACCTGCGGGCCGTTTGCGTCGCGTCCTGCGATATCGCCCCGTTGCCTTCGCGAAGCGTCCTTGCTGTTTGAGTCTGACCCTTTCGTGGTGAGTTTTATCACCGGGTGCCCCTGAAGACTGGCAAGATGTCGTTGTTGAACAACACCCTTGACATGGGCAACTGGGGTTGCACTCATTTGGCTTTGTCCTTGTTGACATCTAAATCAAGATATGTAATGATAGGTGCATTGAGTTAAATCACATGTGTATGTGTATATATAATATATGTGTGTATGGTCTGCCTGTATATATATATATATAATATACACATATTTATATGTATGTCATCCCTGACGTCGCATCAGAAATTTTCCCCTCCCGCACATTTTCACGAAATCAGCTTGCAGAAAGTCGTTTGGCGACGTTTCTTGCAGCTGGAAAAACTTATTTCCATTCACAGGGATCTTGGCAAATCCGAAAATGCGTGCTCCATGGACAAATGAAAATGCCATAACATGATGATGGAAATATGATAATAATATATCACTAAAACTGCTGATCATCATCGATTTTCCCTATGGACAATGCATGACAACGCCATAAATGGATATAAATGTCGGAACATCATCAATTTATGCACTCCCTAGGCCACATCTCTTTGCCCAGGCAATGAAGAGCTCGATGTGATTGAGAAGAACTCAGAAGTCGTGGTGAACGACTCCAATTGCCAGGATGACCAGCGGGTACTTGACAGCGTCAGTTGTCGATGGCCTGGTAGCACAGTGTGGCTGGTGGTTTAACAAAGATGTTTTTGAGTTCGAAATGGGATGATGATCCAATTTCAGTGTCATTTTTGGGGATGTGTTGAAACATGTATAGAAACATCAGGGACTGGAAATTTGCAGTAAGCAATTTCCATGGCAATCCCCTCCAAGACCACTCAGACCATGGCATTTTCTCTGAGAGTTCAGTGGCAGGATGATGAGAATGATGATGAGAAAACACTTCATCTTCACTTCTCAGGCTGGGAAGCGCTCGCCGGCGCTTGTTGGCTACCTATGTTGTTCTCCTGTACCAAAACACGGTCGTGACTTATTGGCTAGTAGGCTAACCTTTGGATACAATATGATCCAAATTGTCTAAATTGGTATTTCTATGTACATTGTGTATATCTATATATATATAAATATTACGTTTTATACATATGTCTTTGCTGTGTGCCCCTGTTCTTTTACATAGCTGTATATTATATGCGACATAGATTGACTGATTATTTAAATTCATTGGCTAATGTTGAATGATATTGACAATCATTGTTGACCAATGGGCCCACAATGATTGTATGCGCTTTGCGCATCAAAAATACATTGGTTGATGCTCATTTTCCATGTAAAATTGAAGGATGGAAAGGTGGAGGATGGAAACCTTTCCATTTGGATCTGGAAATTAACATGGTTTCCCATTAATGAATGTCCCCACATCTTAGAGCCGTGGATTTCCGAATTGCCAGTTCCTTTCAGGCACTGATGACATCAATTCCTTTCAGAAAACTGGTGTTTCACCCCATGTTTCACAACTGGTTCCCAAAAAACGATGATCCCCATGTTAAAAATTGACCTCCTAAATCCTGATGTTCTTCGCCCCAAAAATCGGGTGTTCCTCAAAAATCAGGCCTCAATGGCGGCGACTTTCACCTCAGCGTTCCCGATCACCTCGTGGGCGAGGAACTGCTACATGCCCTTCGTCGCTCGGCCATAGCCATAGCCGCCAAGTTGGATGGCCGTTGGATGGGAAACCTTGGGAAAATGCGCAACAAATACTGGGTGGTGGTTTGGAACATTTGGATTATTTTTCCATATATTGGGAATGTCATCATCCCAACTGACTAATATAATAATATTATATTTTTCAGAGGGGTGGCTCAACCACCAACCAGAATAGATGGTGATTGGGGATGGCGTAGATATGGCATTGGCTTTACCGTGACATGTCATGACCTAGAAATGGGTGAATGATTGCTGTATGCGTAGAACCCTTGGATAGGTACGTATTTGAATAACACACCGCGTTTCCTATTTGATACCCAGCTGAACAACAAAAACATGGAGGGTGTCTATGATGGGCCATGCCAACGAACATAGACTTAGACCCTGAGAATCGAACATGTTGTACGAAGTTTTTACACCCCGGCGTCATGGCAGGGTCGATTGTTTAGTTGTATGGAAGGGTAATCACCAGATTCAATGTGACATGCCCACCATTTTGATGGTTCGATCCCAGTTCTGTCAACTGATATGCCCCGCATGATTCTAATTGGACTATGAAATGGACAAATCACCTTGCAGGGATGAGGGTTTCACTGATTCAACCAAATCGGAGTGTAAATCAAATCTCAAGAATGAACCCTCTCAAAGCATGGCACCCTTTCTATTCATAGATCCACCACATTCACCAGAGTCAAACAGCGGAGTGTTTGAGAGATCATGGAATTTGCATGTGACAAGGTCCTTGGAATATTTTTGTTCTGTTGTTCAATTATGCAATATATAAGCAGAGTCTTATCTATATATAGACTTTATTCGGGACCCATGCTGTATTAAACATATTTGATTAGAAGTTGTGGCTGCAGTTATCCCCCTTCTTGTTGCATTTTGTTTGTAAGATATAACATGCATTCCCTTGTACACCGTGACACATTTGGACAGAACAAAAAAACTTCGAAGGGAAGGTATCCCCCACATTGGTTTACAGAGGCTCCGTTGGACAGTGACAGGATTCCATACATCATCAATACTGATGGCATCACATGTGTGTTTCTCTCCTTAGTGTGGTCATTGCTCCTTCTGGAAGAATGCAGCATTCACAGCGCCAACCATCGCGCCAGGATGCAGTCTTGACACACAAGGGGGTTGTCAAAATGGACACTGGGGTACGTGAAGTGTTTCCACCTACACAGTGAGTCACACGCTTCACTACCAGATTTGGTTGAAGGATTTTTTTTGCGGGCAACCTAGTAAAAAAAGGTGCCAAAACAATGGTTTCTTGATGTTTCTTGTAGACGTTCCACCACACCAATCCAGTGATTCACTCGGTCAAAAATGACCCAACTCTGGCGGCTTTGGGGGGTCATTCAGGCTTGCGCGTGCCGCCCAAACCCGGGGCCAATGCTTCTCGCCTTGGTCGCCATATGGATTCATATGGGGGTTACATGAATGGGGTCTCCCCAATAGCTGGATTGTTTTTTAAATGGAAAATCCGAAAATAACATGGATGATTTAGGGGTACCCCCATTTTAGGAAATCTTCATATTCATACTAATTAGATCTAAAAAAAGTGTGGATTGCCACACTAGCCGCCCTCACTGCAGATGATCTTTAATCAGGAGAATCAGTGGAAATGATGCTCAAAAACGGCTTGTTTCATGTGTATGTGAGTGAATAGCAACATCAGGGATGGCGGATGATTTACATCCGGGGGATGACATGTTCAGTAGGTCACTATATATGCCATCAAGGGAGAAGGTCTGTGGCCATGCCGGCCCTTTGCGATCATCCAGTTCCACCTGCTGGACTCAGTTGGGATTTTCAGGTTGACACGGCTTCAATCTGAGGCAGTGTGGCTAGGGATGCCACAATCGACAAAATATGTAAGTGATAATCTTCGATATGTTTCACTTGCGTTTCTGAAGTGCATGAGTAGCAACCAATACGCAAACACAGACACACACACATACACACACTTGCTCAGAACTGTGGTTGCGAATTTTGCTGTGGAATTTTGCAAAAAAAACACCAACACAACAACATAACACGATGAGATGAACCTAAATGTATAGAAATGCATATATGTAATCACAGTAGGCGTTGACGGTATAAAACAACAGCAATAGACTATACGTCCCCCCCAGCTGCGACTTAAATGCGCCCAGGGGCGGGACTATGACTATATTATATATATATAATTATACGTATATATATATATATATATATATATGTGTGTATAAATATATCTGCAGGTACAGGAAACCGGCCACGTTTCCCTTCCCACTCAGCTTCATTGCGTATGGTAGGACATGAGTGCCACACGCCCCTGCGATAATAAGAAGTTTTACATCTATTCAGATGGTACATACACACACACAACACCCTCATGGTAACCACCACGATATTTCCGTATATTTTTCCAGCTTAGCTGCCCGAACTGAGGTTTTTGTATACTTCGGGGACACCAAGCTTTCAATGACTAAAACGCTTAAGGAACAAGGTTTGCAGCCCCTCGGTGTATGGGAACGGTGGCGCAGGGTGGCAGTTGTCAAAGACTTTTTAGGTCACAGCGGGGGCACTTTGCTGGTCAGTTTCTGAAGTTTGTCCGAGAAAAAAGGGGGAAAGACCGAGACGGAAAACAAAAGCAATCGTTCAATTGATTGTCATCATTTTGCAACATTTTGCACAAGTATAAGATGTATATATATATATATATTATATTATATATATATATATATATTATATATATATATATCTCAATTTGATGCAATTCACAGGTATGTCTCATTTCTGGACAAACCCATGACACTACATTGGTTCATGCACGAATCAATCTGACTGAATCCTATAGGATAGGGACCACTCACTACAGTTGATCTTACATAACTGTTCTATCGGGGGGTATATATGATATATACAGTAACCCATAGGGATATCGGATACCCATCACCAACCAGAAAGTCAGGTAGGATAATAGGTGTATCATATCTTCCATGGCTCAATTTTCGATTTGATTTGTACGTCTCCCATTTGGAGGGTCATTTTGAGTCGAGTTATCAAACCCTCGGTCGTTTTGGGACTAATTCAGCCTGACATGTGATCACTCCCTTTTCAGGTGACGCCCCCGAGATAAGTTGACGAAGCCACTATAACTAGTTCGACATATCCACCATATCCACCATAAATATTCCATAAATCTATACAACCGTGATTTTTTCCATGAAAATTTCAGGAATCCAATGATGGGACCTTCATTCCCATAAGTTTCCCCTCATTGGGGCTTCTCATAGAAGTAGCATGGGACTGGGGCTTCATCTCGAGATCCCTCACATCTTTTTGCTGCTCGCAAGGCAATTCTCGTCTTTGTGCTACGTGTACCTGCGCCGTAATGCGTCCGTGCCCCAGAGCCCTAGACTCGGCTGATCTCGGCTGTATGTTGGTCCCGTTCCCAGTTTGTGTTGCATGCATAGCATGCACCGCAATTACGCAGTTGTATGTTTTGATATATGATTCATATCATATATACATGTTACATGTTTGTTACATTTTATTACATAAATTGATTATATAAAGTCTTATATAGTATTATATAATATATTTATTATATGTGCTTTATTTTTTTTTATAAAAAACATCTTATTATATTATAATATGTTTTTTCCCTATTTAATATATATATATATACACACAAGGACAGACAGATATGGTTCACCACTCCCCAAAAATCACATCCCGCCGGGCAGGTTGAAGGCCTGGACCAAGTTGCGTCGCCCCGTGGGCACCGTGGGCACCGAAGCTGGGGAGACGGACGTCTTTGATGGTCACCTGCCCGGGGATGCCGACGGGCCGACGTGGGTTTCCGTGGGAAACCATGGGAATCATATGGAAAAATGGGATATATAACTTTGGTTTATGAGATTTGATACTCATAAGAGCTTAAAACCACAGGTTATGAAGACAGAGATGCAGAATTTGACGATGTAGTAATTATCTGATAACGAAGTAATGAAATTGGGGTTTGTTTGGAATTGTAATAGGGTTATAAGAGTGATTATGAATGGATTTACTTGCAAGGGAATCAAACATAGCAATGGGAAATCCCTTAAGGGTCGAGGGTTTACTGGGAAATCAGCAACCCATAGATACAAATGGGTGATTTTCCAGTGCTATGATTGAGAATTGGAAGGTCTAAAGGTCATAAAAAATTGGGAATTTTTCGAAAAATGGCTTCAGCAAAGGACTCACCAACAGATTGCCAGGCTGCCACCATTACCAGACATTAACAACCCATCTCCATTTGGAGGTTTCCTGAAATAGCTTTACCCCCAGTCATCATCCATTTTACTTTGGGATCTACCATGAAATAAACCATCGATTCTTGGGGTTTCCCCTGTTTTTTTATGGAATCATTTGTGCTCACCGAATTTTTATCAGGTTAAATCAACCATAAATAGCCATCAACTGGGGTTTAAGTAACCATTAACTGGGGTTAACATGGGTTAACCTATTAAATCACTATGTTTATCAGCTTATCAACTGGGGTTTTATCAGGTTTTCATCGCCCAGTTGGTGTCACAGCCCATCTCCGAAAAAAAAACCGAGGAATGACGGAGTTGGTCTTGGAGGAGACTCAACCCTGGGCCGCCTTCTCCTGGGAACTCCCAAGCAGCTTGAAGACTTTGACGATTGGAGCCTTGGACCCCACCCATGACCTGCCAAAAAAACCCTCTGGGATTTCAGTGGAAGAAAAAAATCATGTGGTTACCCTCTTGTAAACTAACATAGCCATGGGAAATGGCCCATTTATAGATGGTGTACCTATTAAAAATGGTGATTTTCCATGGCTATGTTGAATAACCAGATGGTTAAAACATGTTAAAACTAAGCAATGTCATAAATAAACCACCCATGACTGGGAATGGTACACATACCATCTATAAAAATGGTGATGACTGGGGGATGTTGCAAATGGCATTGGTTGACCCACAGAAAAATGGAGATTTTTTCCACTTCACCATGGGGATTTCAGCAGAAAGCAGGGTGTAAAAACACCCGCTGGATGTCAAATGATTGTGGTTACATCCCTGCTATAGACTCTAGACTCTAGACCAGTATGTTTTGTTGAAATGTTCACATTTTATCGAATTTGATGTGCTTCAAAAAGTTCTGTGCTGGGTAAACCTGATGTTAGCTTGGTATCCCCATCGGATCCGTGGTTCCCAACAAGTCACAAGCTTCCGGTTCAAAGACCCGCCATGGTTAAGGAGAAAATGTCCATGAAAACATGCGCATGGAAGGGGCGCCTCGGACAGGCAAAAAGGAGGTTTTTGACCTCGGGTTTTAGCTCAGATGCCGTGGCTGGTATGTCACCAACAAGATTGGGAGTTGCTCAAGACACACACACACATATATATATATACATATATCCACAGTTATGGCTCTTTACCAGTTATATATAGTTATATATAAGTCAGTTATAAGTTATCAGTGTTAACCCCATTTATGGAATGATAATGCAATTTTCGCCATTTATTGCTGGTATTTGGGGCTTTGACTCCACAAAAACATTGCAAAAACTGCTCTACGGCATAGCCTACAGAACTGAGTCTTATTTGTTGTGGAGTTTTTGTGACCCAAAAAAAACCAACCAGCATCTATGGGGAGCTAATCCACGAAACACTTATTTTAACCAACAAGAAAAGAGGCTTTGACTAAAAGTCACTTGGGGTTTCATTAGAGGCGTTGCCCTTGCACCCCAGACTTTTGCGGTGGTACAGCCAAGTTCCACTTGGAAATTGTCATGGTCAGATGTTTAGCCCGTGACCTGAGGTGAACTTGCCCAAGAATCTTGAGAGTTTGACCTTCCAAGGCCCAGTAGCTGGTGAGTTCGGGAAAAAAAACGGCGGATGAAACAACACGTGGATGAATCAAGGTTTTATGAATGTATGAAATAGATTGAAATAGATTGAAATAGTACAGGAGATGTTGAAACCAAGATGGCTTTGGAGGTCAGTTTTTGAGGAACCATTCTCGCGTTCTTCCTCGTTCTCAAGCAGACATCCATGAGCACTTTCTCATGTTGGATAATCATAGTGATTATGTATGATAAATATTTGGTTGGTGGTTTGGAACATTTTTTATTTTTCCATATGTTGGAAATAATCATCCCAACTGACTTTCATATTTTTCAGAGGGATAGGTCAACCACCAACCAATATGATAATTATATAATGACTCAATGACACTTTTGAGTTTGCATCAGGGAGTGTTTACCCATTCAAGTAGACATGGACATTGCATGGACATCACAAGCTGATACAGGCGGCTGGGCCTTGCCCAAGCTATCCTCTCACTTTGTGCTTATCCCGTTATCCCGTCCACTAAGTGGTTAATAAGATTCATAAGCATTCATGACATGAATAACTTACAATAGATGAATTCATAAAAATATGTATATATATATATAATATGTATATACTATATGTGTGCACACACACATATACATATATATATATATACATATACATATATATACATATATATACATATATATATATATACATATATATATACATATATATACATATATATAAGCAAGTATATGCACACCTAATAGCTGGCCATTGATCCTAGTTGCAAACCAGTCATTTGCTGGTGGCGCGAAAAAGATTTAAGTTGTTGATTCCACTCCCGTTCCCCGCACCCCTTTCATCATCGAGTCATTGTGAGGCTTCTTCAATCGCAATTTGGAGCAAGTCAATCTTCCAAGTGGCTTGAAAAGTTTGACCTTTGGTTGGCTTTTCAACCAGAGCCTGGAGGGCAGTACGCTGCCAAGCAGCCCCTCGCAGGCAGAATTCTCCACTGCTCGGTCAAATTGTGGGATGGTCTGTGTTCCTGCGACCTTTCATGGATCTTCTCTGTGAAAACAACATGCAGCATCATGAAGCCATTTTTGAGAGGAAGAGAAAGGGTTGTACATTCGTATGACATGATGAAGCATCCTATCCCATAGGATCCATGTATGGTATATATGCTGACATTTACCATCAATATACCCCAAATGTTAGCATATATACCATACATGGATCCTATGGGTATTCTTACGTCTTCGGTAAATCCCCTGCCACCCCCTTTTCAGGAAGTCTCCCAGCACCGAGGCCTTCTGTCCTTGACATTTGGAGGCCGGGGAGATCTGGTGCTTTTTGGGTGGTAAATCTCACAGTGCACATTTTTTGAGTATGTTCACATATACGTATATATATATATACAATTATGCATTATATTATATATTATATTTATTATATATTTTATGTTATATATCATACATATAGTGGTTTATATATATATAATATTTTCTATTATATATATATATAATATTTTCTATTATATATATATAATATTTTCTATTATATATATATAATATTTTCTATTATATATATATATTATTATTTGTACATATATATATATATGTATCTATATATTAAAAATATATTATGTTTAATTATATACATAATGTGTATATATATATAAATACACATTATATAATTACGTAAACGTGCAACAAACCAAGGCTAAACAGGGGTACAGGCATACTGCCATAGAAACGACACTGAATCATGGAACTGGACGGGCATCTGGGCCCAAACACGCGTGACTACAAAGGACACTTAGCATTGAGGGTGAAACGGTTTTTGCGACATAACCTTTGGATACCCTTGCATTTCCGGGGTATATATATATATAT
>Ga0126342_10007373_pt1 | contig 19620 bp, 19 predicted proteins | sample Cyp1metagenome_FD_92528 | JGI IMG/M metagenome (GOLD analysis project Ga0126342, IMG submission 92528) | Coral microbial communities from Lord Howe Island, Old Settlement Bay, Australia - Cyphastrea 1 metagenome | ecosystem: Host-associated > Invertebrates > Cnidaria > Coral ... | reverse complement strand
TATATATATATATATATATATATATGATATATATATATATATATGATATATATATATATATGATATATATATATATATATATCAAAAAAATGTTATATATATATATAATATATGTGTGTGTGTTATATATATATATATATATACATATAGATATATGTGATATGTATACAGAAATGTGACATGTATATATATATATATATGATATGTATCTATATATGTGATATATATATATATGTGATATTATATATATATATATGATACATATATATATATATGGTGTATATATACATACATATATATGTGTGACGGATATATATATATATATATGATATATATATATATATATGATATATATATATATATATATGTGTGTGTGTGATATAGATATATATATATATATATCATATACACATGATTATATGTATATATGATATTATATATATATATACACAGTAATCCCGAAGAAACTGGGAAGTATAAGAGTGTAACATAGTCCAACCACTTATAAGCAGGAACATGGCTATTCTCTGGTACTTTTTGCTGGTGCAAAATGGCAGAGGTGGTGACATGAACTGAGTGATGTCCCATTTTTTTTACATTTTGGAAGCCACCGAAGCCACAAAAACTGAACCAATCCTGCCAGGTCGGCAAATGGTTTATACCCCATTGAAGTATCATATCCCACAAAAGTGGGGGGTTCCAGGTCCAGCACCCCCAGGTGTCCCCAACTCTCCAGTGATGACCTGTGGGATGTGGGGAATCAATGGTGACCACAGGGTGGCCACACACCAAGATTTTCAGAAAATCAATGAGGAGGCTCTCCACGGTGCCCCAGCAAAAACTTTCAATCATCCCCAATGTTCCCCATTTTGGTTTTTCCTTTTGACATAGGTTATTCCCATGATTCACCAAGATCATGTGGTAAACCCAATCATGAACCATCCCATTCACCAACTATTTGGCGGTCACTTTACATCCCCAATTTTTCGGGGTATCCCTTTTCAAAATCATCCCAGCGGGTCAGGGCTGCGAACTCGTGACCCAACTGCTCTTATTTCTTATTGCCGGCAATTTATATCATATTTTAAATATATTGGGGCATATAATATCATATTGTACAATTCATTATTGGGGCTAATCAATACTAATCGTAATACTAATGGTACATCCTAAAAAGATCCCTGCCCCTGTCGCCAGTGACCACTGCAATTCCACAAGAAATCTCGGAGGGTCAAATGACAGGTCGAGCTGAATCTAGCCGAATCTAGCGGAATCTAGCCCATGTGTCATGTTTTGGGAAAATGACCCATCTCTGCTTCACAAGCATGAAATATTTCCATCAGCGGTACAAAACGATGTGAAAAAAACCTGGTTCACCGCTGGCCTTGGTGTCCTGCAAGCGTCGTGCCGCCTGAGAGAGTCCCAGCTCGGCCCCCACTGCGGATTTGCCGAAAAATCACCATTGTTCAGCTTGGAAATCATCGAACTCAATGGAAAATGTCCATAGCCACGTGAAATATCGTGAAATCACCGGCTGGTCATTTTAACCGTGAATTTCACTATCCCAATTCCCAATGCATCTTGTGGAACAAAGACATGTAGGACCTATACAACATCACATATGCTAATGAACGATGACCATGGGAACATGGTGACTCAAAATGGGGCGCATCATCTGGGATGCTACATAAGCGTCTGAAAGATCACGAGCATTTGCTTCCATGATATCTAGCCATTCTCAAATGGTGATTCCCTCAGACTGGGAAGCCCAGAAGTTCCCAAAGAGATCCCAGCATGTTCAACAGGACAACCATAATGTTGCAAAACATCATAGAAATGCCCGCCAAAAGCTGATGCTCAACCCTCCCATTTTTTTCAGGTGGAGATTCATGTGGATGCATCTTTGAGACCAAAAATCGGCATTACGCTGGACTATATGGGCATGTTCACCAAGGCATAGTTCAGGGTGTGTGATGTCATATGTTGGGCTCTTTGATTTTTCTGAAACCAAAAAACATCGGACAGCTCACCATGTTCCAAGGCCGGGCTGTTTTCACCAGCTGCTGCCGCTCAGGTCTTGCGCTTCTTGGGTGTGGGTTCCACCTCCTGTGGCTTGAAAGACAGTACTCATGTTGGACCAGGAAGTGCTTCACCACACTAGGGAGCAATAGAAGTCTGGGATTGAAAAATTCAGTGATGTTGGTGTATAACCCCCATTAACTATAGATATATAACCCCCATAACCCTAGAAATATTGAAGATGGAACCGATTATGATGAGTTGTAGCTGATGTGAATCAGTGTTTGGCTTGACCTGACGGGGGTTGTCTGAAAATTTAGGGAAAACTCCATTCCATCCACCGGTCATTCCCCATTAAATGGAGAAGTTTGGGGGCTATACCCCATTTCCAGGTACCTAACCCATGTGCATGGTAGAGACTGTTGCCCATTCGATTGGTGACTCGCACACCAACCCATCCTCCCCAGGATGAATCCTCGTAGCTGAGATTGATGCTTGGTAGCTGGCTTCCAAACACACAACATATCCAATGAATCCAGTGCTAAGGGGCGGATCACTTACTAACCATCAATCCCAAGTTCCAGGGTCATCCAAGTATACATGTGTATATATATGTATATATATATATATGTACATATACATATACATATACACATATACACATATCTGTGAAGATATCTGTGTAGACACACACACTGACTGACTGGCGACTGACACTGACACTGACACTGCCCCTGCCATCCAACCCCGTAAACCTCATCTTCCTCACAATCTTCTTCTTCTCCACCCTCCTCATCAAGACCTTCTTCCGTACTCAAAAATGACATCCATTCACCTCAGCCGTGCCGTTTTCAACCCTCAATGTCAATGACCTGGCAAAACTTCGAGCTACTTCTCTACCCCCACCCCATGTAAGGCTAAGGGTTGGTCTCAAAATCGTCCACCCCAAGAAATGGCGAGTAGAAATTAGCCTCCCCAACTAGCACAGACCCTGCCAAGTACGGGGTTCAAAGACTACACAATCCTCTAGTAATTGGCAATCTTCAGGGTCTATCTTAATCTTGGAAATGGTAAAACAACCTTTCTTCGCCGGCACCAAGGTGACATCGATGAAAGTTGTTGAATTGCATTTTTCTTGGTATATTGCAAGAACACGCAGACAAAGATATGATGTGTATATATATATAATGTGCATGTATATATATATGTGTTATGAATTCTGAAACAATATCAAAGTGCAATCCTATATAATGATATATATATAAAGAATTCATATTGCCAATGATCTATATTACTATGGTTCTTTCCACATGCTCGCCCAAGAGACCCACAGTCATTGGAAGCGGCAACCTGGCATCCAACTCCGGACTTTCGTCTACAACTTGCGGATTTACCATGATTTACCGAACTTAAAGATGGTGATGTTCCACTTCGCTTACAGTGTAAACGTTTACCAGATTGGGTAACATGATTCAAGTGAGGTCCAGGATTTCTTGGGATCCATAACTTTCACTACTCATTCCTTGGCGACCGTTTTCTCGGAACCCAGTAACCCAGCAGGGATCCCAGTTCCAGCAGAATCAGAAGCCAATCAGATTGATGGAATTCTCAGTTGGTAAGTGGCTAACCATGAATTTCATGAATCATAATCCACTTAGATTCATGGAATATATCCCCGGCGAAAAAGGTAATTTCAGGCGCCCAGGCGCCCAGGCCTCTAGGATCCGAACTGCGCACATTGAACTTGGGGGTCAGCATAGGATGATTTTTCGAAGCGCTTTTGGTGTTTAGAGCTGTACAAAATTCAAAGCCACAGCCAGACTGCTTGATAACTTCTTGATAAATTCAATGTTCAATCAAGAATTTGACCACGTTTCTTGTTCCAGTCGGTTCAAAGTACTGGATCCAAATTCAAACTGGCCTGTTTCCGCCAACGGTCAAAACCGGGTTTTCTCTGAATGTGTACCCCAAAAATCCCTGGAAATATAGATGCTTTATTCCCTACTTGCTCTTTCATTCCTTGTCTTTTTGGGGCGTCCATTTTTTCGGAAGCACCGCTTTTTAAGTTGGCCATCAACGCCCAGGCGTCTCTGTCGAGGAACTGTTCTGTACTGAACTTTTTCTTATTCTTTTCCTGGGTTCAGCATTTTTGTCTGAAAAATGGTGGATTTACACCCCCTAAAATGGCTGATTACTGGATGGTTATTCCCCTAAATATGATAGTATTCATAGGGTTTGACCCATCCCCATCTATCCCCATTTTTTTGCCATTCAAATGCTCCATTCAATGACGATGGACCATTTTTTTCTGGGAGTTGTCCCCCTAAAATGTTCAGACAAAGCCAAATAATCGGTTTCGGCCCAGGGTTTCCCAATGCAGGGGCATTTCATATGACAACAGGTACCTCCTCAAAAGCAGGCATCACTCTGAAAACGGATGATTCTGTACGACCCCATTTGACCTATGTGAAAACACACCCTTTCAGAAAGGGTGGAATGTCGGCAGTCTTAAATTTTGGAGTCCTATATCGTCTATCTTCCGGACAAAATGGTCATCTTTTGGTCTAGCCATGAGCTTCAAAGGCAATCAACACAACCAGATCAACCTATGCATTGGTTGAATACCATCCTTGCTTGAAAGCCTTTCTTTGGTTGTCCCAGCGAAATGGTTGTTATCCAATCGGTGCTAAATGGATGGTTCACCAAAAACCCTCACAGTTTCCAGTTTAGTAACTATATAACTAGCTCAAATAACACTATCCTTATGGTTGAATGACATGTTTAACCACCATACTGATTTTTTTAAAAAATAGTGTTAAACAGTTGGAAAGAAGAAAAGAGTTTCTCCTTACAGATCAAATCTCTCCATCAAATCTCACGACAGGTATGAATTTTGATGATAGTCTCAAACCTTTTGTTGAAAAATGTGGAGGTCAGTAGACCATGACTTCGTATTGAAACAAGCACGGTGACTTGAGGATCCCCAATTCTAAGAAACCTCCAGAATATATATATATATATTATAATATTGTATATATATATATACATATATATATATATTATAATATTGTATGTATATATATAATCACAATTATCCACAGTATCAGTCCCATTACAAACAATTCTGGGATCATTTCCCTCTGGAAAACGATCGTCGACGAAAATCCCCAGGGGCCCCAGGTGTGGGTCATCCCATTTATATAATCCTCCATCTGTCCAGGAATTTTTCCCATATGTCTTCCATGGAAAATCCTCCATTTCGAGCTTTCCGAAGTGGGGATATATCCGGAAAATCCCATCTAGAAATGGATGATACCCCATTTTAAGCATCCATTTCTACAGGATGGTGCCCCCCAGTTATAAGTTGGTTTATAAACCCCATTAACTATAGTTATATCTGCCATAAACCATAGTTATGGGAGTTAGAAACCAACTTAGCTAACTATGGGGCACCACCTTGTAGACATGTTCATGGGATTTTCCACGAAACCATCGCTTTGGGGGTACCCCCATAGCGGCCACCAAGGCGCGAAGAAGTCCGCCGCATTCACCATAGCCTTGACTGCTCCAAGGGCGCCCACCTGGGACAAGCAAAACGTTGTTGATATACAAATATATATCTCTATATATATACATATATATATATACATATGTGTATGTATATATATATATATAGAGATATAGATATAGATATATAATATTTATGGATATATATATATATACACATGATATTCGGATTATAACTGACTGTAACATAATGTATTCTGTACACATATAATATATCTAGTTAGGTTCACCTTATAGGTGTGTGTATAATATGTATATATATATATATGGATTGGTTTAGGGGAAACTCGACACTGGAAACCGTGTTTTCGGTCCATCAAATATGAGAGTTTCAACCACAAATTCCCCAACCAATTTGCCCATGAATCCTGGTATATCCTCATTTTCATGGCTAAACCATGTTAAATCCCCCATGATTGGTACTCTCTTATCATTTCACCGTCTTCTAGCAAAAATCACCAATAAAAACAGTAGCTAAATCATGAAACTAAGTGGGCCATAGCATAAATCAACACAGGGCTAACATCACTATAGAAAGTGTCCCCATTATATCCCATTATACCAGTTATACCACTAGTTTTGGTGGTGAAGTCCCCCCATGTTTGCTGGAAAATCCTCATTTTTCATGGTGAAATCCCCCCTGGTTGAACCCTTGAAGCCCATGGGTTGATGGTGAACGGGAAAACTGGCCTTCTCTATGAGGTCCTCATAGCTGGTGGGACACTCTTCTCCTGTGACATCCACCGGGATCAGCACCGACTCATCATCCAGGTCATCAGGGTACCTTGGTGGGGAAAAATCATGGAGGACGAAGCGTTTCAACGGTTCGTATGACGAAAATCTCGGTGAAAATAAAAAGTTACTGTGGACGCTGTGGATGGGCCAGCGAAATCCTGCACCGATAGCTGGATTATCCCATTCTTTATAGGCTTTCAGTCATCCTTTTGGTGGTGCAGAATTTCGCTGGCCCATCCACAGTATGTCTTTCTTTGGGTGTTTGGAGGACTTCAAGGAGCAAAATTTCAGACTCTGTGGCGCTATCGTTTGATTCGTAGTTTTCGAGGCGGGTAGGAGCCCCAAACACAGCAAGGATTTAGTCCCTGGGAATTTCAGGATCCTAAAATGGAGGTACGTTAGTACCATAAAAGGCCATTTTTCTGTGGATATTCCCTTACATAGGCCTAAAAAATAGGCCTATGTTAATGGTCTCCAATCAATCGGTTCCTGTTGCATGGCCATTGATTTTTCAGGATGCAGCACCCCAACAATAAAATGGGGTTGTGAGTCCTAGTTGGGGAGGTTTTTTTGAGAAACTTGGGGGATCATCCCCCGCGGTTGTGGTGAAGAAGTGGGAAAACGGCTAGGGAACTTACCATCTGGTTATGACTAACATAGCCATGGAAAATCACCATTTTTAATAGGTAAACCATCTATAAATGGGCCATTTCCCATGGCTATGTTAAATAACCAGAGGGTATTTACTAGGGCTCATGTCCATGACAACCAGATATAAATATAAAACACGAAAAAAACAGGTAGATTTGACCTATCAATCGGCCCTTCCAATAGGCAAATCGTCCTGTAGTCCTCAATCCCACCCCAACTTACTGGTCCAATCACATCAAACCCTTCACGTCCTCGCTAGTAATGTCCTTAGTCAGGGCCGATGGAACTGAGATACATGAGTCTTGAACATGTGTTGTCACACTTGTCATACCGGTGTCTTTTTTCACATGTTTCATACCCCCAAATTGCATTTTTTCATAGGAAAAAGTGCTAATAAACAAAATATCTTGGAGGTCACCTGTTTTCCGACAAACCCTCATGTGCAAGTTGGTCAAGTTACGATGGGTATAGGGCCCCTTTTGGCCATCCATCCCATAATGAAAATCCAGTGACACGCTGGCTATGTAAGTCCCTATTGATCAATGACCATTCTCCAGTGACCGTGTACCCAAGTTTTGACCGTGGCGCATATGGCAATGGCGACACAAAACTGGGTGTGCCAGCCCAAAAGACTTGTCACTGCTAGTTACTAAAACATCCATTTTTTGGTGATAATTTTGAGCCACACCCATATAGTGATGGATCGAAATTTGCTTGGCTCCCACAATTGATTTCTTAGAAAATCTACAGGAACCAAAAAAATCATTGGTCCAAATTCAGTTCACCATGGTTTTAACAGTATTGCTCTCCTTCAAACAATCAATTCATTGGCCCTGGAAACCATAGATCTTGGTTAATGTCTGGGATGAACGTTGAGAACTGGGCTGTTTAGGAGGAACTCCCCAATTTTTTTCAAGGGCAACATGATCAACATGAAAGCGAGATTGGCAGGACCAATTCATAATGTCAACCCTGGATTAATAAACCCCTAGCCCGGCCGTGACTAATTGGGAGGGTACCATTTGAGTATCAGATGAAATGACTATTGGAGGAATACCCCCCTAATTAATAAACCATGGTTTATTAATCCTGGGTTGACATTACCCAAATACCTGGTGTGTTGACTCGGACCTGGCACAATGCTTACTCAAGTTTGACTCACAACCAAATTGATATGGCCATTTTTAGGGTGTTCTCCTTTTAACAGCTATCCTGGCTATCCTGGCTATCCTGGCTATCACTCTCAAGTGGCCCAAGGGCACAGTTCCGAGATCCACTGCCACCATTTTAAGTGATATTTGATATTTGCAACATGTTCACTGGATCAAAAAAAGAAAAGATCTTGGAAATCACATATCTGCGGGTCATGCAAATATGTACCCTGCCATCCCATTGTTTTTCTCTTTTGAGACCTGCAGAAAATACCCCGCCATCAGTCTACATCGCAACCAAGTAGAATTCATCGCCGCTGACACCTCCACACCAACCCATCCAATAGTGGCTTCACTGACTGCTGGATGCGCCGAGATTTTTGCCAAGCTTCAGCACCTTTGCTTTTTCCATTCATTTTCTTTTTCAACTCCTGCATCGGACCAGGGCACCAAAAAGTCCTGGATTTTTTAATGTGGTATGTTGCTCTTAAGTTAAACTTGAACTGCGGAAACGAGTTTTGCCAACCTGCAATCGAACTTTGCTCACGTAGACAATCCTCAGAAGCACAGACGGTGCGAACCAGCTAGGGGAGGGGACTGGTGGGAAAACAATTGTCAGCTTTGACATATATATATATACACATATGTCCGGGTCTGGTGACAGTTGAACATCACAGTGCAGTGTTTCACCGCCAAGATGTGGGCAACTGAGATGATTTCTGAATTTCGTTGTATTCCCAAGTTCTCGCAGCCACGGTGGGCTAAGGGCTACAAATGAATATCATCCCTCCGTGCAACAATGTTATCTTGAATGAGATCATTTAACCACTGCTTCCAGGAGAATGAACCCCCCTCTTGTGATTCATCAGCAGTTTCTTCACCTTCATTCTTCACCTTCATGCACACGTCGTCCATCTTGAACGTACAAATATTCCCTACATCCTGGTCCGCTGGTTTCATTGCCGGAAACATAGTAAGGTCATTAGGAAAGTCCTCAGGACGTTCGTAGGACAATCATCGGCCGGTTGGTTTCATCCCATGTCAAGTTTTTGGTCGGGCATCATCTGACTATCAATGGGGCACTCCCCAAAATTGCAAAATGTCCAGAAATTGCGACCTGGTCCGGAATGAGAGCCCACCAATAAAACCGCTGGCTTTGGGTTTTTCTTGACCCACTGAATTAGAGCAGGAATCCGAACCATCCGTCCCAACTGGATCATATCTGATGGGATCAGAACCTACTATGACACCTTTAAAAAAAAAACATTACCCTCTGGTAAACTAACATAACTATGGAAAGATCCACCATTTTTAATGGGAAAACTCACTATAAATGGCCATTTTCAATAGCAAACTGTTAGTCATTACCAGAGGGTATGTGGTGTGTAATCCCTTCAAACACCAAGGAACTTGTCGTAGGCCTCTCCTTCGGCCACAAAGCCTCGTGATTCAAGGAACTCATGGTGGGAATCCGAGTTTGAGCTTTGTATATCCTTTGAGAAATGCAAAATTTGTGGTGTATGAGTTAGTCAGTTAGTTATTTCGTATTTTTGTCACCAAAAAAAAAACTTTTCGTCATCACGATGTCATCGCTGATACTAGATATCCTGAAGTACATCCTCATTCTTAGGAGGAAATGACACTAAATCCTCGACTATGTGGCTAAAATGAGCCTGCAAAATCCATCCTTTATCTAGATGCTGACTCTGCCTCCTGTCGAATTCTTATTTCACATGACACCAAGACATTTCCGAAAATGAATCACGTATGTTCCAGTCACCGTCGCTGCCGGCTCATGACCGCAGTATTTCGTCGTATTTTCGACCCCTCAGGATAATCCCAGAGTATAGTTCGCGTATTGGTTTGTCATGGTTTGTCTATCAGTCAGAAGTAGAATAAGCAATGACAAAACTCGGAAGTGCTGGTGGCAACCGAAACGATGTTCACATGGCCATCTCAAATGAGCCGGGCTTCACTTTTACGGATGTGGACGAGCATCCCCAACAGTCAAAATGGCTTTTAAAAAAACAGGAAACAGTAACTAAGCCAAGGTCAACCCATCCAACTGAGCACCCCCAACCATTGGCAGTGTTTGCCATGGTCAGATCTCCCCTTCTGACCCTCAGCGGATGGGGTTTTCAGCATCCCATGGCAGAAATCCTGATGGTTTGATTCACAGCATTCCAAGGGATTCCCTGATCTTTCAGGGTACCCTCTGGTAATGACTAACATAGCTATTGAAAATGGCTATTTATAGTGGATTTTCCCATTAAAAATGGTGATTTTCCATAGTTATGTTAGTTTACCAGAGGGTATCTCTCCATCAGGATTCTGTGGTGATCAGCCTTCGGGAACCTCTGTGAAACCACCGGCCCGGTACTGGCTGAAGGTACTGCTTTTGGGAAAAATCGCTGCCGGGAAAAGGGCATACCACGACTACCATTGTTTACCTATAGGATTCTATTGCTTATTAAACAAGGGATCATCACCTCTATTCTTCACCAACCAGAAAAGGACATCAATGTTCCTAATATTTCATCACAAAAATTAATCAACTGCTTGAGATCTGGCAAAACCCTCTGGTAATCTAACAATTTGTTATAATTTGCTATGACAATTCACCTTTTATGATAGGTCAATCGTCTATAAATGTGCCTTTTTCCAAATCACCACTTACTTCTGGTTTGATGTCCCCGTCGACTTCGCTTCGCACCCTCCTCACTCAGCCGCTGCCCAGTGGCTTACAGCCCGCGCCCCCAAATTTCGGGTTGAACCACTGCGCGTCCCCAGCTTGAGCAGAGGCGGCACAGGATGGGAATGTCCAAAGTTGTGCCAATTTTCATGGGGAATGAATAATGACGTTTATTAGCACTGGATTTGAGAGTACCCTACTTTCAGACAAACCCAAATACACACATTTATGTATCAATATATATATATATACACATATACCCGGACATAAATATTCAGATGGGGTGTGATAGGCTCCTAACTACCCATAGGTTAAAAGAAATACACAAGAACTTGGGGCCCTGTCTGACTAGGCCCGACTAGGCCAACGGATGGCTAAGGTTTCATGATGGGGAAAGTAAGGACTGAAATGATCCCCAAAATCACTACGAATACGGTGGGTATGTGTTCCTCAACTCTCTATGCATGTGCATTTACATATACGTCTAGAAGCGTGTGCATATATGCAGTATCTCTATGTATGTATGTATATATATATATATACACCAAATTATACAGTATACATGTAAACATGTCAATGAATACATATACATGTACATATACATATACATATACATCTACATATACATCTACATCTACATCTACATATACATATACATATACAAACACATACACATACACATACATATACATATACATATAAATATACATATACATATACATACATATACAAATACATATACATATACACACACATGTACATATACATATACATTTACATATACATATACATACATACACATATACATATACATAAACATATACACATACATAAACATAAACATATACATATACATATACAAACACATACACATACACATACACATACATATATACACACATACTTACATACTTACATACATACATACATACATACACACATACACACATACACACACAGACATACATTACATTACATTACATTTACATTTACATTTATATTTACATTTACATTTACATTACATTGCATTGCATTGCATTGCATTGCATTACATTACATTACATTCATACATTCATACATTTTACATTTACATTCATATTATGTACATAGGGATATAAGCCTTGGGCTCAATGGACTGTGCTCCCGGACCACCGGTGCTACAACGTCAGCCACAAAGTCCGATCTACCTCGAGCTCGTCGAGGGTGAGTCGAAGCATGGTTGAAGCGATTGGAACATTCAAAATAGTAACATGTTATGTATATAGATGAGGGGGGTCGACGTGAGGGGGGTGACCATATATATAGATATATATGGTTTGTGGCAGTGTAATCTCCTATGATATGGAAATGAATCGCGAAAATATGCCAAAATTTGTCTTATTTACTCGGGACTACCAGTTCATTGATTACGATAATGCTCAATTGCTCAATATCTGAAGGGTAGGTGAACAAAAAAAAACTTATCAACCAGCGGATTTGTGAACTGCTCCGGGTCTAAATGGGTCTGATCCACCCTAGATTCACTGGTAACATGTGTTCTATTTCAATGGCAATGGCAGTGGCATATCCCATTTTCTGACACTCCCATTTTCTGTGCAAATTCGCACTTGAGATTTTTAGCGCAGAAGCAGAATCTTAACACATGGCTGTGGCACTCAGAACCCTGGCGTCCCCACGGGTTGAGCATGGAATATAATCCCTTCCCCCTAGCATTAAATACACAAACAAACCCATTGTTTTAGTATTGGACAAACAATTGCAAGTCCAAAACAGTACAGTAGTAGCTAAATCAAAGGGAAACACCCTTTGCACTGCTCCTACTCAACAGTGGAAAAAATCAACTGGAAAGAATTGAAATCCCAAAAAAGTCCAGACATCCACCACAGTTTTCCACGCAGCCGAAGGTGCTATGATTGAAGCCCCCTCGCGGAAACGAGACCTAAGCTATGATGGTCACCATATCCTCGGATGAAATCCAAAGGTTACGGCTTCCCATTCCCTGTAAATATGTGGTTCCCACAACCCAACAGGTTATGACCCATAGATTGTTTGGAAATGAGCAGATGATGAGTATCTGGCTTTCCCAATGTATCCCAGTTGTTGGGGTTGTACCTCTTGTTTCTAACCATGGAGCCTAACTTCCAAGTCCCAAAAAGATCCGAAAAGGATGTCTAAGCGTTGATCTTTGAGGAAGCTGATCTTCCTTGATGAAGTAGAGGCTCAATTCTTTAGGAATTAATAGCTATATATATATAATATATATATATATATATATAACTTACAGGTAACCATAGGAATTTTACTGCTGCTAAAACCCCTCTAAGCAAAACAAGCCATTGGTTGGAAGCGAAAAAGCTCGCCAGGTTTCAGGCGTTCAGCGGCGTCACATCATCAGAAGCCTCGAAAAACGCCACTGGGCTTGGAAGATGAGTTTCCCTAAGAATTGAAGATGTTCAAGGTCTTGTTCAAGGTCTATCAAGGTCTATGTTCATTTGGGAGGACGATTAGTCATAGTCTCTTTTCACGCTAGGTATTGACTACTGAGTTGTTCTCAGTTTGGCCTTCAGAGCTGAAAAAGATCGGCACAGCACAGACTATAACGACTTGTCGGATGACAATATCCTTTTTGGGAAAATAGAGGGGTCGGTGTGGTATATCATTTCTCATCATTTACCTTATCAAAGTGTTGTTCAATGGAGGTAATCCCGCTATGAATCAAGAAATGGGAAAGGACATCTATGGCCTTTGAAATGTCAAGGTTTAGCGCCAGGGCCAGGCCACAGGTGGGTCCATTCCCCATGTTGAGCCATAGCTCTGCATCCACTTGTTTTCTATGGGAGAGATTTGGCAAAACTGCATAGCATTTAAACATTTAAACCTAAAGAAACACCAACCTGTGGTCTCTGGATTTTTTGATACAATTCGACCCATGGCCATATCTGCCGTGGTCAAGTTACAGAGGATTGATAGGGTTGGGTCATCCCCTCATCATGAGTGGGATTCCCAGATAATAATGGTTATATAGTTAAGTTATATATGAAAATGGATTGAGTAGTATTGATTATTCCCACCCCCCAAGATGGGAAAATTGCTTGTGTAACTTGACCATGCAAGCCCGCCTGCGTCTGCCAGATTGCCAACAAGACTGGCGCTAGTCGCCAGGGCCCTCCTGAATTTCAGGGGTCACCGTGACACCGTGCGTCCAAATGGGGAAAATGGGGAAGTGGAAAATCTAAGTTATCCTATGTCAGATTAGGATTCAAAGAAACACTGGGGATTGAAGCAATAGGATAGTGAAGTGGAAAACACCGATTGGGGTTCTCAAATAGGATAACACTTTTAGAGGGAATCATTAGGCTTCTATCCTACGAAGCAATCCATAATTGTCCTTGTGAATGAGTTGTGTTCTCCCTCCACTAACAAAGGATAGTGACTGAAGCCGATGATAAAATAGCAATGATCCTAGACTAACCCTGTGGTGGCTTGGGGGATAACCCATGGATTTTCACCGTAAACAACTGGGGATATCCGATCTTTTTGGATCAAATTGGCTTCCAATGAACTCATTCCAAGTGGAAATCTCAGTAGCAACACCTAGAATCTGCGAAGGCTGATGGGTCAAAATAGGTCATGAAATAGGTCCAGCACCAATGGAATTTCAGAGGTTGGTCAACAGTTAACTCTGAAGTCGACTGAAAAATCATCCGATTTCGGAGGGGACCGAAAAAGCGAACCGAGCTAGCCATTGATGCAATTTCCAGCAAAGCTTCTGATCTGTGGTAGACTGAGTCTCGGTCAAGGATTTTTTCAGGAGGTCAATAGTGTGTTTTTTAAACAATCCCATCTCTATCAAATACCTCTGTATGGACCCAAAAAAAATCGACAGGTCCAATAACAAATCATCGTTTCTAAATTAGGGGGAGACATGATTTCCATGGATTATGCTTGAGCTGTGCTTCCTTTGTCATCCCCCAAACTGCTGGTTAAGAACGGCTTCCCCCTTTTTCTCTGCAATAACCAATTATCCACACTAAATCATTCTGGGTCCAAACATACCCTTTGGAAATCAAACATGGTTTGCTGGAAAATCCCACAATTATCGATAGTTGTCCCTTGAATGCGCCCATTGATATAGTATATAGTGGATTTCCCAGTCAGCCATGTTTGATTACCAGAGGGTAACCATCAACACCATCAAACACCTGGGATGAACTGGTATTTAAGCGGTCGCTCAAGTGGTTGCTCTTAACCTTTGCTGTAACCACCAACGCATTTGGGAATCTTTGAGCACACTTCGGTTTCATCATGGCCGCTGCCACATCCTCAACGAAAAAATTGTGTTTCTGGGAAAATCGTCGCCTTGGCCACTCGGTCCAAGGGGCCAAGTCAATTCTAAGCTGAAAAAGGCGGCCATGGATGTTTTTTGAGAAGGATATCCAAGCAATGAGCAACCAATAATGGTGGCAAGGCGGCAAGACTTGGATTTTTGAGCAAAATCACCAAAATTCAGTGGTTTTTCGGATACAGAAATCCAAGTCCTACAATACATGTTGACCCCTCGACACGTCCTACATCGGATTGAACAGGCACATGGACCCTGCCTTTCCTTCGTGGAAAGCAACATCTAATTGGAAAAGTCAAGGGGGGAAATGGTTTACGGAGCAAACAAAAAAAAAATGTCTCATCAGTATAGCTTGGAATGGGATCATGACTACCCTCTGGTAAACTAACGTAGCTATGGAAAATCACCATTTTTCATGGGTAAATCCACTATAAATGGTGATTTTCCATAGTTATGTTAGTTTACCAGAGGGTAACATGCAGGTGCTATCTTCATGCAACTATGATGGAGTTCCAATGGTTTTTTTTTTGGGGGTTTGCAATGAAAAAAATGCACCATTCCCAATCCACTGGGTTCGGCAATATCCCCACATTCGTCTGGTAACCCGTCATTTTTGTACCTTTTATTCTCCCTTGAACTTAGGATCAACAGTTGTGAATTGGATTCCCATTCCAAGACAACCCAACATATCCCAATATGTCCCACTGTACCCTAATATATCCCAATGTATCCCAATTGATGTGTCAATGTTTGCTCCCCAAAACTTCACAATCTCCTCTGCACAAGACATGCATCCGCGCTGGGCGCGTTCGCTGACCTATTTCAAAGGCACATTTTTTTGGCATGTTGCACCAAAAATGTTCATCCGCAACCAGTGGGGAAAAAAATAAAACACAAAAACTCCAATTATAGCACGGGTACATGTGCCCCATAAGTTTGATGAAATGTAGAAGGGTTTGGTTCTGTAATAGTGCAGGGGGTTGCCTGGTTTCCCTTTTCTCTACAAAATGCCATATATCAGACCAGTCATTGGATTGTGCAAACTGAAGGAAGAGTAGGAGTCATGACATGAGCGACATTCCCAACAACAGTTTTGCTACCAACACCATAAATACAAGGGTCAAAGCGGATAAAAAAAGTGTTCAAATCACCCGTTTACCCCTTAAAATGGCTCTCATTTACCAAGAGTAAACTGGAACAACCTTCACCAATTGCATTTTTTTGTTCTATGGAACAAAACCTTCCCGTTATGCGGCACTAATGGGGAACTAGTCATCCAAAGTCGGAAAAAATGGTATATGCATAGCCGCATATCCAACTACAGATACGTTTTTTTCCGAATTTGATGATCCAACGGTGTTCAGGAAAACATTGGGTATCCCAACGAACCATCAATGTTTTCAAAAAAAATGCACATGGAAAACTCAAATGAAATAGTATATATATATATGCATAAAAATGAAAAGATCGCAATTGCGAACTATATCGCTGCCAGATTCCATTGTAGGCCATGCCTATTTGCGACGCGTCAAAGGCAACTAGCTGTGCCAAATTGCCGCTACCATCAGTTACGTTGGTGATGACCAATTGGGTAAAAATTTGTCACGAAATCATGCACGTACTATGAGTTTCATCCCAACTTGTTGTTGAAAATTCTGACTCATCGAAATTGAAACTGTCACCTGTGATTGCCATGCACTTGTTGCTGTGCATAGTTCGAGCCTGGAAATTGTCGTCCTTCACACAAATTCATCGACAAGAAAAGGTGATGTGCGCATGTGTTTTCATCAGCGGCGCATTTCGGGACAAACAAAGGTGGCCTCATTCCATCCTATTCAATCATTTGCCCACCCACCATATCGCCCAAAATCACCTGAAATGCAAATCAAATTACCACATGCTTGTGGCACTCCAAGAAAAGTATTCCAAAAATTTTAACGACATCATTTTGACCGGCGCAAATGTTTCCAGCAAACAGCATATCAATGTTTCATACTGAACATTGGTGTAAGGTAGATCCATTTTTTTTGATGCGCAGTGGTTTTACTTTTTGCATTCACTGTGTTTGTTTTTGTCAACACCATGCCAAATTGGAACTCCCAAAAAAATTGACTACAACCGTGTGCTTTGTTTGCTTGGAAACGCGTTTAAAAAACTATTGGGGCCAGTGTTGGGGATTTTGTTTTTTCTTGCCAGGCATTCAATCGTAAACAATTGCAATTCAAAATATGGTTCAGCCCGCGGCATAGTCTCATACTATCCTTCTTTGCCCTGCCCGTAAAATGTTGTTTTTGTGAAAAGCGTCCCCATCATAGTTTGTGTGAGTTATTTCGTTCAACCTGAACAACCACTGCGAATCAAAAATGAACGATGAATAGTGTGAAACACACAATGCACTCGTTGAAATTCAAAAATACATGTTGTTTATTTGCTTGATCCAAACTCATGCAGTGACATGGGAAACGCAATGTGATTCTGATTGTTTTGTTTGCAGCAAAAGCGTCTCGGAAATACATTTCTTGATTTGTGCGTGTCGCGCTGCAAAAGAACTCAACATGACTGCTACATGTTACATGTATGAAAAGGGATGCCAAATGCGTAAATGACAAGCACCCCGCCTCGATGCTGTCCTTTTGACATGCATCGCTGCATCGCAGCTACGCATGAAAACTTTTGAGCAGCCAATCCATGTGTGGCTTTGGGGCAACGTTTTGTTGCGCCACTACTTCCATAGTTTTTTTGAAACTGTGAACAAACAGCTATCACTCGCGCTGTTTTGTGCCAAGAAGGGCCTTACGATACAGATTCTGACGTGTTTCATGTCAAAGTGAAATGCATTGGACTCTCACACCTACGTCTCGTTTTGTGCCTGTCATCCTTGCATCCATGACTGTCATGCCGTCTATGAGCACTGTTTGAAGTCTTTCGTACTCCTCCTCAAAAGGGCTGAGTTTTGACTTGTACTTTTGTAAATTTCTTTGGCGTCAACGACAGTCTCTTCAGCGCTTCTTTCTGAAAAGCTATCAAATGAAAAAAACAGTTTTGAATTTCAACCACGCATGATTCCATGTAGGTCTTCCACATACCTCAAATAGGCCCCTGCACGATCTCCATGGCCTCTGTTTCTGGCCAATCTGTGCAGCCTATTGAAAATTCCTCTGGTTGTTTCAATCACAACCATTGACATTCCAATCGGGTTTGCTCCAGCACTTGCGTCCAAGATTGTGATCAGAGCCAGAGCTCGTTGTATCAACGACGCATCTTCCCATGCTTCTCTTGCCAGTGCTATGTTTTGCTTTCTTCTCATTGCGTTCATCGAATTTTCCATGCCCTTTGTTGACGAAGGCTCCACCATGTAGCTGATCCGGAAGCCGTTCAATCAGTTTAAATGGAATCCGTCGAGTGCGACTCCGAGAGGGATCAACTAAAATACCACCAAGCACCAGCTTGAAAGGGCCCTTGATTGAATGTAGACGTGGCATACGTGGTGACATCAAAGAAAACTGTCGAGGCAAAATATTGGGGTCCTCCAGAACTTCATGGGAACTCTCATCAGAAGAGCTAACATCACGCGGAATAGGCCGAGTTCGTGCTTTGGACGAAGAAGCAGCCATATAGAATACAACCTGTAAACCATGGTGGGAGGGTGTGGAAAAAATCAAGAAAACAATCCACAGTGTCTCAATTTGATCCAAAATGGACAGCATACAACATATCATCAGATGCCACCAGATAGTCCGCGCCGTCCAAGTCCACAAACAACTCATCTCATCCACCGAAGCATCGATCACAGAACCATCAAGCATCAACCCTACACATCAAAAACAAAATCAATAAAAACTTCGACCAAGAGTTCCAGTTTCGCAAGCCCAAGATTGAAAATAACAATTCAGAGCAAGATCACCAATCCACCATGATCCCATTATAGACTCAACGTTGTATACCTGCAGGGACTACATTACATACCCCCAACAAACCAACCTAATTTTCCCAATTAGTTTCATCACAAGGTTGAGGATTCTGATTCATAAGCATGCAGGTATTCATCACCTTGCGTTGCATACATAGAAGGTATTCACCACCTTCATCCTCACCTCGACTTTCTTTGTGCGGGACATTCAACTCCCTCGTTTCATTGTGCACCGGGTTTTTTGTTAAACCCTTTACGTCTTAGCCATAAAACTCTATTGGCAAGCCAACAAGAAGCTTATGGCACAACATGTGCACAATAAACGTTCACGCTATATACGCATTACTACAAACGCCTTACAAACTTATCTGTTGCACAACTCTCCTAACGCGACTCTCACTCTCGTCCAACAAACTTCAATCTCTCTCTTTCTAAACTCCTTTTGAAACACCAAAGCCTCGGACATCACACGCATTCAACTGCTCATGCGTTTTGCATGACTGTTCTATTTTGGTTTGGTTTGCACCACATTGTGTGGAGTTGTTTTCAACTA
>Ga0126342_10007372_pt1 | contig 19624 bp, 21 predicted proteins | sample Cyp1metagenome_FD_92528 | JGI IMG/M metagenome (GOLD analysis project Ga0126342, IMG submission 92528) | Coral microbial communities from Lord Howe Island, Old Settlement Bay, Australia - Cyphastrea 1 metagenome | ecosystem: Host-associated > Invertebrates > Cnidaria > Coral ... | reverse complement strand
TTACAGTATTTTTGTTCTTTTCGGATCAAGAAACCACATTTTGTTATATGGTGAAACATCCGTAAATACCAGTGTTTTTGCTAGGTGCTGGCCAAAATCCACTGGAAATACCGTGCTTTTTGCTACCAGAGGCAAAAAACATCGTATATAAATACCGTGGTTTTGGGCTTCCGATCCACCCAACACATTGGTATTTACGGTGTTTTTTTGCTCCGAGAGTTCCAAAAACGCGCGAAAACACTACCTATTTGACGATTTTCGGCCATTACGGAACTGAGACAAAAAGCTGCAGGGGTGACACCAACACCAACCCCAACAGCACCACCACCTCTACTCTACCACCACCATGAACAACAACAACAACAACAGCAACAGCAACAACAAGAAGAAGAAGAATAAGAAGAACAAGAACAAGAACAAGAACAACAAGAACAACAAGAACAACAAGAACAAGAACAACAACAACAACAACAACAGCAACAGCAACAACAAGAAGAAGAAGAAGAATAATAATAATAAGAACAAGAACAAGAACAAGAACAACAAGAACAACAAGAACAACAACAACAACAACAAGAACAACAACAACAACAGCTGCAGGGGTAATACCAACACGACCACCAAGACCCACATCAACAGCAACAACAACAACAACAGCAACAACAATAACAACAATAACAACAACAATAACACCAACAACACCACCAACAATAACAACAACAACAACAACGACAACGACGACGACAACAACAACAACAACAACGACGACAACAACGACAACGACAACAACGACAACAACGACAACAACGACAACAACGACAACAACGACGACAACGACGACAACGACAACGACCAGAACGACAACAACAAGAACAAGAACACGAACAAGAACTTTTTTGGGACATTCTTTAAACTCAAAATCTCATCCGGGCATTTCTTGGGACATTTTGTAAAATGTCTTCAACTCAAAATCTCATCCGAGCAAGTCTTGGGACATTATGTAAAATGTCTTCAACTGAAAATCTCATCGGAGCATTTTTAAGGACATTATGTAAAATGTCTTCAACTCAAAATCTCATCGGAGCATTTCTTGGGGCATTTTGTAAAATGTCTTCAACTCAAAATCTCATCGGAGTATTTCTTGGGGCATTTTGTAAAATGTCTTCAACTCAAAATCTCATCGGAGTATTTCTTGGGACGTTCTTTCAACTCAAAATCTGATCGGAGCATTTCTTGGGACATTCTTCCAACTACAAAAAGTCATGGGAGCATTTCTTGGGACGTTCTTTCAACTCAAAATCTCATCGGAGCATTTCTTGGAACTTTCTTTAACTAGTCTTCAACTCAAAATCTCAATGGAGCATTTCTTGGGACATTCTTTCAACTCAAAGTCTCATGGGATTATTTTTTGGGACATCATGTAAAATGTCTTCAACTCAAAATCTCATCGGAGGATGAGGCCAAGGCATCGCCAGAGTCCGATTTTCCACCTTTGAGGTCTCGCGTGACTGCAGCTGATATGGACACCTTTGACTTTCTTGTCAACCTCCAGGTGTTCAGCCGTAGAGAACTGCAAGGCGAGTCCTACTTGGACCGCGGCCATCTACTGGGTTGCAATGGAATAGAACCTAAATTCAGACATCTTTCCGTTGCCATCATTGATTACCAGAGCGTATTTATAATATGTTATAATTCTATTCTTGGGGTACTCTAGCTATTGACTCTACCTTGACCCATACCTGATAGGTCCGAACTAATCTGACATATATACCCTCTGGTTATTTGTTACTTTTCGCCATGGAAAGATCCACCATGCTATTAAGAACGGTGTAAACCATCTATTTCTATGGACCATTTTGCTTCCTGAAGATTTGCAGCATCCGTATTTGGTTGTTCGCCCAACGGTTACATCCCCCATGGTTGATGAAATCGAAACCTATCATCCAGAGTTTTCAGCTATCCACATATGCAAAGCCTCCATCTGCATGGCTAACAATGCGAATTCTTGAGAGAGAACACTGTTAACATCATTTGTTTGACGCTATTTTGGAACCCCTTTTGGATAGTATAACGATTCAATATCCCCAATGTAAGCATTTATTTCTTTCGGGACACATTGCTGGTATTGACCACATTTGGAGTTTAACAACGTTATTTTTTTAATGGTATTGACCACATGTTCGATGGTTAAATGCCTGGAGCTACTGATTCTCCCATAATTCGGTTGGGTTCGCAACCCATGGTACCATCCCATCCTTGACAACTGCAGAAGCATTTCTCATGTTTGATGGGGCAGCTGATTCAATAGTCCAAAAAGAAAACCACGAGTCTTTTTCTTACTGGTGCGTTTTACGTAGGGAATGGATGGGTTGGAATGTGGGTTGCTGGGATGATTATTGATAGTGATGAAATGGATCATTCCCTCATTACCTGCTAAGCACCAGTAAGCTTTTTTTTGACCAGAAACCTCAATGTTCCAATAGTCAGCTGATTCTGTTGTTTTTTGATGGGCCATTGGACCACGAATCCACAGCGCTGCAGCTCGCTGCTCATTCTTCACCGACCCTAGGCATGTTGCCGGGACATGATTTGCAGCACCGGGAAGGCCATGGAGATCAAAGGGGAAGGATCCAACGGTTGGAATGTGGCTTGTTGATGAATGACTCAGACTATCAGACTCAGAATAAAGACACCGATCCAATCAATCCATGTGGTTTACTAAAATCCATATTCATGTTACCCTCTGGTTATTTAACGTAGCCATGGTCTAGATGGCCCATAGAAATAGATGGTTTACCTATGTTTACCTATTAAAAATGGTGAGTTTCCATGGCTATGTTAAATAACCAGATGGTTTGAATGTTGGAAACTGGTTCCTGAAGTCAAATTTCTGCAAGGAGGAAACCATAATTTCCCTGTGGAAATGGTGACGGCCAACGAAGGCCACTAGCTTAAACAAAAAAAAACGCCAACTGGCCACTGAAGCCTAAGTGACTGGATTGACAACAACAAATAGAAATCCAAGATAATCCAAGCACTTAGACATCTATACGCGAAATTCCAGGGAAAATCGTGACGACTTTGCCTCAGCGATTACAGAATTGGATGGTGAAATACTCCAGAATGCCCCATTTTGAGCCGGCCCCCGTGCCCAGACACTGTTGGAGGCTTACCACCCATGCCGCAAGTTCAGAAGGCGAGTGCCAACCATGGATTTGACAGTCGTGGAAATGGCAATGTGGGTTTCCATAAATGGGGGTACCCAATAGCTGGATGGTTTATAATGGAAAATCCTACTAAAATGGATGTGAACCAGTTGGAATCTGCTTTTGTTCGATGATTTCCAAATCTGTTTATATCCATAGGCAAAAAAAAGCGGAGGGTATGCAAAAGATCACTGCGAGGTCGCAGGAAATGATGGTTAAGTACGGGGAATCATCCCCAAATGATCGTATTTCAGGTTGGTGAAGTCTTATAATCTATGCAGAAGGAGATGTTTTTTTCATGATGAATTTCCTATAATTTCTCCATGTTCCGGCCCCAAAAATGTTGTACGGAGTTCCTTGCAACACAGAAACATGCAGGCTGCCCGCTGGGTGTGAGAGATGATATTTTTAGTGGTTTGAAGCTTGAAAATCATGGGAATAGTTGACAAAATCATGGATATCATGGTTTCCAGTGGTTCCAATTATCTGTATCTTTTCCTGATATATCATGGCAATCACTGACATTAGAATTGCAGGAAATTCAGATTATGGGAAGGGTGAATCAGTTTGAGCCAAAGATTGAGAACCTTGTAGGGGTTGTTTGCGAATCGTTAGGAATCCCCCAAGTAGCCATTGTAATTAAAACACATGATATTTTTGGAAGCTCCCAAATGTTCAGACACACACACACATGCTTGTACAAGATTCGCCCGTATGAAAGTAGCACATTTGAAGTCATGCAAATGGAAAAGAACATGGTGGCTCAGGTCAACATGCGAGATACTAGACCAGCTACCCGGATCCCAAACGGCCTGCGAACATCCAGATGTTGGTCAAATTGAGCCACATGTTTTTCTGTGTTGGATAAGAATATATCATATATCCAATATATATCCAATTTGATCCTATTTGATCCAATTTGATCCAATTTGCTTGATGAGATTCGCCCAATGGACACTGACGTGTGTGAATGGAATGTTTTTTTGTATATTTTTCTTGGCTTCCATGAGACGAGTTTCAATAGCAGGAGCCAAACAAAATCCAACTCTATATTACTCTATATAGTCTACCATCTGGTTATTTAACATAGCCATTGAAAATCACCATTTTTAATAGGTGAACCATCTATTTCTATGGCCCGTGGCTTCCACTATGTTAGTCATAACCAGATGGTACATATTCCAAGATTTGATCCACGACATCAGTTCAGAGTCAAAACCCGCAGCGAAAATCTCACCCTGCCACCATCAAACCACCGAGCGCAGCGACGCTTTCGACTGTCGCTTCGCGGGAGACGGGATCAGCCGAGCCGAGATGGTTTCCTTCTCCCCAGAGAGTGCTTTGGCGGCTGAAGGGTGGTTGAACATGGCTTGATTATAGTGAACATCAATGGGGTATAAGCCCATGTAACCCCAATTTTGTTGGTAAATGATGATTCATTTTGGAGCACTCTATTTTCAGACACACCCATATGTTTAGCCAATTTGGATGTGGTAATGTTTCATACCCAGCCAAAGATTGTGTTTTTTCCTTATCTTTAGATGCGGTTTTGCATCTAAGATGACAGTAAGATACTGTAGTATCTGTAGTTCGGGCTTTAGGGTTTTGAGAAGCATGACCTGGAAGTTTTACAGGAACAGAGGAGCATGGATATTCATGGGGAGATTGATTTAGAATTGTTTGAACCAAGCATCATCTATAGTGGGATTATCTATAGTGGGATATTCCGGAGATGGGATTTCATTGTTTTTTTTAAATTATTTTTTTTCATCTTTTGGCATGGTTTTAAACTGAATCCATGAATCCATTCGTAAAGAAGCTGAATCCCGGCACAAAAACCCACCAGGTTTCATCCAAGCTCATCTCCTGCAGATTCATCACATGACCTGCGTGTTTGAATCACCGGGAATCCCTGGGAATTTTCACATATAAAACAGTGAAACATCCTGCATCACTGGAATCATGCTTTTTCTGAAGGGGAATCATCCCCTTTTATGGCCGCAAGATTCAGGTGAGTGAAATATGATTTCATTTACCCAGATAGATGATAGATGATTTTTTTCCTAAACCTTCATGGAAACAAGTTGATGTTCCAATTTTGCAACATCTTGAAACAGTTCCGAAAAAATTGGAGGATTCCGAGTTTGGCTTCGGACATTCAGTAATCCTCCATTCATAGATGATAGATGATGGTGGTGATGATGATGGTGGTGATGATGATGATGTTCCCAACCCTTCATGATGCAAAAGTGGATTTCCCATGGCCGCGTTTGATTGGTGGAAAGCCAGGGCACCCTAATATCACTGGTGCATTTGCCGATGATTCGCTCTGAGCAACGCCCTTTTTTGTCTTGTTTATTGTACTTGTATTACGTCTATTCATATCAGATCCGAAAATTTCCGTTGATGCCCCAATGTTGGGGGCTGATATTTTTGGTTATATAAGCCAATTCTAGTAGGTAGAACGAAACACTGAGGGAGATTGACCAGATAAATTTACCACTTACCAGCTGGGGCGCGTCGCTTTGCACGCAGTCGTGATCCGTTTTGCTGAAGATCCCAGCGTGTTGATCTTGCGAAACTTCCCAAACTGCATTTCAGTCTGTAGATATGTGGTACTTAAATTGACTTAAATCATGGTGTGATCATATGGTTATTCAGATATGAATATATATATATAATACATATATCATATATGGTATGTTATATGTTTTGTTAGTACTAAGAACGGACTTCAACATTTGTTCCAATAAATCATTGTATGACCATGTTTAAGCCCATGTTCATAGGGGTAAGTCATGTTAGGCCAGATCAATCTGGATTGGTTTAAGGGAAGATCCGGACCAAAAACGCAGTTTTTGTTCCCATCATACATTATGGGCTTGTCCCGCATTTGTTGCCCCAGACAATTCCGGGAATTCAATGTGATTTAATCACCTTTGTTCAAACTCGTTCGTAACCCCCTTAATCAGTTTTGCGTACTATGTTTTTTTCCTATAAAAAAAATCTATGGTTATTGTCTACCCTGTTGTTTTGTTTTGAACCCCGGTGGATTCCGAAACCGCGCCTCCCCGGCTATGGTCAATTTGCATCGCCGTGCTGAGCCACCATGGATCACTGTATAGATGCATGGTATATCTACCAATGGTTAATCAATTGTTAATAATGGTTAATAATATGGTTAATAATGGTTAATAATAATCTGGTTGATGGTGACTGGAACCATGGAATGGATTATGACTTTCCATATATGTTGAGAAGTTCATCATCCCAACTGACGAACTCACTCCATTTTTCAGAGGGGTAGAAAAACCACCAAGCAGTCTATAATGAGGGGGCACTAGACCTACAAAGATCACTATAGGGGAAAAAAACACATTGCAGCTCCCCCATGGTCAGCAGTCCAGTCTGAATCAAATACCCCTTGTCCCATGCCATAAAAAAATGGTTGGTTCGTGAATCTTCCTCGGAATTGGATTGTAATCATCCATAGAATCAGCAAATCCCCACAAAGCCAGGCAGTATAATCCCATATAATCATCCATATAATCATTCGTCCCATATAATCCCATATAATCCTCCAAAATAACAATTCATCCCATATAATCCCATATAATCCTCCAAAATAACCATTCATCCCATATAATCCCATATAATCCCATATAATCCCATATAATCCCATATAATCCCATATAATCCCATATAATCCCATATAATCCCATATAATCATCCATATAATCATCCATATAATCATCCATATAATCATTCATCCCATATAATCCCATATAATATCATATAATCCCATATAATAATCCATATAATCATTCGTCCCATATAATCCCATATAATCCCATATAATCCCATATAATAATCCATATAATCATTCGTCCCATATAATCCCATATAATCCCATATAATCCCATATAATCCCATATAATCCTCCAAAATAACCATTCATCCCATATAATCCCATATAATAATCCATATAATCATTCGTCCCATATAATCCCATATAATAATCCATATAATCATTCGTCCCATATAATCCCATATAATCCCATATAATAATCCATATAATCATTCGTCCCATATAATCCCATATAATCCCATATAATCCCATATAATCCCATATAATCCCATATAATCCTCCAAAAAAAACATTCAACATCATTCAACAGCGGCTATTTCTGACCCATCCCTCCGAGGCATGCAACGCAGCATGGAACGCCTGGTGGAAACCTTGGACCAGAAGCTGGGACGCTTGGCGGTTCGCCGCGGCGAACGGGCGATTTTGATGGGAAAACCATGGGAAAACCATAGGAAAACCATAGGAAAATGGTGGTTGAATGGGATTTAATGGGATTTTAGCCTCTGGTAAACGTTTACATAACGAACTGGGAAGATCCACCATGTTGAATGGGAAAATCCACTATTTCTATGGTCATTTTCAATAGCTACGGTTGTCTGAAAATGTTGGGTACCCCATTGTACCCAATGGTTTTGCTGATCATTATCCCTATGAAAAATGGCTATTTGTTTGGGAAGATTAACCCAACATTTTCAGACAAACCCATGTGAATCCATCTGTATCCCATGACGGATCCGGATGCTGGGAGAAATTCATGCTAAGAAAATAGGGTTTTTTCTTGATGGGATCCATGGAGCACCATATATAGCAGCACCGTTAGGATCCTTCATGGGATAAGATATGATAAGATTCACCATGTTTATAGATGGTATAACCAATAGATGGTTATAGATATATCCAATAAATATGTTTATAGATGGTTATACCATTCTATTGGTATAACCATCTGTTGGTTTTTGTTCTTTTGAGGGTTTATAGAGATATCCAAAGATAACAAAAACTCCAAGTCTCGGATATCTCAGATAATGGAACATCAAAAGAATATTCAGATATCTGAATAATGAAGAATACATACGTAATTATTTCTAATGGAATATCTTACACTTGCTTATGACTGAAGCCCAAACAAGATGTAGAACAGGCACCAGTTATCACTGTGTTGGAATTGGAGTTGTCTTTTCCGTGGGCTATGGGCTATTGAAACAACAACCAAAAAACAAACGGACAGTAGATGGTAATTCTGGGTTTGGCCGTGATATTTCGTGGATTTTACTGGTATATGCTGGGGATTTAATGGGAGATATGGCATCTTAATGGGAGTTAATGCTGATTTAGCCATCAACAATAGGGATTTAGTGGGAGATAATAGGATACCCTCTGGTCATTTAACATAGCTATTGAAAATGGCCATAGAAATAGTGGATTTTCCCTTTAAAAATGGTGGATCTTTCCATTGTTATGTTAGTTTACCAGAGGGTAAAATCCCATTAAATCCCATTCAACCGCCATTTTCCTATGGTTTTCCTATGGTTTTCCTATGATTTTCCCATCAAAATCCCAAAGATAACTATGATACCTGCAAGATAGGTGGTGGTTCAGCACGTTCAGGAAACGGAAGCGAGGCATCGATGGCGTCGATGGCGTCGAACATGCCGGGACACTCGGGACACTCTGCAGAGGTGGAGGAGATCCATGGCTTTGGATACCCTCTGGTAAACGTTTACATAACTATGGAACATCACCATTTTCAATGGGTAAATCACCATTTTTAGTGGGTAAATCACCATTTTCAATGGGTAAACACAATTTTCAATGGGTAAATCACCATTTTTAGTGGGTAAATCACAATTTTTAGTGGGTAAATCACCATTTTCAGTGGGTAAATCACCATTTTCAATGGGTAGATCACCATTTTTAGTTGGTAAATCACCATTTTCAATGGGTAGATCACCATTTTCAATGGGTAAATCACCATTTTCAATGGGTAGATCACCATTTTCAATGGGTAAATCACAATTTTTAGTTGGTAAATCACCATTTTCAGTGGGTAAATCACCATTTTCAATGGGTAAATCACCATTTTCAATGGGTAAATCACAATTTTTAGTGGGTAAATCACCATTTTCAATGGGTAGATCACCGTTTTCAATGGGTAGATCACCATTTTCAATGGGTAAATCACAATTTTTAGTGGGTAAATCACAATTTTCAATGGGTAAACACCATTTTCAATGTGTAAAACACCATTTTTAGTGGGTAAATCACAATTTTTAGTGGGTAAATCTTCATTTTTAGTGGGTAAATCACCATTTTCAATGGGTAGATCACCATTTTTAGTAGGTAAATCACCATTTTCAATGGGTAGATCACCATTTTCAATGGGTAAATCACAATTTTTAGTTGGTAAATCACCATTTTCAATGGGTAAATCACCATTTTTAGTGGGTAGATCACCATTTTCAGTGGGTAAATCACCATTTTCAGTGGGTAAATCACCATTTTCAATGGGTAGATCACCATTTTCAATGGGTAAATCACAATTTTTAGTTGGTAAATCACCATTTTCAGTGGGTAAATCACCATTTTCAATGGGTAAATCACAATTTTTAGTGGGTACATCACCATTTTCAATGGGTAGATCACCATTTTTAGTGGGTAAATCACAATTTTTAGTGGGTAAATCAACATTTTTAGTGGGTAAATCACAATTTTCAATGGGTAGATCACCATTTTCAATGAGTAAATCACAATTTTTAGTGGGTAAATCACTATTTTCAATGGGTAAATCACAATTTTTAGTGGGTAGATCACCATTTTCAATGGGTAGATCACCATTTTTAGTGGGTAAATCACCATTTTCAATGGGTAAATCACAATTTTTAGTGGGTAGATCACTATTTTCAGTGGGTAAATCACCATTTTCAGTGGGTAAATCACCATTTTCAATGGGTAAATCACCATTTTCAATGGGTAAATCACCATTTTCAATGGGTAAATCACAATTTTCAATGGGTAAATCACCATTTTTGATGGGTAAATCGCAATTTTTAGTGGGTAAATTGACTAATTATAGTTGTGTTTCCTAAGTCATGGGGGTACTCCCAAATCCTCCAGTCATTTGACCATTTTACTTAGTGTTTTTCAAGCCATTTTTATGGAACCCCCCATGTGACTGGAGTACTATAGCAATGGGGTGATATCAATAATTAGATATAGGTATGGATCAATACATATTAATACCATTTTTAGGGGGATGAACATCCATTTACCAGCTATTTTGATGTTCACCAGGGGTACAAGGTTTTGACACACTGCCATATGATCATAGCGATGAGTGAACTCATATGGCATGATGTTTCCGTTTTGGATCGGCGTATTAAACATGGTTTTGTGATGGTTTGTGGATGTGATTGGGCCTCGATACTGAATGGGGGATTGGATCTTGAAAAAGGGTTGGATATTTTTTGGGGAGTTTCTGCAGAAGGTATCAGAATGACCAAACTGAGGATGTGATGGGGATATGATACCTGATACCGGTTCCTGGCGGAAGAAAAGCATACATATATATATATATATAGATACATTATATATGTAATATACGGTGTATATATATATATATTTATATATTTATATACGGCATGACAAAAACACCAAACTGTCGCTCTGAGTCATGTTAATCGTTTACCTTCACAGTGGACACCACCCACAATTTTCAACGGCCCATGACCCGGCGGCGCGTGTTGCTTCGAGGGCAAATCGAGGTGGTGTTGTCATGTTTCATAGATTCTATTCAAAGACTAGGGATCCTAAAGTAGGGGTACCCTAGATTATTGGTTGCCCCAGAAATTAAGACTGACAATTCTTGGATGAAAAAACATGGGTCTCCCATTTCAACTTAAAACAGTAAACATCTTATAATAGTTAATTATTACCCTCTGGTAAATTGACACAGACCCTGAAAATCTCCATTTTGTTTTGTGGAAACTAATCTTCCAACCCCGACAGCTGCCAGGGTCTATGTTAATTTACTGGAGGGTAATTGGGATATTCCATACTTGACTTAACTACAATATACTACAATGTGGGGCCCCAAAACGATAGCTAAATTGCTTAACTCCAATAAACTATGGTTTATCCCACAGTTATCCCCACAACTATGTTTATCTATATCATCTATATCATAGTTATCGATGTTTATTGTTAGATGGAGATCATTTCAACCCACGAAGATGATCCCAAAAAGCGACCCATCCAGGTCGCTGGACACCATCTTGTCCAAGCGCGCCTTGAGTCACGCCTCCGTGCGGTGTCATGACGCCTTTTAAAGGGCTGGGGTGTATACACGGAAGATGCATGAAGATGCATGTAAAATATACTGAATGTCATAGAAATCATGTGGGAGAATCAAGAATTTTTACTAAACCCATTTGGAAATGGTTTATACCAACTATTTATGGTAATTTGAGGGACGGGTTTGTTATTGTTTTACCCACATTACTGTAATTATTGTGGATTGAAGCAACACTGATCTGAAATTAGCCCAGTGGCAGTACTGGCAGAAATGGAAATGGCAGGACCAAGAAATGGCCAATGAACAAGCAATATCAGGTGTGATACCATGATACCACCCAGAATATCCCAGAAAACCAGAAAGGGGGCGGAGTGAGGGATAGTCCTTGGTGCCTTGGTGTAGCGTCCCATCGCCGATCAGAATGTGTCGTTCAGAGATATCTATAATTTGCTTCCAGGAAGTTGACATAGATATATGGAGAAGGAGAGTTATCTATGGCAGATGAGCTTTGAATTCTACATTTCTGGTGGATTTCACATATACCCTCTGGTAAGATAACAGTTTGCGAACTGGAAAACCACCATCTTCAATAGGTAAATCAACTATTTCTATGGGCCATTCTTTTTGTCGCAGACTGTTAGTCATTACCAGAGGCTATATTCCATCAATCACCATTACTAACCATTACTGACAATCATTAGCCATTCTATATGAACAATTCTTAACCATGAAAATTCACTATTCGCCATGAAAATCACCACCATTATGTTTCGAAAATGACATGGGTATCTGCACGATCAGTGGCTGAATCGGATGCGCTCGGCGGGACGTTGTTGAGCCGACCACAGCAACCGGCTAAGGACATCGACCACAGCAACTCGACAGGTTTCAGCAGGTTTTAGCCAATTTGGTCTGGTTATGTCTTGTTAATCATGATTAATCATGGTATATCTACTGGTTAATAATGGTTAATAATGGTTAATAATGGTTAATAATAATCTGGTTGGTGGTGACTGGAACCATGGAATTTTATGACTTTCCATTATATATGGGAATAATCATCCCAACTGACTTGTGGTTTGGAACATATTTTTTTGACTTTCCATTCAGTTGGGAATGTCATCATCCCAACTGAAGAACTGACTAATATTTTTCAGAGGGGTAGGTCAACCAACAACCAGTTATTGTTTGGTCTGGTTGATGTTTCCCAATGTGTGTTGATTTCCTGGGAAATAGATGGAAATAGCAATGTTCTGGCGATTTTTGTTCCCTCAACTTGGACTTTCTTTCCTAGTTGCAGTTGACACGTTTGAATTGTTACTTGACCTCCCAGTATCGGTTGATATGTTCTACAAACAAACAGATCGATATCTTCTCATTGCAGTTTTCAACTGTTTGCTGCAAAGATGTTCGATATCTTCTGGGCTCAAAAACTCCCATGCTGGTGAAATGCCACTCGTGGCTGGCCCCTGACGCGTTTTTTGGGTGAGTCCGACGACTAAAATTTGCGCCGGTGGCGCCTTGTTTCGTTCATCGTTTGTTGAACACGGGTGGTGCCGTGTTCAAAGTGGTGAAACACCATTTGTTTCACGTGTTTTTCTCACTGTTCATTTTTTTCATCATAGTTCCCCATTGAGATTTGATCATAGTTCCATATAGTTCCCTATTGATTCGTAGACAGTTTGAAAACACCACTTTTAGAAAAATTGGTTCCATGTCCCACAGTTCTCCATCATAGTTCCCATACTCTAGTAGTTCCCATGGTTCCCCATTTGGAGGTGTCCTACAAGGGTGGACCCCAAGTCACCATGGGTTTCAATGGTTTGGGGGTACCCCCATGACGAAACGAAGCCTCCTATGATGGAAGGTAGATGAACACCCACATTCCCAATAGTTCCCACAATAGTTCACCATGAATCGCCACCAGTAACCATGAATCACCATTCATCCATTCATCATCATTAGCAATGATAACACCCATACCCTCTGGTTATTTCACATAGCCATGGTATAGATAGCCCTAATCGAAATAGATGGTTTACTGTTCTTAATAGCATGCTGGATCTTTCCATGGCTATGTCTGTAACAGCCATAACCAGATGGTAATGATCCATAGATATACCCATAGAAACCCAATTTTCTATGGTTTCTATGGGGATATCATCATGAAAATTCTCCATAGTCCACCATGGAAAGTCCATGGCGCCACCCTTCGATCCCAGGAAAGTTCGCTGCACCTCCAGGGTCGAACCAAGGAGGGCGACCACGATGTGGCGTGGCCAAAAACGACGGAGACGAGATGTCGCGCGGTGCGGATCCCCCCGGCAATTGATGGGGTAAAGGTAAGAAACCAGGAGAAAACCTGAAGAATTCATCCATGAAATTCTAAGTTGGACAAACTGTTAGAATTCACTCATTCCTGCATAATGATAGTATGCGTTTGAAAATTGGCGAGAAAATAGGTTCGGTAGCGAATCTGGTTATTTTGAGGTTCATATTGAGGCTGAAAGATCCAAAAATCGGGATCATCCGTGTTCCAGGTAGTTTTTTTTCCCCCAACAAAAGACGTTGTTTAAAAAGGTTGCATTGTAGGGTATTCTAATGGAAACAGAAGAGATGACGTTTCCTCGACCTGACGGGCATGAGCAAATTCTTCAAATTCTTCTTTACCCAGTCTATGAATCTATTATATAATATAAATGTATATATATATATATGTAAAGTGCGTGCACCAGAATGATTGAATGGAAGCGGAATGCCGCATCCTGGTTGCTCAAGTGTGAAAGGGGGATCGTTCGTCGTCCCATGGAGCAATCGGTGCTGCTCACGATCAGTGGGGTGGCAATTGGCTGGGTTCTCCGGGGCACTTTGGATCCTCATCCAATTTCGTCGACGAGCTGCGGCTGCAATTGCCACTGTATTTGTGAGTGTTGGCAGAGTTCATTGATTTGGTTAGGTGTTCTCCTGGTTACCTCATTGGTCAGTTTGTTAGGGGTTGGATTCTATTTGTTGACTCAAAAGAGTTTCTCTGCAGTCAGTCCTCCAGTGGACTCGCCCGTGAAGGGTCGTAAGGGGGCCTTTGGACAACAAGGGAAGACTCTGACTTTGACCAGTTGAGATGGAGCCGGGACATCTGGCATTGATGAACTACGGCGAAGTACCGCCATGCTGGCATACTAGAATTCTGCTGGCAAGGGTGACGGACAACAGCTGGGTGATATTGACACCAGATTACGACATATATGCTGAGGAACTTAGCATCCACAACCCGGACCTTATCGATTTCGAATACCTGGGGTCAAATGCCAATCCTCCTGCTAGAATTCCGCTGGCACAGGTCTATGGGTTCCAGCCAATGGATCCGGCTGCACTGGCGAATTTCATGAGGCAAGGTAGCATTGAGGCAAACGCCATTCGGGCTTTGAGAGGTATCCCGAATGGCCCTGTGGTTCCAGTACCTCCCGCACCAGCTGCTCCGGTCGCCCCTCCTCCATCAGGTGTCTTGGCTCCTCAACCTCCAGCAGCGGTGGCTGCACCGGCGGCTCCCGCTGGGGCTGCGGCGGCAGTTGCTGGAGGGAAGTGCTGGGTTTGTGTGGAGGATGCGGGTGGTCGAAAAAAGGGGGACATTGTGGTCCATGATCCTGGGGCATTACCGGCGGGCAGTTCGCAGCTGGGTGACAAAGCGTTGGTTCCGGCGTTGGATGGATCAGGGTCGGCATGCTATGTCAAACATGTTCCAGTGTCAGAGGCCCCGAATTACCGCCTTGATGATTTGAGGATTCTTCCAGTCCATTTTGATGCACAAGGGATCCGTCGCAGGGAGTTCTCACAGGCCGTGTCCATGATGGTGGACGGTGTGCCATTGGGTGGTGGCCTGCAATTGGAAGGGCCTACCAGTGGGCTTAATGTTTTGAAATCTTTGAGGGATCAAAGCATGACGCCAACTTCCTTCCATGAATTCTGGTTGAGATCAGCTGACATTCCTAAAGGGGATCGCAGTACCTATGAGCATGAATGCTTGTCCAGAATCCTTGAAAGCCTTGTGACTATTGACCAGTTGAACATCGTGGCCCTACAGGGGGCTGAGTTGATTTGCAGGAGGCTGCAGGTCATTCGGGAGGCTCACAGGGTGTCTCCGACCAGTCCTGATTATACGGCTGCTGATTACTATATGGGTTGGAAATATCGTAGAGGGGCCCATGGTGTTGACAGTGACCTCACTCAATACGTTGCTGGAGAGATGCGAAACGATGCCGCAGTGATGAAAGAGGCCAGGAAGGCGAAGGAGGAAGCCCAGTTGCGCCGCCAGAACCCAAAGAAAGGGGGAGGCGGCGACTCGAAATGAGTCATGTTTTGGCCCCTGCAGTGGCAGCAGATGTGGGGGCTAGAGATGTTTCATGGCCTGCTGCGGAATTCAATGACCAGGGTCAAGGGCTCAACTTTCCTCATCCGGGTGAGAGATGGGGCGGCACCAGTTGCTTTGGCTCAGGTTTTGGATGCTACTGGCCGAGAATTTGTCGAAGATCCTGCCACTTTTATGTTGCTGGATGATGAGGAGTGGGGCATGGTGCTTGAGCATGGTGACACAGTCAGACCATACATGGATGAGCGACTTCAAAAAGATACGGTTCTTTATTCACAATTTGTCTAGGATTTGTATGACAAGGGGATGCTGTCTTTCACGCACAGACCTCAGGAAATAGTTCCTCCATTTTTTGTTCACAAAAAGAATGGTCGTCAGAGGCTGATTCTAGATTGTCGTGCTGTCAACAAACGGTTTAAGAAGCCACCTCCACTGGCTTTGGGCGCTGGATCAGCGTGGTCTCAGGTGTCCATCCCCGAGGACAGCACTCTTTATTTGGCGCAGTCTGATATCAAAGATTATTTTTACTCATTGGCGTTACCCACTGAGCTGCAGCCTTTGTTCTGTCTGCCGGCGATTGACTGCCGGCTTGTTCAGGACTGGGGGAAGCCAGAACTTTGTGGTCTGGTTGGTGATGCTGAAGGCTGGGTGTTTCCTATGTTGCAAGTTGTTCCAATGGGCTGGTCATGGGCGATGTGGCTGTCTCAGCGAGTTCATCAACACTTGTGCTTGGAGGCGTCTGGTTTGGATGTGAGTAGAATAGTGGTTGAAGGCAGGGCTGCACCAGATTTGTCCGATGGGGAAGTCATACTGATCCCTTATGCCGATAATCTCAACGTGGCAGGTCTTGATCCTCTTCGAGTTCAAGAGATTAAGAATGTCATCGTTGAGAAACTCAGGCGGACGGGTTTTAGAGTGCATGAAGAACTTGAGGCATGCGAGGTTGGACAGAGTTTGGGTTTCCGAATTGATGGAAGGCATGGAGTGGTGTCTCCGATTCCTGAACGACTTCAACGCGTCAAGCTGGCTCTGAAGTGGCTGTCCAGGCAGCCAAGGGTTAGGGGGCGTGAAGTTGAACGGTTGTTGGGACATTGTATTCATTTCATGTTGCTCCGCAGAGAGTTTCTCAGCATTTTTCGGGGGCTCTACGACTTTATTCAGCAGTCCTATGATCGTCGGCAGGTTCTTTTTGCAGCAGCGGCAAAAGAGGCCAGATGGGCTTCCCACCTTTTAGACCTTTGCACATGTGATTTGAAACGATCGTGGAGCACTGTCGTCACAGCATCGGATGCATCACTGTCAGGCATTGCAGTTTGCAGATCAGTGATGTCTCCGGAGAGCGTGGGGCGAATTGGATCCCAGCGTGAGCCGTGGCGATACAGGTATAAAAACAGGCCAGCTCCTCGGGCGCACGCCCTGGATGCAGAAGCTGTGGACAGGTTGGATCCTTTTTCAGATACACGTACTGTTTTGCCTAGCTCTGTTTATCGTGAAGATCCTTTTGAATTAAATGAGGAGTTTCAAGAGGTGCCCATGGATCTTTTGGATGTGGAAAAGTGGCATGAGGCTTTTGCAGTTCACATGAGACATCCTGAACATATCACTTTGCTTGAGGGTCGTGGGGTTGTGGCGTCTTTCAGACATAAATTCAGATCAGTCAGTGAGTTTGGCAAGAAGCATCTACATTTGAATGACAACATGGCGGTCGTTTTGATGTGCTCAAAGGGTCGTTCCGGAGCCTTTCCCATGTTGAGGGTTTGCCGGCGCATATGTGCATTGCTTGTTGCTACAGATAGTTTCCTTTCTACGCGATGGATACCCAGTGAATATAACATTGCTGACAAGGGGTCACGTCGTTGGGAACATTTGCGCAGAGAGCATGCTGCTGGCAGATCCCAGGGTGAGGAGAGGCTCAAAAAGATCTATGAGAGATGCTACCCTGGCCGGTCCCAAGAATCAGGAGTTGAGGATTTTAGAACAGGTCAGGCCAGTTGGGCGAGTCCGAAATTCCAAGCTGAAACACGTGGCGTTGAAGAGCCCAAAGGAGAAGGCCGAGAGGCGGGCGCTACAAGTTCAGCAGAGGACAGACCCAGTCAGGTTTGTGGGTCAGACCAACCTGGAGAGATTAGCAGTATCACTTCCAGTTGCCCAGGACTATGCCAGAAGGATAGCAGATTTCCGAAATTTTGTCAAGATACAAAAACTCAAGTTGAAACCAATCATGAAGTTCGACGAGGCTTGTTGCTTGTTTCTAAACAGTATGTTCGACCAGGGTCTGGACCTTCACGAAGGCACAAAGCTTTGGGCTGCAGTTATGGACGCGTTCCCAGATTATGGCCACAAGAATGCCCTGCCCAGGTCAAAACGTGCCCTCCAAGGATGGCAAAAGGCGGATCCGCCTCGCACGAGGCCTCCAATTCCTTGGCTGCTGGTGGCGGCCATGGTCATGAAGATGGTGTCCGCTCGACAGCAGAATGCTGCACTGGCAGTCTTGACGATGGATGTTCACGGCTTACTTGCGGCCCAGCGAGTGTCTGAATCTTCAAAAAAGAGACCTGGTGAGACCAATTCCAGGGCACCATCACCATGCTATCCATCTGCATCCCTCAGAAAGACAAGAAGTTTCCAAAGTAGGGCTGTCAGACGAGAGCATACTACTGGACTCAAGCGTGATGCCATGGTTGGAGACAGCACTCGAGCATCTGAACTCCCCGGATCACTTTCTGCTAGATCTTCAGTACAGCCATCTGGTGTTGCATTGGAAGAGGGCATTGACAAGCTTAGGCCTTCCTCCAGATCATTGTGTGTTGTATCAGCTGAGGCATGCGGGTCCATCACACGATCGACTGCATCACCTGAGATCGGCTCTGGAGGTCAAGCAGAGGGGCCGGTGGGCATCAGATTCATCGACCAGACGATACGAGGCACACGGCAGGGTGAATCAAGAGTTTTACATTCTGCCAAAAGCGGTTCAAGAAACATGCATTGCCTTAGAGAAGAAACTTCAAACGGTGGGCCTAAAGTTTTTTACCCACCAACAAAGGTAGAAACAAAGGGCATTGTGATTGAGCTTTTTAGTGGATGTGCTCGGTTGTCTCAAGCTTGCGCGGCGCATGGTTACATATCAATCGCATTTGACATTGAATATGGAGCAGAGTGTGATCTGTTGCGAGAAGCTGTGGTTTTCCGCATAAAACGTTTCATTCGCAGTTTTTCTCCATATATCAAGTTGGTCTGGTTTGGTACACCTTGCACATCTTGGAGTCGAGCTCGACGCGATGATGGAGGACCAGCACCTCTACGTGATGACTGTGATAATCTGATGGGTTTTCCACATTTACATTATCGGGATTCTGAGAAGGTTCGTCAGGGTAATGCTTTCCTGATGGTCACTGTCATTTTATGTGATTTTTTATCTGGTTTGGATATCCGCTGGACTATTGAGAATCCCTACACATCACGTATTTGGCTGACTGATCCCATCAACAAATTAGTTCAACATGGAGCGCAATTTGTGCGGGTGGATTTTTGTGCATACAACATGCCATGGAAGAAGTCTACGCATTTATTAGCCTCCCAGTTTCACTCTATCCTTAACCTACGAGCAGTCTGCAATAGCCACCAGGGCATCTGTCAGTATAGTTGCAAACGACATATTATTCTTGCCGGTCGAGATCACACCGGTCTCTGGATGACACGTCGGGCACAACCCTATCCTTTTGGTTTGTGCCATGCAATTGCCAACTGCCTGGTGGAAGAGCACTGAAGTGGGATGGGGGAAAAACCGATTTGATTTCAGCTTTGGCCTAGTGAGAAACATCCTTGGCCTTGCGGATCAATCAAAGCCGTTTTCCAGAACAATTATGCATCAGAGATGCCACTTGCAAAACAGATGC
>Ga0126342_10007371_pt1 | contig 19624 bp, 21 predicted proteins | sample Cyp1metagenome_FD_92528 | JGI IMG/M metagenome (GOLD analysis project Ga0126342, IMG submission 92528) | Coral microbial communities from Lord Howe Island, Old Settlement Bay, Australia - Cyphastrea 1 metagenome | ecosystem: Host-associated > Invertebrates > Cnidaria > Coral ... | reverse complement strand
TCGCTAAGCTTTCTTCAAGTTATTGGGGAAAGCAATGTTTCAGGTTCCCAATTCTATCCACATATAGATTTTGAGTGGATTGGAAGCAGTCCAAGCATGTGCGCAAAAAAAATCGGAGCTTGAAAACTTGTTTGTCTGCAAAGCCCGATTTCAACCCGTAAGTCCATGAGGGGTCACTCCACCAAAAAAATGAACCGGAAAGGGAATTGCAAACCTCACGTATAAGCAGTAATTTAAGAATTTGGCAATCCTATTCCAGGGCCCCTCAAATTCTTAGAGTATTATGTGTATGGTATAGCTGAAAACATGTGACCCGCCTTGGATCCGAGCCCCTCAAATTCACTGTTTCTATTGGATGATTTGGTGACATGGAATGACCAGCTGCCAAGCTTCACTTGGACAGGCCCTTGCGGATGCCATCTACTCATGTACCTACCAGGTCTGTTTTCTTCCAGCTGTGGGGACCAAGGCTGATGGTGCTACAATATGTCGTGTGACCGCGGGAAGCCATAGTTTCAAATAGGCAAGCTGGTTCCATTGGCAGATAGTCGGAGAAAACGGCAAAAGAAATGGGGGATGCAACCAATTACGATATGATCCGATACGGGGATATTAAATTAAGGGATATAACTTGATAGAGCCAAGATGACATGGGTAGTCAATACCCATGGCACCCGTGATTTGATGGGGGATGAACGTCGATAATGGAGGAATTGGCCCTTCATTTTGGCATGGAAGAGGGATGATTCAAAATTCGTCTGCCACAACGAATTTTCCTTGGGTCTTTCAACATCTTTCAACATTTTTCAACAATAAAGTGTTGAACATATCCCACCCTGCGGATGCTTTTGTGGCAGGACATGGATGTGAGTTTTTGGGCCCTGCCGGTGGCAGTACTGGTGGACTACTTGGGCTTCAGGGTACTTTGTCGACCTCAGGTGCCGCTCATAACCTCGTATGCACATGACAAATTGGTCCTGCAAGTATGAAATGCATGGATGTATATACTATATACCTACTGTACATTTTCCATGTGATACTTTTTCCACCGTTGCTCCGAAAGGCAGAAATTTTAGTCGTTCTTGTAAAGAAAGTCTTTTTGCAAAAAAAATGCCGATGTAAAATGTCTCTCCATGTGGTCGGGTAATGTTGCCGTTTGGTCGGGCAATGTCGCCGTTGCAAAATCATATAATTATATATAATTATTTGGAATTATTTGGATCATCTCAAAGAAAAACGTTCCGCAAAAAAAGGTGGTTCTTTCGGAAACCTATTTTTCAAGCAAAAGGCAGAAATTTAGCACCATTTTGAAGATGCAGGTATATATATATATTACAAACATAGTATATATATATATATACATATTTAATCCCCTTCGGCAAGCCCGCCGGCCATACAGAGGTGGCCCCAATGGAGTTTGATGTGCAGTGTGTGTAAAAGTGTCTGTGTGTAGAAGTTTCTGTGTGTAAAAAGCTTCTCTGTGTAAAAGCGTCTGTGTGTAAAAGGTTCTGTGTGTAAAAGCTTCTGTGTGTAAAAGCTTCTGTGTGTATAAGCTTCTGTATGTAAAGCTTCTGTGTGTAAAAGCTTCTGTGTGTAAAAGCTTCTGTGTGTAAAAACTTCTGTTTGTAAAATTGTCTATGTGTAAAAAGGTTCTGTGTGTAAAAGCTTCTGTGTGTAAAAGTGTCTGTGTGTACAAGCTTCTGTGTGTAAAAGCTTCTGCGTGTAAAAGCTTCTTTTGTAAAAGCATCTGTGTGTAAAGCGTCTGTGTGTAAAAGCTTCTGTGTGTAAAAGCGTCTGTGTGTAAAAGTGTCTGTGTGTACAAGCTTCTGTGTGTAAAAGCTTCTGCGTGTAAAAGCTTCTGTGTGTAAAAGCGTCTGTGTGTAAAAGCTTCTGTGTGTAAAAGTGTCTGTGCGTAAAAGCTTCTGTGTGTAAAAGCTTCTGTGTGTAAAAGCTTCTGTGTGTAAAAGCTTCTGTGTGTAAAAGCTTCTGCGTGTAAAAGCTTTTGTGTGTAAAAGCTTTTGTGTGTAAAAGCTTCTGTGTGTAAAAGCTTCTGTGTGTAAACGCCTCTGTGTGTAAAAGGTTCTCTGTGTAAAAGCTTCTTTGTGTAGCAGCTTCGGTGTGTAAAAGCATCTGTCTGAAAAGCGTCTGTGTGTAAATGCTTTTGTGTGTAAAAGCTTCCGTGTGTAAAAGCTTCCGTGTGTAAAAGCTTCTGTCTGTAAACGCTTCTGTGTGTAAAAGTTTCTGTGTGCAAGAGCATCTGTGTGTAAAAGATTCCGTGTGTAGCAGCTTCGTTGTGTAAAAGCATCTGTCTGTAAAAGCGTTTGTGTGTAAAAGCGTCTGTGTGTAAAAGGTTCTGTGTGTAAAAGTGTCTGTGTGTAAAAGCTTCTAAGGAGTCGAAGTCGGAGTAGGCAAAGGAGTAGGAGTAGGAGTGGTAGTAGTAGTGGTAGTAGTAGTAGTATTAGTAGTAGTAGTAGTAGTATTAGTAGTAGTACTACTACTACTACTACTACTATTACTACTACAACTACTACTACTACTACTACTACTACTACTACTGCTAGGACTGCTAGGACTACTACTACTACTACTACTACTACTACTAGCACTAGTACTAGTACTAGTACTAGTACTAGTACTACTAGTACTAGTACATAGTACTAGTACATGTAGTACTTAGAGGAGGGCGGGAGGGGGGGGTGACTTTGATTCAGAGGAAGCAAAAACGCGCAGCAAGAGAACAAAGGAACAAGTACAAGCCAAGAACAGAAACAAGTACAAACCAAGAACAGAAACAAGAACAACACTTTCCAATCAAACACGCCGGCAGGCCGGCGGATTACATACAATATATATATATATATATATATATGTATGTATGTATATATATGTGAATTTTGTAAATCTCTTAGTTGAATCCAATTCTGTGACCATCGTTGTGACTGTGGCGCCAGATCCTGGCCGTCGGAGATCCACCAGCAGAGTTGGTCTTGGGTCCTTTCGTCGGGTTCCCAGTGGCAGTTCCTGGGACAGGGAAGGATTTCATCCCAAGTAATGATGGTCAGTAATGGCTGACAATGGGTAATAGTGGACAAGAGTGGTGAATAATAATGACTAATAGTGGTTAATAGTGGTCAATAGTGGTGAATAATAGTGACAAATAGTGGTTAATAGTTGTTGATAGTGGTGAATAATAATGACTAATAATGGCTAGTAGTGGTGAATAATAATGACTCATAATGCATATATAACCAACAATGATAGAAGAATGGACAATTGGAATCATGTGGTAAAACCAATGCCATAAACTCTACCATTTTAGGGGATGGTCCATACAACCCATTATGGTGATTTTGGGATATTTTGGGGTTTACTACATTGCTTAGAGAGTGAGATATTGATCCTCAAAGGAGGGGGGGTGCAAAATCATTGGATATGCTGGATTGTCTCTAGTTGCTCCTTAGTTCTGCGTACTTTCGGAAAATATTGGTGTGTTTGTAAATGGCGCGTACCCCCAAATTTGCCACTGTAATATAGGGACAATGGAATTTCCAAAATTTTCCACAACCAGTGGAAATTCAGGTGGGTTTTCCTATGGTTTTCCAAAAGATTCCGTAAATGTCGGTGGGTTTTTTTCCCATCACCACCCAAAAGCCATCGCCGAGGCGGAAGCCGAGGTGGCTTACGGCGCCCCAGGAGATCTCCCGGAGCTTTGGCGCGAGGCCACAACTTCCATGGCGGCAGCACAGAAGGAGCAGGCAGGGTGGTCATCTGAAAGTGGTACCAAAATGTACCAAATGGTAAACTAACATAGCTATGGAAAATCACCATTTTTAATGGGAAAATCCACTATAAATGCCCATTTTCAATAGCTATGTTAGTTTACCAGAGGGTACCAAATGGAGAGCCAAAAATTTGCCGATGGTGATCTCCAAAGTCATTTCTAGGGAAAGGTTTACAATTTCTGTGTAGCAGGACACGAATCCAGTGGCCTATCCTGGAGATTCTGCTGAAAGCCGATGGCGACAGCACCTCGGAAGAAGTATGAAACTGATCCATATTTAATTTTAGATCTCTTCAGATCTCTTTTGGACCTCCTTTAGATATCTTTTAGATTTTTTTAGATTCTTTTAGATTTCTTTAGATGTCCTTAGTATTTTGCTCTCATTCTCAGACAATAACTTTGGGACAGCTGTCAGTGCTTTAGAGAACGAACATGATGTTCACATTCTTCGATGTTGCAGCAGAATGTAGTCATGTTGTTTTCCTTCAACCGGGATGGATGCTGAGATGAAAAAGTTCTCAGAGTGAAACGGTCCTTACTTCAAGTGATATTCATCTAATTTTCATCATCCGTGAAGTTCCAACGTAAATCCAACACAAAACACCAGTAAGCGTCTAGGTCCTACATCGAATTTCACGGCCATTCCCCCCAGGATCAATGTAGACTTGCTACAACATGTAGCAACTGAAACATCAGTACCACCCAGACAATGGCAAAAGATGGCAAAAGTATCAAACATGATCAGCATTCGACAGCTATCATCAAAGCCAGACGTCAGGCAGCTGCAGCCGGAACCTCAGATCGTGGATTGAACCAACCCTAATGAAAAAGTTCCATCGTGATTTTATCATGTCACATACACAGAAAAGTCGGCAAAAGAGTATGAAATTGTACCTCTATAAATCTCAGTAAATCTCTATAGTACCTCTACGGGCAAACCCAGGCTTTTGCCCGCGCCGACGTCCACCACTTGTCCGAACATCGAAAAACACTGTGTTTTGTGGGACAAAATGCACATGTCCATGATCATGGCTTTCATCTTGCAACGCACAGCTTAGCAACCTGCGCGTTGAATGTTCAACACCATCACCATCATCATCATCATCATCATCTTGAAGATCCCTTGAATATAAAGCTTAACGGAGGTGTGGGTTTAATGATTCCCTCGAAACTCTTTTGAAACATCCTTAAGATTTCCTTGAAATCCCTTGAATATACAATACAAAGTTTAACGGTGGTGGGGATTTAATGATTCCCTAGAAACTCTTTCGAAAAATCTTGAAGATTCCCTTGAATATAAAGTTTAACGGGGGTGGGGATGTAATGATTCCCTAGAATCCCTAGAAACTCTGTTGAAACATCTTGACGATTCCCTTCAACACGCCGGTCAATATCCCTCTTCAATGTACTTGGAAACCGTGCAAATGTTGTGTGGGCTAAAGGAAGGGTTTGCGCGTACCTCTACAGTAAGAGTTTCTCCAGTATCCATCAGTAGTCCTGTTGGCTTCAACCCAATTCATCCCAAACTAGCCGAGGAGCAGGAGCAAGGCGCAGTTTGCCAGCTTGGTGCTGCATGAATGGGTGCTGACCTGAGACTTTCCCGACTTTCCCGGATCAACAGCCTGAAAAAATGGGGGGGTGATGTTGGATGATGCTGGACGATGTCTTTGAGATTTGACATCTTGTGTTTTGAGGCTAGGCATCGATCTTTGAAGAATTTTTAGGTCCCTGAAAAGAGTCAAAATCCCAATCCCCCTAGGTGCTACACTGACTTTGCGGGATGAAGCGGGGCCCACAATAGACATTGGCCAGGTATAGAAAAACATAAGGGTAAAACAATTAGTTCACATTCATTCAATTTGAAAACATTTTAATTTCATCGACAATCTACCTTTTCCCACTTTTTTCCATGAATAGAGTGGTACCCACCATATAACAACAGATTGGATGCACGTCATGAGGACCGTCGACACCCTGAACTTCGGCAGGAACTGGCAGCAATGGCGGCTGAATTGGGGCTTCAGGTGAGGATGTCAACTAACTGTCGAATCGACACCAGTATGTGGTCGAATCGACTTTTCTTGTTGCGATTTTATGTGTTTTCAATGCCCACGACATGTCATAAACATTCATAAACTGTGTGATAGTCCAGCCGATGGGAATGTTTATGAAGATATGGAGGATGTGAAGGGTTGGAACACGAATGTATCGAGTGTCAGTTTGTCACATGCTAGAAAGGAGTAATGGAGACATGAAGAGGTATATATAAAAAGGTGTAAGATGAGAACTGCTAAATCTAAAACAGTTGCTCGTGTGCAAGGATGTCGTTCAGCAGAGCCTATACAAGCAAAGAAGAGAATTGCAGACATCTTAGCCATGAAACTAGAAGGGAAAGTGGAAACATGTGGTAGGGGTGTCCCCTCAAAATCCTTCGACATAGATTCTTTGGGTTATTTTGGGCCAGATGGGGCGCTGAGTGCATTGCTTCACCTCGCACCTTGCGCCGCAGGGCTATCCAGTGTGCCTCATCAGTGACCTGCCGAAACCGCTGGCGAGTACATCGCTGTTGCGACTGCCTCCACCTCAGATGCTGAGCTTGGGGCCCTTGGGAGAACTTGGGTAAGATGTAGCCGCCTTGCCTTTTCACTGCCTGCTGGGCCTCCGTGATTGTGATACAAATTTCAGATACTTCCAAGAGCGATTCAGGATCACCAATGGATCAACTGATTTGATCATTGGAGGTACACGGCAATTTTTGGGTGGGCTGATGGTTCCCATGTTTGGGCATGTCCTGGTTGCCAAGGCGTTCACATTCTATCCCCGGCTCTTCAGATCCAGACAATCCAGAGGCTGTTCCCATTGATTGTCACAGGTGCACTGCGATCACCAACTTCAGGATGATAGGATGGGTATGAACCCACTTACCGTTCCATACTATGGGTGGATTCTGGCTTTCCTGCTGCGCTGACAAAGTGTACATGCTGCTGTATCAATGTTTAGCCATTCTTAAGTTTTGGGGTTCTCAACCATTCTCAAGTGTTCTTATATCAACTATAGTTATTATATCAACATTTAATAATAAGACATTATATATTATTCAGCATCAACTCTTCTCGAGAAGTATAGACAGCGCCAGGGCGAGGAGTTGCATTTTCGAAGCCCTGCTGAAGTGTTGCCACCGGAGGTGGGATGAAACATGAAAGATGATGAAATTGTGGATAGTATTTTCCACATGGTTATGATCATCTTTTTCATTAATACATATTATTATCACATTGCTATGTTCATTATTTTGTTCGATTATCATAGATGCATAGTACTGTAGTCTTACTATACTATATTATTGTTCAGTTTCAGTGGGTATCATATGGTATCCAGTGGTATTGGAATGCGCTTCCCAACCATTGGGGAATCAGTGATTTCCTCCGATTCGGAAAGTTGGGGGCTGCGACCCAGCGATGGGATTGTTTGGTTGGAGCCCAATCTCTTGTACTTATCATGTTCTTGCAATGTTCAGAATCTAATTTAATTTAATTTGTCAATTTAATATAATATTTATAATAAGACATATATATATATAATATGTGTGTATATAATATATATGATATCCGAAAGGGAATATCATGTTGATGGATTTTGAAGAAATAACATGAAATAACATTGTTCTGCACATACCGAGTATCTGATTTTCATAGTATCTCAAGATGCACTTTCACGTTTTCATCCACTGGCATCCACTGTATCCAGATCTCGCTGTGCCAGATCAACTTGGATCCAAAGCCTACAGACTCCCGCATCGTGGACCCTGTGAAGCGCATGCGCCGCGAGGCAAAAAAGGGGTCGGACGGGGACCGATGGGACCATCTATCATCAGCTATCATCAGCTATCGTATTGTTCACCAGGGTACGAAGGGTTTTTCATGGTTTTTCCTGACAGAAAACTTGTTTGATGGTGGATGTTGGATTCTTGATCATGTGAGTAGACAAGGACATGTTTACCTTTGATGCGGCCCCATACTTCACCTGAGAAACAAACACCAGGCGTTGTGGTCACTGAGTGTACCTCCACTGCCTCCAACCCATGCTGTCAGGGCCCTAGGTTGTGTCGATGATCAAACCCATGATATCAACTGACTGGAGATCGATTGATTGATTACTTTCACATACTTACAATGTTTGAGGTTCTGCAAGGTCTTTTTGAATTTTGGGGGGACAGGAAAGCATCTTGCAATCCATGTTTTGACATGTGTTTGGCATGAGTCACTTGGCGCCAAACCTTTCAATAGTATCGATTTCAAGCAATCCATCCAATATAAAGCCCATCACATTCGTCATTTTTCATCAGCATTGACACATCCATGCAATTCCCCTGGTAACAAGGTCACAGCAGCAGCTAACACAGGCCAACGGGTTTCCAGCGACGCACTGAAGGCCTGTGAGGGATCAACATTCGCAGAACGGGTAGTTTTCCTCTACTTGTTGCGGATGGGTCAGTTTGTTGCGCTTCTTGAGTTTCGAAATGTGTGATTCCCTTTACCCCATCGAATCCCAAGTGACATGGGTTTGTCTGAAAATGAGATCTTTCCGAAAACCATTGGTTATTCCACACCTGGACCTGTCAGGTGAGGGTCTAGATTTATCAGAGTTGCTTCCTTCTCCTCCTTCACACTGCCGGACCTCAACTGAAAGCTACAGATCTAAGTGAGCACTGCCGGACCTCAAGTGCGAGAGCCAGATCTCAGTGGCACTGCGGGACTTCAACGGCAAGCGCCAGAGCTCAGTGGGCACTGCGGGACCTCAACGGCGAGCGCCAGAGCTCAGTGGGCACTGCGGGACCTCAACGGCGAGTGCCAGATTTCAGCGGGCACTGCCGGACCTCAACTGCGAGAGCCAGATCTCAGTGGGCACTGCGGGACCTCAACAGCGAGCGCCAGAGCTCAGCGGGCACTGCCGGACCTCAACTGCGAGAGCCAGATCTCAGTGGGCACTGCGGGACCTCAACGGCGAGCGCCAGATCTCAGTGGGCACTGCCGGACCTCAACTGCGAGAGCCAGATCTCAGTGGGCACTGTGGGGCCTCAACGGCGAGCGCCAGAGCTCAGTTGGCACTGCCGGACCTCAACTGCGAGAGCCAGATCTCAGTGGGCACTGCATGCGAGACCTCAATTGCGAGCGCAAGATGTCACATACAATGTCAGAAGAGATTTCAGATAGAATGTCAGAATACTTGTATATTGTGCCAGACAGAATGTCAGAATATATGTCCGATAGAATGTCAGAATAGATATGTCAAAGTTGGTGGGGACCACTCGATGAAAGTAACTTTCATATTTTCATGTTTTCCGATTATTCATGGTAATATGATGGTTTTTTTCTCGAAGCTAGTGCATTAGTATTAACCGTATTAACCAATGGTATTATGAACTATATTAATATATGTATATTTTTCAGACAAGCCCACAGAATTCCAACGTTAGTGGCAGCAGGAGCTCTCAAAACGAGCACAGCAGGAGCTACCTCAGCAAGTCCTTGACAGGAGACCCTGGCGATCCCTGGCGTTTCTGGGAGGGGTGGCCGAGGTTAACACTGGTTAAGATTCAAGAGTTTTATATAGAGTTATATAAGTTGAAAATAGTTGAAAATTGTTTTTTGAGAGTGTGGTTTCGATTCGAAAGATAGCCTCTCAAGCCGGATCTTCATAGACCTTAAGGTAATCCAAATCGTCCGAAACCCACACTCGCCTTAAATTTCCGCAATTTGCTCCCCTGTCTCCAAACTATTTGCACAGCTGGAACGCATGGAATTCGTATGAGTTTGTAACACACGTTGTGCTATCAGATTGAATCCCAATGACAGGCAAAACCTGTTTCAATCTTTTGGAGATATGTGTTTTCGTTTAGAGGGTCCACAATCAAATGTTTCAATTAAGATGTGTATGTTGATCCAAGCAGATGCGTCATATTTTCATGACTCGTACACCATTCGAATCCTTCATTGAACCGTGCAAGCTGTACCAGCAACCAGGATAAGCTCTGAGGGCCCTCCTCTGGACAGCAGAGGGTGGACGGAAGTACTTCACGCCTCAGGTGGGGACCCTGGGAAAACAAACCTATACCTGACTTCTATGTTTGGATGAGTGTGACCGTGAATAAACATCAGGGAACCAAACCCAGCAGAGTACCTAGAGAATATTGTATGACCATCGGCATTATCATAGTCTGTATACGTCGGTATAGTAGATCATGGTACATTTTGGATCAGATGCGTCATAGATGTCGCGCCATCTGGAGCTCACACCTGTATTGGTGTCACCTTCCCCAAGTATTGGAGGAGTCAACATCCGACACATGTCCCGTGTGGCAGCCCTGGCCAGTCCATCGGACATGTTTCTGGCTTTGGCATCAGCCTGGGGCAGCCTGGGCAGCTGGAGTGTTTCCCACATCATAAAGGTGTCCTTCTGTGATTTCTATCTGGAGTCTTTGCTGTCTCAGAAGGGATCTCAAGAGAAGGGATGGAAATTGTGCATGCTCCGTTCATCTCTCTTTGGGCGAACTGGAGAACTGGAAATTGGAGAACTGGACGCTCTTGGACGCCTATGGATGCCTGTGGAAGCTGTGTATCTTATTGAATCTGACTGGTCCGAAAACCAAATGATACAGCAACCTTCGGTAGCTACATCCAAGACAAAGTCATGTGACCTGTTCCATCCTTCTTCTATCGCCAGGTGCTTCGGCAGCAGCTTCTCTACAGCGGGAGGCATCCCTTCAAATTCTGTGTGGATCATGGTGGATCTACGGAGTTCTTTGGGTCATGTTGAAGACACCAAGAGAGTGCATGTTCATTGAGATTCCAAATGATTCTCAGGCTCAAACTAACAGCGACTGCTCATGGCAAAGATCCGAATTGGACCATGAGCAGAAACATCCACAGCTACTTTCTGATTTGCTCGACATGGTCAGGTGTTTCGTTTCAGACAGGCTCATTTGTACCATTGATCGGCATAGTTCTTGCATAGACTGCGTGCCTCGCAACATAGTTACATCATGTTACATCCAAGTGTGGTTTGCTCAGCATGTTTACAGATTTGTTAGTGATGCTTTGTCCAGATCTTCAGTGATTCCAAACTGCTGGGTGTTACGCGCTCGTCCAACAAACGCGAGCCAATGTGCACAGCAACAATGAGATCAGCCAGTTGATGTGCAGCCACAAGCGCTTCCTGGTTGCAAGGGCGGTCGTCGTTTCTGATCAGTCAATGAATTTGGAGGGTCTACATGGTTACAGTAGTAGCATTTTTTAACAGCCAAAAGGTACGCTTATAAATTGTTTGGAATATATTGTAATACTATACATATATATTGTTCTTTATAATATAAGGGAAGATATTTATTTAGGTTTTTGCTTTTGTTCGGGTGAGTTTGGGGATTTGTTTTCGTCCTTTTTGTTACACCTTCCATTGTTTTCTGCTTTTGGTGCCTTTCAGGAATTTGTTTTCGCTTTTTTTCCTGCTTCAACTATTTTTCTTTGCTTCTCTCTGCTTGTTTGCTTTTCTGCTTTCTTGCTTCTCTGCTTTTCTTCTTGTTTGCTTCTTCTGCTTCTTCTGCTTTTCTGCTTCTCTGCTTCTTTGCTTCTCTGCTTTTCTGCTTCTTTGCTTCTCTTCTTCTTTGCTTCTCTGCCTTTCCGCTTCTTTGCTTCTCTGCTTCTCCGTGTTTTGTTGTTCGCGTTTCTTTTCTTTTTGCTTTTCTGCTTTTTGCTGCTTCTTTGCTTCTCGGCTTGTCTGCTTTCGTTTCTCTGCTTTTCTTCTTCTCTGGGTCTTTCTGTTTTGCTTTGGTGTTTGTCTTATTTCTGTTTGATGTGCCATGGCCAAAAAAAACATGGGTTAGTTTCCCATAAAAGCAATTTGTCATGAATCCATGCATAAGTATTTGCATACCGATAAGGTTGCCATTATGAGATGGATGATCATAGGTTATATACCATGTTTTGACCCTAGCACATATGGTCCTTGTTCTTTAACCCTTGTACATGTTTAATGTTGTTGGCCTCTTTGTTTCTTTCCTGTTCTTCGCCTGCGCTTGGATGCTTCTCTCCTTTCTGCTTGGGTGCTATCATGCGATGTGCTCGTCTCTCTTACACTGTGTAGTCTCTGGATGAGATTGCCTGAGTTTCTTGCTCTTGCTCTTGCTTTTCCCTTCCCTTCCCTTCCCTTCCCTTCCCTTCTCTTCTCTTCTCTTCTCTTCTCTTCTCTTCTCTTCACGACAACAGCATAAACCACAGCCACCGCAACAACAACAGCAACACCAGCATCAGCACCAGCATCAGCATCATCTATAACCTTCAATCCCCTTACCCGCCCCCACACCTAAGCCCCTAAATGACAAGGATAACGACAACGACAATGACAAAAAGAACAAGAAGAACAAGAAGAACAAGGAGAACAAGAAGAACAAGAACAACAAGAAGAACAAGGAGAACAAGAAGAACAAGACGAACAAGAACAACAAGAAGAACAAGAATAACAAGAAGAACAAGAACAAGAAGAGCAAGAAAAACAAGAAGAACAAAACCAACAAGACCAACACAACCAACAAAACTAACAAGACCAACAAGACCAACAACAACACTTTCAACACCTTCAACACCTTCAACATTTTCAACACCTTTAACACTTTCAACACTTTCAACACCTTCAAACCCCTAACTCCCCCACTCCTCACCCCGCACCCCCACACGTAAACGCCTAATCCCTCCCACCCCTTACCCAACAAACATAAGAACTGCAAAATCGTGCAAATACCACTTAAACCAAGGTTATAGCTTCTAATTGCTGCAAATATAAGGGAACAGGAATCGGAAAAAACAAAATCCCCAAACTCACCCGAAAAAAAAAAATCACCCTAAATTCAAGACAAATTGAAAAACATAAATAAACATGTGGTAAATGGCATACTTCACCATGCTCCTCAGCTGACTTTTCAGCCACTGGAGGAAAAAAATGGTGTACTTGATCAGCCCCAGTTTGTTCCCAAAAACGATGAACTGTATACATGTGTATATCATAACTTATGCCAATTGTTGATTGTTAAAAATAAGCACATGAAAATCAAAAAAATAATGGTTGATTACCCCGGGATCAGCTTGTCAACCCTAGCACTGAACTGAACGGATCAGTTTCTCAATCTTAGCACAACTGAACTGAATTCCGACGGAACGATACATCCGCGCTGAGATACGGTGAGATGAGCATTGTTGAAGACGAAATCAGACTCCGATAGGGCCAGTAGGATGATTCTAGCAATCCCAGGCACTCTCATCATTCCCCAGTCTGTGCCCATTATATGCCCATCAAATGCCCATTTTGGCAGGGAGTGATGCTCAAGCAAAGCCTGTCGAGGCTGGATTTGGGGTTGGTTGACATCCAGAAAGGGTCAGGATGGACGGCACGGGTCCATACCTTTGTTCTGACATTCCGACGGACCTCGAGATTCTCAAACTCGGGGGATCCAATCAAGAGAATCTGGAGGTAAAATCAGCATGGATAAGTATAGAGAAAGCCCATGAAGTGATCTCAAATGGAGGAGACAACATGGGCCACATGGATGTCAATGTAGCATCCCAACTTGCTCACCAGAAGCTCGCCATCTCTGAAAGGATCCTATTCCAAGCTCCTGCGCCTTCCTATGCTGCGGACTTGGATGAGTTGATATGGATCCCCAAGACTCGCGGGGCGAGGTGGGGGCGGGCTGGGATTCGTCAGGATGATTCAGGCCTTTTTGAAACATAAAGATGTCACAAAATTGCAAACAGCATAGAAAAGTGGCTTCAACCATTCTCAAACACCTGTTGGTTTTTCATGTTGTATCGTAAAAAAGGAGGAGTGCAACTGCAGTGCAACTAGTGCAATTTCAAACCATGGTAAGGATGATTAAGGTATGGGGCTGATATTTTGCCCTTTGGAATGCTGGGATCCTAAAAAAGAGCCTGGATCTTGGTTCGCCACCCGTGCCGTTGCGTCAAAGCTGCACTACCGCTGTGGAGAAAGTGTGGACACGATCTGTGTTCCGTCGAGTATGGTTGAGTCCCAACTTGGTACTGAACTCTATCATGTGACAATTTGTATCAATATGTGACATATAGTTGGATCATATTCGCATGTGACTGTGCATCATCATCATCATCATCATAATCATAATCATAATCATAATCATCAACATCATCATCATCATCATCAACATCATCAACATCATCAACACCATCATCATCATCAACATCATCATCATCAACAACATCATCATCATCATCAACATCATCAACATCATCATCAACATCAACATCATCATCATCAACATCATCAACATCATCAACATCATCATCAACATCATCATCATCAACATCATCAACATCATCAACATCATCATCATCATCAACATCATCAACATGATCATCATCCATTAATATCCATTAATCATCATCATCATCATCATCATCAACGTATCACATGCAAACGTTTGCTCCTGCCAGGTCCACAGCTGAGGACAATGCCATACCCGCATTGTTGATGCAGCAGCTCGCCACTGCTGTTCAGATCTGTTCAGCATTTTTTCGCGGTGCAAAATTGGAACATCTGTCGGGACATCTTTGAACTAAGGTCGCCATCAGCAAGGTATATCATCATGTACTTCCACTGCAATGGTGTGGATTTGGGTATGTGCAGAGGCTTTTGTAATGTGCTACGGAGGCAGTTCCGAGTGCATGTGTTGCTTGGCATTGGCAGATGGAGTAGACGAGCTGACATTTGCAGCTGCCATGTGTGAGCAAGGCTTTGAGATGGCAGAAATCCATGGGAAGAAAAGGAGACTTTTTGGACCGAAAAGGAGATGATAGAAACCTACAAAATTAATTTGGGCGGTACATAAGGATCCGGCAAGCAGAGACAAGAAAGGAGATAATGTCAAGGTCAAGACAAAATGCTGAGGTTGCTGAGGTACATGGCTAGTAGGGAGCAATCAGAATTTGGCTTCTGGATGCTTCTGGACTGTATGATCCGTAAGTCAGGAGTGCTGCAATCAGATATTGCAATGATATGCAATGATGGCATCTGAGTCGCAGCAGGGTCAAGGACCCGAAAGATTTTGGAGTCGCCGACCTGCCGAGCCTCTGAGGCTTGCAGTTGAATATCCCGGCTATGGCTTGCACAATGGGACACCTAACCCTGAATCAATTGAGGCGCGCAAACGGGACACTTGCAAAGTTGGGTGCTATGAAGGGTGCTGAAAACATAGGGCTCCAGCTGCTTGTCTCTTCATAATGGAGGTTGCCTGGCGTTTGTTCTCAAGAAAAAGGATTGGACATGATTTGACTCACACTCCGGTCAGTTGTGAAGAGTGATGAAGCATGCCTTTTTCGCACTGGTTGCATTTCTGTGTTTGGGCCTGGGGAAGTAAAGGTACAGATCGACATGTAATGGCTCCAACAATGGATCCAGGGAGCTGGTTCGACATAGCTCGCGAGGAAACGGCGAATTCCGCTATGGACTTTATCCTTGATCATTTGCAGTGGCCTGTGGACCGAGGGCATGGTGCTGGTTGTCGAAGATGCCATATCCTGCTACATCTTGCAGCTGTAGACACGTGTAGACTGTCCTCGTATTTGCAAAATACAAGATATTATATACATATATGTATATATATATATTATTATATATGTATATTATTATACATATATGTATATTATATATACACATATACTATATATTATATATATTTTATATTATATAGATCAAGGTGTCGTATAGTATGTTATAGCTGTATTAACCCCAAAGGATGAAACGGCCAGGACTCGGTGATGATCTTTGGGCGCTCCATTGGCACGGGACCAGCCATGGCCATTGCTGCCACGCCTGGCTTAGCAGGTGGGATATGCATGGGATATATGATTTATATATGATTTATATATGATTTATATATGATTTGTGACATTTATGTCCAAGAATATATGAGCTAAAAATAATCTATATTAGAGATTTAAGGATAGATTTGGGAACCATTTTAACCATGGTTCCCCGCATGTGTCATAAGATGCGGATATATATATATATGCAGATTTGGGAGTCGTTCTAGAACCCATGCAAGACTTTTAGTATCCGAGTGACATCTGCAGATATAGATGTGTATTTTTGCTGCAGCGGCGAAAAACCGCAAAAGGGCGGCGAAAGGTTCGCGAAAGGTCTGAATACACCTGTTAGACTATAGATGTATGCAATATGGTATTCATATGTATTCATGCTTGGCAGTTACAGTTGCAGCAGTTGCATTCATGCAACCATTGAACAAGAATTCTGGGAGTTTTTCTCAGATAGGAATGGGTTTTAGTATTGGAATTGAAACACCTGCCCATCCTCTCATGAAACATGAGTTTTAAAAAAACATTTTTATAGGCGAGAAATCCGCGAAAGGTTCACGGAAGGTTCGCGAAAGGTTGGCAAAAGGCGAGAGTGCCAGGATCCCACCTTGGCCCAAAATGGCCCAAAATGTTGTGTTGCAATGTTGCCACTGCAAAAACCCTTCAAAGTCTTTTCAACTTAAGGGCAATCTGTAAAACGACTTAGGCAAATGCTTCCACTTGTTTTTAAATGTTTTTAATACAATCCTCCTGTCAATGTTTTTTCCGAAATATGCACACGAAAACGTGATCATAATTCCCTGTCCCGATTCTGCTGGGGCGCGAAAGGGCGGCGTAAGGGCAGCCTTGGGGTACCATAAGTTTGAACAACCACCACATATATTTGGATGTTTATAACCAACAGTGTGTCTGAAAACTGGACAACCCTCCAATTTATGGCAAATTGTAGTTGTTTTGCCATTAGATGGATTGTTGTGAACCCATGTGAACCCTATGTTTGGACAAATCAACGTGTTGGATACTTTGGATATTGGAAGTATTGTGAACCATGGGTTCAAGAGTGATGGATAATTATGGATCTTGGATGTTTTTTCGCCACTCATGTTGGAATTTGAAATCTGCCTCGCATCTGCATCAGGTTTGATCTTGGTCTCGCCGTTTCTCTCGGTTCAGGAATTGATTCGTGAACCTCGGCCAAGTTGCAGGTTTGGTGTCCCGGATCGACCGTTGATCTCGATTAAAAATGACATAAAATGACGCAAATCCCGCAACTATTTGATTGCTGCTTTCTATCAGATTTGATACAACATCTGATACAACATGATTGTTCCATATTGTTCCAATCCACACCTGGGAACTTTGGGATGATTTCCAATGACTATTGCGAGAGTTTGGATGTCTTTCGACCCAGTCTTGACACTCCAAGGACAGGATTGGAAGCCTGGCAGGTTTTTGTGAGGATTTCTTCGTGGCGAAGGAGAACTCAATGGGGAAAGACTTAAAGAGATGCCATTCGATTGGATTTAGACTTATAGAGGTGTCGGATTTGAAAGAGAGGATTACGAGTCTAAAATTTAGAGGATGACGGATGATCTTCAATGTCAAGTCCATTATAAAGAGGCTGCTATTGGCTGTATAGTGTACCAAGATGTACCAATTATAGTCATCCCGTGGAAATTGACCATGGCACTGGCACAATATCCCATAAATATCCAATATTATATATATATATAAAATGTATATACCAATAATTTTTTTTAAGTTATTTTATGATATATCTATGCCAATATTTACCAACCATTGTATCCCATATGAACTCATTTATATATATATATACCTATTATATCCTATTACGGGGAATTCATGATAGGCTCTGAACTCCTCTGCCAGGACGCTGCGCCGAAGGTGAAATGCCCAACCTTCATCCTGCACGGCCAGGCAGATGAGGCGGGGGAACCAAGGGAACAAAGGGAAGCTGGAACAATGTGTCATATACATACTCGTAGATGTTCAACAATAAACATAATAGTAATAAAGATAATGATAATAATCATGATGACAATAATGATACTATGTTGTATATATATACATATATATATATGTGTATATATATGTATATACGTATATATATATAATTATATATATATAATTATATATATATATCATATCATGTACATAGTATCGTACAAGTTCACATAGGATCCGTGTATGTTTATCATGCACCAGCTGTGACGCACATGAAACATCATTGTGAATAAAGTTGAGTTCTGCAACTTTTCCATACTTTTCCGCTCGATGATGGTCGTGAAACTGGCAAATTTGGTTTCTCTAAAGATGGAAGTCTGCAGGAGTGCATGGATACTGGCTTTTGGACAGGTTGCTGGTAGATCTTTGATTATATGTGTTATTATATATATATATATATTATGTATCTTGTATTGAAAAGGTGCTTTTATTCTTCTTACTGTTGGGGCAACCCAACTCACATTTTCTGGGCACCTGGTAGTTTGAGGTGCGAAAACACGCCCAGCATATTTGGATCCAGTGCTTTGCACATGGTCAGACTGAGGTGGTCAGCAGCAACCATGGCAAGACCCTGTACAAAATGCTCGTGTCCAGAAAACTTCTGGTCATGCCAACTGATATGAGACTCGGACCTCGAGCCTTGAGTTTGTAATGACAACTAAATTGAACCGGTCCAGCTTTTGACCTTGAAAGACTTCAAGTGAAACTGCGAGCAGAATTGCTCTTGAGCCGATATCATTTCCGACATTTTGCCACACCATATACGGTCCTTCGTGACAGTGACAGTTGCCATTTGTGACTGCTGTCCAACCGAGGCGGCACAACAGCAGCTTGCTGAGCAATCTGTACTTTGCCGGCAATGACCACTCTTCACATGTCTGGTGAATTTTCGGATAGGTTGCTTAAATGGGTTTACCAGATGATGTGTTATGATGTTTTATGATGCTTTATGTAGACTTTCGAAAGGGCGGTTTTAGTAGGGAAAATACATGAAAATTAATTACGGAATCTGAAGGATATATCTCCCACAATTGTGATGCAAAAGACTCTTGGTGCATTGATTTTGACACTTTTTTTTAAAGGGAAGATGAAACGCGTGCTTCGATCGTGTTTTTCCTGTTCGCAGCTGAGGCAGCACTTTGTTCTACCAATGTAGCTTGTTCGGCAACCGCATTTTTGGCCCTGATTCATGTTTTCCTTGCAAAGTGGCATAGCCGCATAGCGCAATAAATAGCTATTTTATTTATAGTTCGTTTACGAATTGGCTGTTTAGCCACCTTGAACAGCAGGACAGCCTACTGATGTGAAGACGTCCTTCTTTCCACTACACAAAACGGACAGACCCATGGGGGGGGGGGGATCTTCCGCATTTCATTGCAGGTTTCACTTCTTTTCACTCCCGGAGACATGCGAAAGAGAACTCCAGGCGCACTGTCGGCCTTGGAGTCAGAAATTGGATGATGCAATATGGAGGCTTTCTACAATGGGGGATCCCCAAAACCATGGGCCCATAAATTCCAAAATGGGATGCAATTTTGGATGATTTGGGGGATCCACCGTTTTAAGAAACCCCCTATATGTAGGAAATGATAGAAAATGTCCCTGACAGTTTACGGATGGTTACGGCATTGTCTCTTCTGTTCTAGTTGGTCTTCACCTTGCAAAATCCATGTCAAGCACGAGCCAAAAGATCACTAGCTCAGAGACCAGGAATTGGTGCAAAACTGCGGGTTTGCTGAACACTGAGTGGTTTCATTCGAAGACCCACAGAGGAATTTCTTAGATAATTAATTGTATGTATTGCTCATTGCTCATTGCTCATGTGTAAACCCCAAACACCTACCAGCACCTGGTGAGATGGATGAGGGAATGGGTGGCGCGCTACCTCCAATTGGAATTGGCAGGTCGTTGCCACGCATTA
>Ga0126342_10007370_pt1 | contig 19626 bp, 15 predicted proteins | sample Cyp1metagenome_FD_92528 | JGI IMG/M metagenome (GOLD analysis project Ga0126342, IMG submission 92528) | Coral microbial communities from Lord Howe Island, Old Settlement Bay, Australia - Cyphastrea 1 metagenome | ecosystem: Host-associated > Invertebrates > Cnidaria > Coral ... | reverse complement strand
GCAAACTCACCACACTACGGCAGAATCTCCGAAGCTCCCGACACGCCAGTCTCGTTGGTCGCAGTGTTGACCTGAGGGAACCCAATTTCCTATAACAGTTGAGCACAAAAAGGGATCCTGAAAAAATGGGTGATTTACACCCATTTTTTGTGGCATTTTTTTTGGGTCAAAAACCATGGTTTATCCCCTGGTGACCACAACAGAAATGTATTGATCCGTCCCCGAACGGAAAATGAGATGCCTGAAAAATGCCTTCAATGCCACTGTTTCTCAGCGAAGTTTTGGGTCGCAGAAGATTTGCAAACATAATTTTAACACACTGGTAATGTAGGAATTCTATGGAATTCTTCCGTAACTGAAGAATTGGGATGAGAAGTTGAAGGGAACACTTGACAAGGACCAATGCAGGAATATGACATCTTATAATACAGAAAACTGACCTGACGGAGATCGACTACATTGTGCGCATGGTCAGGCAGAAATGCCTTCAAAGGATTGTACACTGATATGGGTATGGGTCAATACTCACTATATGGTTGATGGTCATCCCATACATAATAAGGATCCTTATAATGATTATTATAAAATATTATAAATCCCTATGAACCATTGGATGACTAGCCCCTATTAATGGTTATTAACCATGAGTATTGACCATAGCTCATATCAATAAAATGGTGTAAGATGTCACAAATTAGAGCTTTGCTTCGTCGAACCAAATCGTGAGGCCACAACGAATTTCATGTTAGGCCAGATCTTGTACTTTTCCCTCATGTAACGAGCCACGGTGTACCTGAACAGCTGAAAAGACAATCAGCGAAATATCATCTACGACTCTATGACATTCTATGACCGCATTTTGCTTCTGTGCAATTTGCAAAGTTATATAGACAGCTCCAGATCATGTCTGTGACCCATGTCGAATCTTGCCCCGTCCCTGTGAAAAACGATGTGCGCAAGCTTCTCCAGATCAACGACGGTCCGCTGGAGAGACTCCATAAGCTGATCCCCGGGACTGTATAGGAATAGCCTAAATTGATTCTTCATGTTCAACCACGCCTGTTGCTGCCACTATCCAGCACCGATTTCACTTCAGGCCTTTCAACAAACAAGTCGTCCAAAAGTCCAGGTTCCTTCTGCCCAAAAAAACTGCAAACTGACCCACGAGGGCTGGCTGTTCTTGATGAGACTCTTGCCAGCGCTTGTCCATGAAGTTTTACATAGTTTGAGCATTTGACTTCGTCATAAACCAAGCATCACAAGTTAGCCAAGCGGCTCCGCTTCCACTTCTTCCTCCTCCTCCTCCTCCTCCTCCTCGTCATCACCCTCGACTTCCACATCTACCACCTGTGCAAAGACTATGCTAGAAGCGCGACGTCACTTTCTCCGGACATGAACCCTGCACTTCCTTTGTGAATCTTCATGGTATGATTTATGTAAAGTCCACTGTGCACACATGGACTTCCAAAGGCATTCTTTCCAAGGGAGAACTACTGCACCTCCAGAACTGACTAGCACATACGAGCACAACAGCACCACAGCACTGCCGCACAGGGCAAAGCACCGGGTACAAGACCCTACGGCCCCTAGCCTGTCAAACCTTGCCTGTCATTTTTGAAAGTTTGGAAGCGAGAAAATGTGATAAACCTGTGTCACGTTTGTCGCTTTTGCAATCTAGAAGGGCTTTGCTCACGGAAACTCGTTAGCCTCCCTTCTGCACATGCAGATTTCTGACCAAATCTAAAGAGGGCCACAAGCAGTATGTGGTGGGTCACAAGTTAGTCCTCTGTTCAGAGCGCTCCAATCGCAACTCTTGTTCGAGTCCTCAAGCATTCCCCAAAGCACTGGGTAAGCAGATCCCACCTCATCATCAGCCTGCGCTTGGAACTGGGGCTCACATGCAGCAAACTCATTCGAGCTGTAGCCTCTAAATGTCCTTCTTCCCTTGACCTTCAAAAGCCCTGAAACATCCTGAAACTAAGTTTATGTTGATTCAATTTGATTCATATCTGCGGGTTCATTCGATCTTACCCTCTGGTAATGACTAACATAGCTATTGAAAATGGCCCAGTCGAAATCGTGGATTTTCCCATGAAAAATGGCAATTTTCAATAGCTATGTTAAATTACCAGAGGGTACATCATCTTACATCACAGAGATTGAGGCTCCACGGCGACTTCACGAAAAGTCGCAACTCCCAGAGGCTTCGGGCTTCGGCCTCCGCACGCCGCGGCGCCAGACTGCACCGGCTCCGTGGTGAAAATGGCCGGAGCTTCACCGCAGAGGTAAAGGCACCTCAGCTGTCTGGCACCGTTGGACACCTATCAACTCTGCATGTTTTAAGACCAACAGGCTAGTCATGCTGCAGATCTACTTGATGAATTGCAAGAGACAAAAACTTGTCCGGCTAAATAGATCTAAATAGACTACGACGAGTTCTCAAGATTGAAGCATCACCATATTGGCCCTTTCAAGATGCTCACATTCATCGGAATGGCCGAGAGGTTATGAATAAGTCACATTCGCCTGTCATAGACATTCATAGACTGCGTAAAACGATCAGTTTAAGGCAACAAATGGCAACAAACTGCTTGGGAGAACTGCTTGGAAAGCCTCGGTTCGAGTCGAATCAAGGCATCAAGGCCCCAGCTGAGACCGGACGGAACCCCAAGCACCAATGCCGCGGCCAACAGCCAGGAGCTGCGCACTAGGCGCACCTGTGGAGGAATACCCCCGGCAAGCGATTGCAAGTCTGATAGATCTGATTGTCAAAGTAGGCGAAAGTGGTGTGATACAAGAGAATTAAGCGGGTATATACCCCATCTTTGGACTCGACTCGCATGAAGTCAGAGGTCCATAATGACACAGCCCCGGACTCTGGTGGTGGGGCTAGTGCATTTGAATCTATGGTGACTGAATATCGTGAAGGTCAAGAGAAGACCGGGGCCAACAATCGGAGCACCCCAAGAGTTGGTATACGATAAGAACATACATCATGCATTTGGACAAAGCCACATGAATCATGGTCAAATGCAGCGTTGAACAGGGGTAGCCAAGTGAGAGTGAGGAAAACAAACTCAAACGAAAGGAACGGAGACGGACCCAGGGTGAGGGATTTTCTTCATGAGCAAACTCGTTGATCACATGTCAAGGTACAAGCGCACAGCGACTGAGCTTGTCATTCTTGGATTGCGGAGAATTCTAGGTACAAATCAACTGCATTCAACCAGTTTTCCAGCGCCCATCCAGAGAGAATGCCCCGTTTGTGCTGTGGAAAAAAACATTCTCGAGGATTCGAAAAAAAAGCCGACCTCGGGCTTGTGTGACGTCATGGCCATGGGTGAAATCGGCTTGAGCCTGATTTCTTGAAGAAATACGCTTAAAAATGCTACATACATATCGACCCAGCCGGAATAAAAAAGTGGACTTTGTCGTCCTTGCAGTACAAAGTCTTTCTGGGCGCCCTCGGATCGTGAGAGATGACGTCACTTGAAAGTTTGCAGCATTTTACTACAAGTAGTTTGTCTGCATATCACAATGTTGAGGAATGCAATGACCAAGCTTCATTTCAGCAAAATTTCATTTGCCCACTATGCTGATTTGATTTAGATTCACGAAAAAAAAAACCTTGCATAAAAGCAGAACTATCGAGATCATCCCCAAGGAAGCTTCAGCCACCGCTTTTGCACAACGACTCCAACTTCGCTCTCAATCGCCGCCCTTCACGGCATCTTCTGCTTGCTTCTCGCGGATCTGAGCACAGAAACAAAAGATGTCTGGGCGAAAAGGGGGCGGGTTGGTCATCTCATAAAACGATTTTTAAAAAGTTACAGTTACAGAAAAGAGAAATCCGTGACATCCACAATATCTGGCTTAAGGCAGCCAGTGCGAAAAGCATCAGTTCAAGTGAAATGGAATGATTCTTTTTCCACACAGCTCTTGTTCCATCCTCAGGAATCTATCTTGAGATCTCCAAAAAAAAGAAGTCATATTGGGGCATTTGCATCATTTGCGAGATCTATCAGTTTCTGATAGTTTCTGTTGGCATTCTGCTGCCACCATGGGCCCCACGCGCCCATGAGACCCACATGCCCCATGCACCATCTGTACGTCACAACACGTTTCAACCCCCGGCTGGGCAGTTTGTGTCGCAGGCCTCCTTGGCCCAGAACTCACGCTCTGCCAACTTCCTGGGAAGTTCTCTGGCAGCTTCGAACTCCGCAGCCCGGTCGTAAGGATAGTCCTGTGCAGAAGGAGACTAAGGGAGATAAGACTTAAGACTCCATGAAATTCTCTACATGACACAGTCATCACACAGTCATGACTATATATGTGGTAGAAGTGAGTCGGATTGTTCTGACTATCAAACTGAAGGTTGGCACTTCGGTCTCAAAAAAATCGCCTCTCGGGCTCCCCCAGGGATTTGCTGCCCCTTCACCCAGTAACCGTCACCTCCACCAATGTCTGCATCTGATCTACCAGAATCTCGGTGGGAGACTTGAAGGCCCATCCTTGGTCCATGACAGGGTGAAAGTTTGCCCCTTTTTGTTGCACAAAACACCAGAGCTTGGTTGGACACTCTTTTGGTAAAGAAAACGAGATGCCTCCACCACAAGAGCAGCTGCTAAAAATGAACTGCACAGAGCATGGTCCAAATACTTTATTTTCATGCAAGATTTCGGGGAGCTTATTCAAAGTGGGTAGATACTTATGTCGTGGGAAACAACTCGGCCGACCATTGCACACTTCTTCTCTTCCAAGTTGCCATCATAGGCATCAAATTTGGCCTCAAACCCATGCTGAAGCACAGAAGGGCGTGACGCATCGTCCAAGCATGAAGCTGTGACAATACAAACCGGCAAGTGATACAAGTCGAACGTGTGACAACAGGTACTTTTGAAAAAGTTGTTTCCATGTCGTCTTATCTCAGATGATCCAAATTTCATCCAATTTCCCTCCCAATTTTCCTACTTGGGGCGCCTTCAGATCGAAGAATGCCTCCCGGGAGACAATGATCTTTCTTCCAATCAACGCCTGGTACAACCCATCGCTTTCGGCATCCATATCACCTCAGAACGAAGAGCAAGACTACAGAAGTCCAGAACGATAACTTACAAAGACAAACTCCTCCAACCCCACTGTCAAGAAAGTCAATTCAATAAAGCAAGAAAAGAAGAATTCATGAAAATAAGCTTCGGTGGTATCCCCAACAGCCGCAACGTTTTATTTTTACAAATCTTTCTGAAGCGTGCTGCGAAACCAAGCGCTGGAAACCCTTTGAACCTGTTGGAACCTGACATGGCCCTGCACCAAAGAGGAACCTTCTCCGGAACCCTGTTGCACGTGACCTGGCTCTGCACCAAAGCCTCCCAGACCTTCTCCGGAACCTTCCCCGAAACCCTGTTGAACTGATCTGGCCCTGCACCAAAGATTCCCAAAACCTTCTCTGGGACCTTCTCAGCAACCTTCTCCGGGACCCGTTGAACCTGACTTGGCTTTGCACCAAGGCTCGGAACCCTGTTGAACCTGACCTGTCTCTGCAAAAAATCCCAGACCTTCTCGGGAACCTTCGGAACCTTCTCCGGAACCTCGTTGAACTTGACCCGGTGCCTGCACCAGTGCACACCGGAGCTATTCTGGGCTGAAGACCCCAAGACCGTAGAAATCTACTTCGACCTGTCCCAAGATCTGCCAAGGCACGGGGACGCCTCATGGAGAAGTTGTCAATCAGACGTCCTGCCATGTAGATTGGGCTCCTGACAAAAGAACGTGACAAACGATGCGCAAATTGGCGGTGAAAACGGTGGAGCCAAAGGTTGTAGTGCTACATCAGTTTTAGACCTTGACCATCTTGACCAATAAGTGATTGAAGATGATTCAGTTTAAGTTTGAATGAAAAGACCCGGAGAAGCATCACTTGGCCCAGGCCAAGTCATCCAAATCATCCCCCATCCCAGCGCTCTTGTAGCTGAAGGCTCGTGGCACGCACTTGTGGGTGTGTTCCTGGAAAAGTCTGCGCAGCATCGAGGATCTAATCATTATGCCAAGTGTTCAATCCGTGCCTAGGAGAGCACCAGTGCCGTTGCGTGTTGCAACTTTCTTCAACGGATTCCATTTGACGGAAAGCTCTACCACACACTCATCCAGTGCTGAGGTTTTTCAATCCAATTTCGGCCCAGACTGAAAACCTTCTTGCACTTCCAATGCTTGGATCCCACATTAAGGCAGCTTCCCGACATTGTCACAATCCCATCGGTGTAAAAATCTCATTGGAAATATCTCATCTTAGAATCTTAGACTCAACTTCCAGCATCCACCTGCAATAGTGTGTCGTTTGACTGTGCTTTGCTGATTGATGCGGACTGACCGGCAGTGGGGATACCGGCCAACCTCTCCGTAGCCGTTGCGAGAAATCATCAAGGTCTGCCTGCCACGCTTTGCTCCCGGTAGATCTTTGGTTCAATTCCGACAAAGGATCCCAAAGGATCCCAAAGGATCCCAGAGTTTACCGTAAGGACTGAACATGACTTGAACATAGCTTGTTGATGCTTTTTTGGTTGTTGACATTGAGGTTCACCTGCAGCTTCCCGAATATCTTTTTGGAATATGGGTCTATGGGTCTCAATTCCTAAGCCTTCCAGCATCAGAATTCTACAGCTTCTATGAAGATCGCCCAAGTACGTGTCTACACCGTGGAACTGCCCAAAGCTCTCCGCGAAGAAAGGCGCCTTTCCCCAACCTTGGCGCCAGTCCAGGCACGAATCATGTCGCACAGCTCGTAGTAGCGGGGCTCCTGGATGTCCTGAAAGCTGACAAGCGGAAGTCACATGAAGTCACAGCAAAGCCCAGGCTCTGAGTCTGTTGGGGCCTGCAACTGAACAGAACCAACCCAACCAAACCAACCGAAGCCGCCGAACCCGAACCGGTCCTCCAAACCTTCCACGATCTTCATGACACGCCACTTACTTTGCAACACAGTTGAGATGGCCTTCATGTGCATATTCCTGGCAGACCACATACAGTACAGCTGAGTAGCTGGTTGCTAGGCTTGTCATCCCGCAAACCTATTGCACTTCAACCATGAGAAGATCCTACGAGGACACGAGAGGACTATATAGTTTGCATATGATCGAATGTAGCATGGTGACAGAATCCTGTGTGTATTACGCCTATGTGGATACGTTTATATAGTGTATCAATGGGACAGCTATCTCAAAAAGATGGAAGCAATCTCACTTTCAGCCATGGCAGAAATCATGTGCTGGTTTCATTCATCAACTTTCGATAGCAGTCGATGAACAAGATCCAACGGCGGTAACGGAGTGGTGGCAGCTGGACGCACGTGGCAGACATCTTCAGGCGATCAACGGTGGCGGTGGCGTCCTTTTGATCTTCTTTTTTCGCTTGTCATCAAGGCCGTGCCGGTTCTTGTTGGTCGCTGATTTGCCAAATAGAGGGCTGTAACTCAGCAGGTCACGGCACGTTGACACCAAGAAAGGTGCTTGGACAGAGCTGAAGCAAATAAATGCATACGACACTCATGAAACCTGTGAACTTCTTGCGAGAACCCTAGTACATCTTGGCATAAAGTCTGGTACGTGAAGCAATTCGGATATAGGAGCTAGAATCAAAAGCATTCTTTCGCTGAGCTTGCTGGCTTTCTGTTTTCGTACAACATTCATACACGTTTCTGAAGCTGCCTTTAGGACGAATGATCTGGATATATCACTTATGGTACCGCTTGATGGTATCACTCAACCTTTCGTTTGCCTGGGCAGCCGACATGGAACCCATTCGAGCACGTCCAACACCCTTGTTCTTCCACAACTTCTTGCCTGACAGTGCATGAAAAGGAATTGCAAAATCCAAGCGCTGAGGTTTGGCTGGCTCTGCGCGATCAAAGAGTTGGAGTCTTTATGACCTGGATAGTCCAACATGTCCAACCACGTTGTGGTCATTTGCAAAGTCGCTCATGCGGCTGGTCGCTGCCTTTCTTTGTCTCGCTGCGGCGCTTCTCATAGGCTGAGAATGGAAACTGCTGGTACTTCCAAATGCTGTAAGCCTCTGCAGGAGAAGTGACTTGGCAGCTTGACAAGCATCAAACAACGCTTAAATTGTGCAAAATGATGGGCAAAATCAGATTTATAGTGGATTTTCCCATTAAAAATGGTGATTTTCCATAGCTATGTTAGTCATTACCAGAGGGTAAAAATTCAAACAGCAACCAGTAGCAACCTTTTGGACCAAAATTTCGCCTCAGTCCAACCTCAGAATGGCAATCTCAAGGCCTGGTGCACGACGTAATTGGCGGTGGTCTTTCTGAAGGTTTGCAATTGCAACTCCTCTTCGCCTTGGTGTCACACTTCCAGGATCTTCCAGGTGTCACTTCCAGGAACTTCCATCGTTGGATTTGACGGATTGGTTGGGGTCGGATTTGACGATTCTCGGTTCACAGTCTTTCCTTCGGTTTGAAGCTGTTGGCCGATGTCTGCCATTCTTGTTGCCGTTGAGCACCCGGCCGATCTTCTTTCCGGAGAGGTCAACAACCTTGGCGAAAAAGGCCGGGTTTCACCGGACACTGTCACAACACTGGAACCGTGGATCCAGTGCCACAGAAAAATTGCATCAGCTCGAACACTGAATGAACACTGTGGAGTTGCACTCAAACCTGTTTTTAAAATTAAAAATATTAAAAGTCCACAGCTTCCGCAAATCCAAGTGACTGGAATGACCTGCGGGTTTGGGGCCACTTTGCGCACAGATCGTTGAGCCTGGATTGTCAAAATGAATTCAACCCTGGTCATGCTGTGTCACCGACTGCTTTGAACACAACCATGTCAATGTGTTTGTGTGTTATTGGCAAATACTCTTGAGGCCTTAAGTCTAATGTGTTTCTCCGTCAAGCAGAAAAAGCTGGAAATGCAGCTTCCGATCAACGATTCGATCCTGCTTTCTAAGTGTTGTGGATCCCAAATGGACAATCACTCTGCTGGTTTTTGCCTTGCAAAGGGTTTCTTCATAGTTTCGATCTTTCGACACTTCTGTGTTTTTGCAACACAAACATCAGCAGCCCATGCAACGGCCTTGCCAGCCGCAAGGACCAACGCTGCTGCACACAACACCGCGGAGCCGCAGCCACGAATGGAGCTGGAGCTGTCGTTCACAGCAGCGGAGCGCCTGGAATTGGGTCCGCTGGAATTCTCATGTGACATAAATATGGGCACGTCAATATACCTGCACCTTCCAAACATTGCATCTGTTCTTCTTTTTCAAGTAAAGCTGTTTTTCCATCCCAAGAACATGTTTGATTGCGAGCGCTTTTCCAACAATTGCGTGGCTGTCAGACATGTATATTATGTTTTGAAACGGTGTTTTTACCCGACCAAACGCCGACCATAATTGATTAACAAATGTTCAAACTGGGCAAACGACGTTTTTTCTGGAAAAAAAAACGCTTTTGGGTGGAGATGACTAAAACTTTAGTTGTTGCACACAGCAGAAATCTTGCACACTTTCAAGCTCCAGGTATGGTACTTTAATGGGAACATATGGGAACTAGTTTTTGTTTTCAACCATGGGATGGGAGTCACAAACTTTGAACGACACCCCGAGCCGCCCGAGCCTTCCAAGCTCTGGCGTTGCAGTGCGCAGAGCATGCGGTCCAGGCAGTGGGCCTCAGCAGAGCATTCTCTCCCAAAATGGATGGTGAAAAATGTTGGGTATGGGTATACAGATGTATAATGATGTATACTGAATACTGTAAATTGCAGTAATAAGAAGTGGAGATCGCCCAAAATCAAAAAAAAAAATGTTTTTAATTAGTGGACCCCAAAAATGGATGGCAACAACTGTGTGTCTGTCATAATTTTGACCCATAGGTAGAGCCCGGAGGACAAATCAAAGCTGCTAAGATTCCAGCTTACGAACTGTAAGGAGCCGGAGCCAATCAAAGTGACCTGATGTCACTTGAGGTCCAAGCCGATACGACGAACCAAAGGGCCGAAAATCAGAAGTTCGCTGGAAGAGCCACAGCCAGAGCTACTAAAGTTGCAAAAGTTACTAAAGGCTGCAAAATAACTAAGGCCTTCAGAAGCGCAGGTAGTGCAGTTCTGAGATTTGTACTGCTACCACTCCCAGCAGAGGAGCTAACCACCTTGGGATTTCGGATGCTACCAGGGTTTTCTTAGGATATTGAACCCCAGTAGGTCGAAGCGACACTGGATCACTGAGATGCCCTGCTGCATCTTGGCCATGATCGCCTTCTTAAGCGATCCCTGTCGCAAAAGTGAAGTCTCCCACACTTGGATGCTGATGAAAGGTAAGCAAATGTGAAATCATGCCTGGACTCGAGCGCTTGAGGAGATATATATATATAACTTGTGAGTTCTGAGTCTGCTTCCGGGCAAATAATCTATAGCAACTCTTGCAAATAAATGCAGTGTCTTTCCAAAGTCACACCAAGCGATCACGAAATGCAAGGAGATGGTTTTGTGCTCACGTCATTCAACGTTCCAGTGGAAAAGTGCTCATTGCCTGTCTTTCACAATGGTTGTCTTAAAAACCTTCCTACACTTTGCCGCGTCATACCAGCTCCAGAAACAAACACCTTGGATGAAGTATGAGGTATAAGATTTTGGCTGGTTGTAGATCGTAAAATAAGCTTCGGTGGTATCCCCAACAGCCACATGTTTTTTATTTTTACAAATCTTTCTGAAGCGTGCTGCGAAGCCAAGCGCTGGAAACCTCAGCTGGGTTTCCGTGAATAAATTAATCTGACCTGGCTTGGCTTCTGCAACCTTCTCCGGAACCCGTTAAACTTGACTTGGCTTTGCACAAGGCTTCCTGATACCTTCTCCGGAACCTTCTCCGAAACCCTGTTGAACCTGACCCGGCGCCTGCACCAGTGCACACCGGAGCTATTCTGGGCTGAAGACCCCATTAGCTTACGCTGTTTGGGGAAAAATATGTAAAAAAATGTGTGTAGTCAGCACCTGCGGAATACTGTAGCCCTGGCACACTTCGAAGCCCAAAGAAAAGCAGTACCCACCAATCGGCCTCAGGCCCTTTCCAGTGGGAGCAGAGCTTGAGATGAAACGACGGAATCAGAATTCGCTTCAAATCAACTATGTCAAACGATGGAATAGTATGTGTAGAGGAACTAAGTCAAGAACCTCTGAACAAACAATGCGTGGAGGATATGGATTATCATCACCGAACACCTGTTGCCAGCAAATCCAACCTTTTCATATGAGTGGTAGGAGGCAGGAGGAATTTATCACATTGTCCCCAGAACATCTTATCTTTTTCCGCCCATGGACTGCTCTCATCAACCGCCGTTGGGCATGAAAAAGCAAGGAGATCAGGAAGGGACCTGGTCAGGTCTCGCCGAAGCTGTTCTCTCCGTGGAATCGGAAGTCGGAAAACCAGGAATCTGAAAACTGCTTGCGGAATCTGCTAACATATCCTGTATACATTTGGATTCATTTGGGAACCATTTGACTCTTATTGCCTCAATGTCAAAAAAAGTTACCCTGACATACCCTGACCCTGACTTGCATCTAGCTGCTTGTCATTGAGTCATCGAAACTCAGATCAGCATTTCCGGTCGCTGGGACTGCCGGGGAGCCGGACAAGCTGCCACAAGATGGGGGCTCTCTGGTTGCAATGGAACATTTGTATCTGGCAGCGAGGGCAGCTGAGCAGACTTCAGCTCGGTCAAGGGAATCAAGGGATGATTTCTGTGGCAGTGAAGTTTGCCATGCACTTTGCGAACACAACGGTTCCGGAAGACGTTGCAATGGAAGAAGAATTCAGGTAGTTCTTCAACTTTTGACGAAGTCAAAATGGAATGTTTATTTTGTCACATTACACATATAGAAAGGCACTAGATTCTAGTAGATACTATGCAGATCTATGCAGCATGTTGAAAACATGTCTGAAGTCCAAAGATAAAGTGACACAAGACCAGGCATCACAGTACCACCCTAGCTTCGGGAATGAAACACACCAACATCACCTCAGCATGCCTTGTCGGGTGGAAGAGCTGTGACGCAGCGATCATCGTACATAGCCCACCTCAGCATTCAGAGTCTTGGAGTCTTGGAGTCTTGGCTTGGATATGGTTTTTCTATGTCTTTTGTCATGTTTTATCTAAGTTTTATCTAATTTTTGTCATGTTTTATCTAATTGGCTGATAATGGCTGTATATCTGGATTTATGTTGCAAGTCTCGAAGTAGCACGGACTCAACACGAGGACTCCGTAAAGGACTCTCAAGTAACGTCTCTGGGCTTCCCAGCCGCAGGCGGCCATAGGACAAAGGCGGAAAGGGCAAATAGAAATTCTGCAGTGTGGCCTGGCACTTCTCAAACACGATCTTTGAATGCCTTGGCCGAAATCTGGAAAATTCTGGAAATCTGTTTGAGAAATCTGGAAAATTCTGGAAATCTCACTCACCAAAAACTCCGTGTCTAACTAACCGTTTCATGAAAAAAGGCTGGCTGCGGATCCTGGATTCAGACAGGTTCGGACAATTTGCTAGACGTTGACGTGACTAATCTAACCTTGACTTGGCATCCAGGCGTCTACTTTGGCCATGGCACGATTGAAGAGCACAAGCCCCGTTGCAGGTTCCGAAGCCCTGCGTTTGAACGCACATCTCGGGATTCTCGGCCAACGCCAAGGTGGTGACCTCCATGGTGTCCCTGCGCTGATATCGTGAACGCAGACTAAGGCCACGCTTCAGAAATCGGTTGGGTTTTTTTCTGATCAGCGGTTATTAATGGATATTAATGGTGATTAATGGATATTAATGGTGATTAATGCCTCAGTAGTGGTGCATATCCGTTTCAATCTTTTTCAGTCCTGACGTTCTTGATCACAAACTCAGCCGCTTTGGACTTGTTCGCCAAAAAGAGCTCGCTGCCCTCGCATGCCTGAAATCACCACGGGCAAATGCAACTGTTCTGTTCTGTCGCGACGGATGATTCATTTCGCATCTACCAAGTTCTGGCATGGTTGAGTACAGTTGAAAGCTCACTTGAGACATAGGAAGAAACCTTGACTTTCCAGGCTGTGCGATTTGGCTGTATTGTAGATTCTACAAGCGTCGATCCAGAATCCAGCGCATTTTTTTACGCAATTCCCTCTGCCTGTTCTTTGCACGGACCGACACAGGCGTCTTTCAGGAAGGTGTTGCAGATCTTGTAGCGAGTTCCACTTTGGTAGAACTGGGGTACTTCGCCCTCAGGAGATCTGCTTCAAATGTGGTGAACCAGTGGTTCCAGTGGTTCCAGTCATTCGGGGTGTTGAATTCTTCGTTGCAAACGTTGGGACCCCGAAAGTTAACACCACAAAATGATCCAGCAACACTTGGTTTGGAGGCTCGGCATCTCCAGGTTTTCTACATCTGAAGCATATCAGCGTAGCTCCACTGTGGATTTCCTCATGTTTTGGCCACGGTGCCACCAGCCAGGAGGTTCCAGGACCAATACACGGACCAGGCTGCACCTGCAGGGATGAAGTTTTGAAGCACAGAACAGTGGCCAACGAAAGAGGCTGAAATCTTCAGAAAGTGGTTCATCCACTGTGGGAAAAAGAAAACCGACCCTATACATATAATCCTTGACCAACAAACGAAGAAAGCGCCATTTGAAAGGTTTGAGGAGCTGTTGCTAAGAACTGTACTTTTTTGCCATCTAAGTTTATATATGTATAGATATGTAATATAATGATCAGTGATAGTGACGGTGATGATGTGATGCTGATGATGATGATGATGATCATCATCATCATCATCATGCTGTTTGCAGGCTGCCCCCTTCCAATCCATTGAACCTTGATGGAGCCGTTTTCGTTCACAGCTTGTAGGCAATGTCCTGATTCTGACCTCTGATGAATCAGCTCTGATGTCTTTCGCTGAAGAACTACATCGAACCTTGATATATCCCATATGGGGATATCCTATATCAAAGGGGATATATCAATGGGGATATTTTTATAGGCCTTTTCTTTCGCTGAATTTGCTGCTTTCCCAAAAATGGTCAAGACTCAAGACCCTGCGGCGGAGGACAGTATTTTCGAGCCACAAAAGCAATTTCAATGCTGGTAAGTTTGCACCAAGAAGATCTGCCAGAAAAAAGATATGAATCATGTAAAACTTGAAAATGTAGTGCTTGGGGTACCTAGTCAACTTGTGGACCCTTGTGACCACCCCTAAAAGCCATTGCCTGATGGTGCCAGTCATGTGCCTCAGGCCGGCAGTTCTGCTGTCAAGACAAGATTACTTGAACTGCTAAGATTGTCGCCTCTCGAACTGGAATGAGCACATCCATATTTTGATATTCAGCAATGTTCAGCAATATTCCAAATCAACTAGAGGCCATAGATTGGCCGTCTGAATTGCCACCTAAGGTTGGTCTACTGCAAATTCCAAGCCAACTCCAAGCGCATGCCCAGGCATCCACACACATCTGGCACATGAAAGACCGCTTTGGACTGGCAGTGCTGCAGCGTCACGTGACTGGCCACGGTGCAGTCACCAGTCAGCATCAAAATGTGACACAACCACATTCCTTCGAGAGGAGAGTCTTCAGTCTTTAGGACTTCATTGTGACTTCATTGTGACTTCATGGCACCTGGATGTTGCCTGAAGGCAAAGCGCTTTCAAAGGGTCGCCAGGGTCGCTTAGAATAATCGCTGTCCTCACCGGCCACATGACGGTCGGTCAGACGGGTCTCTGAGGGATGGGATCCCTCCTGGAGCCACCAATGAGGAAGGCATCTGCCTTGTTGAAGGCTGCAAAGTCCAAGGTCCCACTGTCCTTGGCACAAAACATCACAACTGGCACACACCTTTTGGGCAACCCTGAAATATTGGAAAAGGAAGCGCCGGGCTATGAAGAATCTATGAACCCTCCATAATTCAGTGATGATTGTTCCGAACAACTCCCGAGTGGAATCAGATCTCCATCTCCACCTTGGGTTATCCTGGTTATCTGACAGGAGTGGTATCTCCCAATTCATATGCAGCACACAGACATACGCTCCAAAAGATCTTCGAGCAAGCTGTAAAAGCATCAGCCAAGTGTCGCCCGAGGTCGTGAGGCATTGTTTTGTGTCCACGTTGCACAGGCGATACTTCACACCTAGCCCAGTTAACTTGGCGGCCTTGAGAATCATGTCACCCTTTCCAGGGGATGAATATGGACGAACCACGACATTTTACCACTGTATAAAAGATACCAAAAGGTGATGTTTGAAACCCAAATCGGGAAATACCGATAAAAGCCTGTTTGAAAGCACGCCTGATTTCAGTCCTGGCCTTTTCCCTGGGTCAGTTTGTTTGCGCACGGCAAACGGCAAATCTCTATATTGTTTTATTTCATAATCTTATGAATCGAACGAAAGGTTGTCCCTAGACAGAGCTTCCTCCTGTTGTTTAGGAAAGTTGCAAACCACCGTGCTAATCAATCATATTACATCCACAAAGCGACATCCCCTGACCATCTCAACATTGCGTTTTGAATGGTCAGCTGCTCTGGCCTTCTTTGTACCCGGCAGAATACAGCTGCAGATCTTCGCTTCCAGACTTACTTCGTGCAGGCCCTGTTGATGTGCTCCTGCCGTTTGATTCACTCCCTCCCTTTGGACCATCTCCTCATAAATTCTGAACTTGCTTCAAACTCTACACTTCTCATGGCTGTGCCTAGTCATTATTTTCCTTCCAAGACCAGAACAGCGGATATAAACGGCACAGCATTGTGTAAGCCCTTGTGAAAGTGAGCTCAATCGTAGGGAAGCAAATGAAACGGACTAAAGAAGTGCATTGCACTGGACTCCGCATTTCCTCAAGATGTTTCATTGAGCAGAACGAAGACGTTGGTCAGTCTTCTACTTGCTCCAGCCTCTGACAGAGCAAAAGCGTCACCAGTGCAGCAGCTGCAACTGCCAAGCTCCAGCCTCGGTTTTTTGACTGCGATACAAACCTCACACAAGGAGCACGGTGGTAAGTGCACTAGAAAGACTGCAATCCTGCAAGCTCTTAGCCGCTAATGGATGCTCTTTGGCTTTGCCAGCCCAAAAGAAATGCCCAGTTGATCCAGTTGGTTAAAGTATGTTAAAGTTATGTACAGCTGTCACCACTGATGCGGAACATGAAGTTCCTTCAAACGTGAACCACGATCCTTTCGCTTGTTGTCTGTTGCTTGAAGCCAAATAAACACGTCTTCAACAGCTGACCAATACTTCTGCGCTTGTGAGATCCTGGCGTTTCCAGCTGCCATTACCGGCTGAAGGCAGCCTTACCACACAGCAACCGGACAGTCACGGCGCATGTTTCCTTAGTCCAATAAAGACGATTGCCTAAATACAACGTGAATCAATAAACTCTGTTCAGTCGGTCATTCAGTCGTGCTTGGCCATCCTGTTCTCTCCTATTGCTATAGGCCAGAAAGTCCTAAGATTTGGCATCTTCGAGCTGAGAAATCAAGGAAACACTGATTTCGGAAACCCAGGATATCTGGTTGGTGGTTGAGCCACCCCTCTGGAAAATATGAAAGCCAATGGGAAGGATTATCCCATATATTATGGAAAAGAAAAAATGTTCCAAACCACCAACCAGATATGATATGTTGCACTGAAAGAACAAAAGGATGATATCTTTGAACACCGTCAAGTTGCCCAAGAATATGCTGGCGCCTTAGCATTGGCTCTGTATCTTCTTCATCCATGGCTCTCAGCATGGTGGACAACTTTTGTAAAACAAATGGGCTACCCAGGGCTACCCATCATTCCATTATTCTGTTAGGTCCAAATGATTGTTCAGATGCATGCTCTGCGTCCTCCAACAAGGGATTTGTTTTTGTCGTTACGAGACTCTGCTGCCTTCCAGAGTCGTTATGACCTGGAGCATCTGAAATCCAAATCAAATGCAACAATGGCAGTGCAAGAATTTCCTGGCTTGAAAAATGAAAAAAAACAGAACCCCCACAGGTAACAGCAGTAAATTTTCTGGGGTAAACTTTCTGCAGACCGTCTTACCATGTCATGTTTATATCATCAATACAGAACCATTGAAAAAAACTGGCCAAATGTCAGCGCGCAACCCTTTCTGTGGCAGATCTTCGCAGTCTTTGCACGTAAAGCGCCCGGTCAGGAGCGTTGGTCGTTCCCGACACCCGGGGTCACAAAACATGGCTGCGTCTCCGACGGGGGGTATTGGCTGAAACCAGGTTTGTACAACTAGAAGCGCAGAACGGTTCTGATGCGGTCTGGCTCATCGAAACAATTTAAAACTTCGTTAATCTCAGTGAAGTCGGCTTGATGGCTGATGAAGTCCTGAGACTGGAATGCACTGCAAAAATTGGCGCCAGGATCAGTGTTACCAAATCACGCCAACATCTGGCCGAGGCTCGTCAAGCTTCAACTCCCCAGCCATAAACAAATCCTGCGGACATTGAGAACCAAAACAGCATGGCAACTTGGCCCCGTCAAGGGACAACCCAGGTATAGTTCCTCTCACTTTGTTATCTTTGTTTGCGACCATCATGACATATCATGACCTACAAGATCCTACAAGATCCTACAAGATCTACAAGTAGCTTCATCCACTTTGCCTCGGCCTAAAAATCTTCACCTGTCAAAGCTTTCAGTTTGCGACTCCCGCTGGGATCCATACCACCAGTAGCGGGAGATGAAGCTTTGGCCTCAAGGACTGAGTCGATTTCAGTGGCGCAGTTTTTTCAGAGAAATGTATCACATTCTTTCACATTCCTTGGGATCGTCAGATCCTTCCCTAAATGAACATGACATGCCCACTACCCACTATACCTTCAATTCAAAAACGGTGCGCACTGCCTCCAGCCACCGAATGGCACATTACGCATTCCCGCCAAGCGCGGGGTTACATTGAAGGGACCTTGAGATGAGCAGAGTCAGCTGAAGCCTTGAACTCAAACCTCTCAAACACCAACCTGCGCCTTGAAATGTGCAGCTGTTCTCATTAATCACTACACATTTTGACACAACATGACACAACGACATGGGTCTTGCTAAGGGGACACCTCAAAATCTCCTGGTGCATCATGTTTTTAAAAAAAAAATGTTAATTATCATGATTTTCCCATATTTTTTCACCATTAAAATCGCCTTTTCACTTTGGTCATCGCCGAGTCGCTACAGGTTATCTCCATCGCAAAGCTCTTCGCCCAAGGCGTCGTTATCGCCTCCTGCACCGAAGCCTCATAGCCCAACAAATCGAAGGCCACGTCGGCTGGAGCGTCCTCGGCCCAGCGGATTATGGAGATATTAGTGGAGCATATGTAAGGAGCCTTCGGATTATCCCATTTAATAATATTTAATATAACTGGTTTCAGGAAAAACATCGATTTTTTTACGATTGTTTCTTTTTGGTCCCCGGTGCCCACTCTTAGTCGCCGTGGGATTCAAAGTTGTGCAAAGAGGCTGCCGCTCTAAGGATCTCCTCCTTGATGCTACAGCCCTCTGGAAGAGCGTATGGATTGATGAGGTTGGTGGCACCCCACTTCTTGGCAAGCTCCTTGGAGAAATGCAGGTCTCTAAGAGGAATTAGATCAACTTTTGGTGGTCATCTGGTAATGTAAACATGTTGGCAAGTTTCATGGTCTGAAACCCCTTAAAGCCTTAAAGCAATGTAAGACCATGATATCAGATATCCCATTCATATCCTCAAAGAGAAACCAAAAATTTGCTAAAGTCAAGCAGGTTTCAAGCCTTGAAGGATCAGGATCCACAGCAATGATCCTTAGCACAGAGCTTCTAACCATGCATAAACACCTACAGTAAACCTTTCAGCCTGCTGGCAAGGGAATGAAACACTGTCAGACTGTAAGGGATGGTTTCCCTGTCCATGGGCTTCTGTTTCTTGAATTATGCTCTACATGTTCTTCTCTGCTAACACTCCAATGCTCCAAGGATCTTGGACCCAAAGACACGACCATCAACGCATTGAACATCATTGAAAAGCTCAAAGCAAACTTCACCCTGTAGGGTGACATAACTGAACATAACTTCAAAATACTTCAAATATGGTGACATTTTAACTGAACATAACTGAACCAAACTCGCCCCTTGATCTCTCTGCACGCTTCCGCTGCCGCGCTGCTTCCGTGCTTTGGCCATGTGCAAAGCCCGTGCTACAGCGAGGCCTTCCGCATTGAGGCCGAAGATCGCCCCCACTGCGCCGGGCGAAGGCCCAGCAACCTGCCAGACCTTGGGGTTCTGCAAAGCTGTGGGAAGTTGGAGGAAAGCGGCGATTCAGCAAAATTCATCAAGCTACATATATTATATATACATATACATATACATATACATATATACATATATACATATATACATATATACATATATACATATATACATATATACATATATACATATATACATATATACATATATACATACATACATACATACATACATACCATACCATACCATACCATACATACCATACCATACCATACCATACATACATACATACCATACATACCATACATACCATACATACCATACATACCATACATACCATACCATACATACCATACATACCATACATACCATACCATACATACCATACATACCATACATACCAT
>Ga0126342_10007369_pt1 | contig 19626 bp, 17 predicted proteins | sample Cyp1metagenome_FD_92528 | JGI IMG/M metagenome (GOLD analysis project Ga0126342, IMG submission 92528) | Coral microbial communities from Lord Howe Island, Old Settlement Bay, Australia - Cyphastrea 1 metagenome | ecosystem: Host-associated > Invertebrates > Cnidaria > Coral ... | reverse complement strand
CGACACCGCCCACCCTCCCCCCACTCGCCCCCCTGCCCACCCCGCCCACACTGGCCACCCTGGCCACACTGGCCACCCTCTGGCCACACTGGCCACACTCTGGCCACACTGGCCACACTCTGGCCACACTGGCCACACACTGGCCACACTGGCCACACACTGGCCACACTGGCCACACACTGGCCACACTGGCCACACTGGCCACACTGCACAACTTGACAGTTCCATACAGTTCCCAACAGTTGGCCAATGGACCGCAGCCAAGCGGCCACTCTTCACAAAGCGCCGCACAGCCGCACAGCCTTCAACACCGAGCGCAAGAAAGTCTGCCTCCCAATGGAGCCGATCGGAACTTCTATGATCTGCCAAAACACTACTAAAGGGTGGCAAACATGATGGGATATGATGAGGTTCAACGGGTTTGTGGAAGCCTCATTGACTAGTCACAGTGACTAGCCGTCACAGGAAAACACATAAGCCTTCGCAGATCCGCCAGGAACAAGGAAAACATCATAGCCAGCACCTTGCTGCAGTGTCTGTGTGCAAACAAACTGAAATATTAGTATACAAATAAACATTCACTCACTAGAACTTGAGCGTTTTGCCACAAACATCCAAAAGCACTTAGAAACCTTCGTCTGTGCCAAGTGCCAAGTCACTGTACGGACCCGTAGGTCGGCGGAGGCGTCCTGCGCAAATGTCCTCTGCCTCCCATGGACATCTCATCTCATCATCTCAGTCATCACTCTCATATATTCTCAATTTGAAACTCTACTTATCTCCGCTTCAATGTCAAGGCCCGCCACCTGCAGCAGCTCCACCTTGACAGGTGGCAAGAAACCTAAGTAGATTGGACGTGTCGCAGGTAAGCTTAAACTGAGCTGCATCCAGTTGTTACTTAGTACAGAAATCGAAGCAAACCACTTGACCCTGATTTGGGATGGGCCAAAATTGCTGAACTTCGTTGCCAGTGTGGAAATTAGATAAAACATGATAAAACTAAACCTGAATGAAATCAGTCTGAGACCTTTTGTGTTTCTACTTCGCTTTGTTCTTTCCTGGGGTCCAGACTCAGCCAAGGCCCATTTTCCATGCGGACTGGGTGAGTCCAAATGAAGCGAGACACAGCCTGCAACGCTTACGACCAGTACATGCACAAGCTCCCGGGCAAGCCTCAGGTCCAAATCTATCCTCCCTCCATAGCTCAACTTGCAACGTGTCAACATATTCAACATGTCAAGAGTTGGTATTGTCATAGGATCAATAGTGGTTCAACCATTGAGCCTTGCTGTAAAACCAAGGTGAGCTAGTCAACGCCACTCGGCAACCTCAGTGCCAAGGCCAATTGTTCAAGGGAATCAATGACGGACCAACGGGATTTCGGTATCTTCCAGTTGCATGTCCATGACTTGCCAATGCAGCAGTCACACTGTGCATATAGAATCATATAAGAACTCAGGCATCACATTCAACACGTGTGCTGTCAAGTGGCATAGGGCCCCTGGGTGTGGCGACACACGACTTGGAAATGCGTTGAAAATAGCAACTCTAAGCCGTGGCAATTGCGTTGGCAGATCCTGGGCATGCGCAGAGTTCGTGTCGTGTCAGCCACTCAGTCAGCCTCTGTCCAAGTGATCACTCAATTGCCGAAGACGTGAAGACAAGGGTCAGAAAATGATTTGCATGATGGCTGCAGCGGATCCAATCTCACCCCCTCAGAGCCAGTGAGAGAATGGTCCTCTGGAGAAAGATTTGTGAGATTTCCAGCTCATGGTCTTTGTATGGTCTTTTTCTACTAAGTAAACTAGTTGCTGACTGAAATCATTTGCAATCGCCATGTAGGCATTTGGTATGAGAGGGAAAACAAGAGTTTGGAGAAATCAACCATCCATGTATCAAAGTCAGCAGTTTTGAGCCACAACCATCTGAGTGTTGGACACATCGCTCCTTCTTGGGTGTCCTTGAATAGCTTCCTGCAATACAACCACTGGTGATGGTGAGCATAGTGGTGAGTACAGCGTCACAGGAAATGCACTAGATGGCAAACAGCCATTGCAATTCGTTTCAACTCATTCTGAATTTGCTGCGATCAATCTGCAAAGTCAGAGGAGACGTTAAGTGACTTTCCCCAACTGGCTGAGCTAGTTCAGATGCTCACTGACTGCATTGACTGCGACCGTATTCCCTTTGACTCCTGAAAAGGAATCTAGCGTCGAGCTGCAACGCCTGATTCTCAAACGTGGGTCTTTCTAAATGAAGATCAATAGGATTCTCTCTTTGGAAGTGCAGCAAAGATGCTTGTGCTGTATGGAAGCCAGTTGGAAAGTGTTTCTGGTCATCTTGCGCTCCTTTAGGCAGAATCACGATCGAAAATAGACTGGGAAGTGGACAATCGATTGCCCATTTCTTTAACGGAGACCACTCATTGCACTCAGCTTGTGTGACTGTTTGGACTTGATAAAGGATGTTCGAGGCACAGCCACACAGCTGTTGTTGACTTCTCACTGTAACTGTCTGTGCATCAAGGAAGTTGCCGCACCTTGCAATCCAGAAATCTACACTCACCGCCTGTCAGCTTCAAAAACTGCTTCAAAAACATTCAAAAACAATACCTTCAACGGCCTTGAATGAGCCTTGAAAAACTTGAACGCAATCTCATGCAATCTCTACGACTGGTCCCCCGTGCCAAGCTTGGTTACAAGATGTTAGGCATTTTGCCGAGCCTAACGTGCTGCACATGCTCGGAGTTGATGACGTCTGTCCAATTGCAGTGCCATCAAGTCGAGAGATGGATGCAGACTTTGCGGACTTCCGAGCTCTTCTCTGGACCATAGCTATGGCAGTCGGGGGGCAAAATTGGCCACATAAGGCCGGACTCTTCCGTCTCTGTGACACAAGCGAGAGAAGATGTGGGCTGATTACAATCGAGAAACCTAGTTTCACAGTTCAAAACGGACGTTGCTTTGTCTGGCTGAATCATGAGGAAAAAATACCAAACTGAGATAGTCGATATAATTCCACCAGTTTTGATGTATTTGAATGAGGTAGATTTTTTTAAAAAGAAAGTGAATTCTATAGTATCTATAGGAATACAACATAAAATATAAGTCGAGTACAACATACGAACATATCCATAATTATGCCTATAATGTATCCACACGCTCTTCATCTTGTCCATTGCCTCGCTGTTTGAGCAAAACATCAGCGTGAGAACATCTAGACGACATCAGTTTGGTTGACCAGTACGCCCTAGCTCACGACATGCAATTTACGTTGACAATGGACCCCATTTAATGAAGGTTGGATGCAAAAAGACAAGTTGCGAAGAATGTCAAAGGTTTAGGGGTACCTTCATAGTTTGTCAGGACAAAGTTTGACAGTCAACAATTTTGTCTGGAACTTGCCTGGTTCAACCACTTTAACCAAAATGCAAACTGCTGGGTGCCGGACTGTCCACATGCTACTACCAATCGTTGTAGATCGGAAAATCGCAAGCCATGCAAGCTATCCAGCAAGGCATCCCTTTGAGACCTGAGTACTGTGCTGCCAGAGCCTATCTGCTATGTGTGCACGCCAAGGCATCCAAGTCGCTCAAAAGCTGGTAGAAGCCTCCGGTGGCCTCAACCGAACCACACTCCAATTTCATTCAACCCAGAGATACCCAGTGTGTGAAAAAAAACTGTTGCAATCGGTTGCAGTACTATGCAACACTTCACAGTCATAACAACTCATAACAACTCATAACAACTACACATCACACATGCTTGGTTTTGCCTCACGGATATCGCCACCAATCTGGAGACAATCCCAGTTTGCCAACGAGACACGGCAGGACACACCCGCGAAGGAACGAAAAAGCGTTACCGTCTCCAAAGCCTCAGTGCGATTGACCAAAGCCTCTCAGTGCTTGGATCTGCTTTAAACGATTTGGCAGAGCTATTTGCAAAAACTGACAACTTTACACACAACTTTGCACATCTTCGCGCAATTTAGCAGCCGGGAATGGCATCTACTATTTCAATCTAGTTCAGAAAGTTTGCAACAAACACGAGTCTTCTTTTCAATTGCGACCATGACCAGGGTTGAAAGCACTTGAAAACTGGACCCAAAAAAGCACGAGGCGCTGTGGGGGCTGCCAAAACTTGCGCGCCAGCTGCAACTGCACGAAGGAACAACATGATTCACATCCATATATAATATATCAATGTAATATATATATATATACACAAAATTTATGTATAGCCTTCCGCTGTGTAATATATATATACGTGTATATATATATATGTGCGTGAAATCAGTTCGATGTCCCAAACTATAGTGCTGACCAAGACAGAACCAATCACCATCTGGTAAAATGCTCTAGGAGGGCAGCGCACGAAACCAATAAAAACATGGCAAAATAAATTCTGCAGAAAAAATGGCCAGCTCATACCTGCAGGAAAGGAGAAAGAAAATCAAGACCAAAGAACTCGCCCACAGGCAGACTAGGATCGAAATGGATGATTCAAGGAAATGCAAAGCAAAACTTGGCTGGCATAATTTATGTATATCGTTTGTACACTGTATTTACAGGTTTTCTGCAGCTGGTCACATGGTTGGCATCTTCATGTTCCACCTGCGGATCTCAGTACCAAACTCTCAGCCCAAGTCTGGTTTCGCCTGCGCTGGGAAATTCTCCAGGGACTCGGCTAGACAACCTTGCAGCACTTGCTGATCAACTTCCGACTTCTGGAGATTCTTTTTGAACACCCTGTTGTTCTGTACTTTGCTCAATGTGTCTCCGTATATGCGTATATATTCATTTACATATCATATACATTCATATACATACACATATATTTCTCATATAATTACATATAATTATTACATATAATTACATGTAATTCCATACAATTACATATAAAGACATATGAATACATGCAATTACATACAATTACTTATAATTACATATAATTTAATTACATATAATTACTTCTAATCACATACAATTACATATAATATTATATATATACTATATATATATTTACATATGTATATATAATATAATATATATATATATTATACATATATAAATATATATTATATATTTACATATATTTACATATATAATTACATACAGTACAATATATACAGTATATACAGTATATATACGTTTAAAATGTTTTAAAGAGTGGCTGCATGATGCTGCATGCGTCTTTTCTTCATATTGATCAATGATGTCAAATGTGAAATTGATTCCCACAGAGTTGCTCAGCCGCATCTGTGTACCTCGTGCCACTTCTGCCGGGCAACTCGTTTCCAATCGATCTCCACAAATCAAAGTTGTCGCAACGAGCTCGCGAAAGTTCATCGCAGCCTGAGCGCGGCAGTGGTTTTTGTAGGTGATGTGAGGAGCAAATGGGAGCGATGGTTGTCGCAAACCGGAAGGTATGGCAAGATTCTCTCGGTCCTTTCTGATACAAGATGATACAAGTAGTTTCATCTCATAATCTCACGATCTTATAATTCTTCAACTATGTAATTTTTGAACCTGATTGGAGCCTCCTTACGAGTAGAAATGCACCCTTACGTTGATGGATCCAGGGCTGCAAACTTTCCTGGCGCCGAGACTGGGCTGTAAACTACATGTTTTTCCCAAAAAAGAAACAGATTCTCCAAGACTTGGCAGAGCAATGTACAGAACAAACTCCACAAGTCTGATGATGTCTGATGCACATATTCGCAAAATCAATCAAAATCAACTCTCTAGATTTGAAGTGACTCTTTTCTAAGCAAAGGCCAAAGCATTCGACCAAAGCACTTGTCGGGATAATTGGCAGCCTGATCACAAGACTGCAACAAATGCTCGTGGGTCAAGTTCTTGTCTATCAATGACTAAAAGGGGCTTTTGCAAATCGGATGAACCAACTGCAACTTGGAAAAAAAAATGCAATACCATGAAATTATATGAAATTAAAACATATTAAAACAAATCTCTGCATGCTCCGTGACTTCTTTTGTGCAACGCGCCAGACCGCCAGGCTGGGGGTGTTCCACTGGCTCCATCAACAAGCCATGGCTTGGTTAGCCCGCTTGATGACATCCTTTGAAACAATTCCCACAATTCAAATCCGGGTTGAGGCTTAAATCATCTTAAATCTCTCAATGAGGTCTTCAACGAAATTCAACGAAAGCAATTCTTGGGTGGCTTCAAGGGAAGGCCTTTACGATACAGGATTACACACAACGCGACGCTGAAGAGCCACCCCACAATCCTTCGTTCTGGCTTGCGGAAGGGTGGATTGTAATGCAGGGTCACAGTCACCTTTACAGGGTCTCGTATCTACATGTAGTGGTTTGAATGGATCGAAAGAAGGACAACGGATTCTACATGTCTTGCACTTGGACAGTTGGGTGGTTTGGAAAAATCGCAACCCTATTTCAGATTGATACCCGGACCCCCTAAAAAAAAACAGCAACAAAACGAAACAACTGGTGACTAAAAGATGCCAATTAGAACCATGACAAATTCTCTGAAATTTGCGAACAAGACTTCGAAGTAAACCACTAGCATCACTAGCTTTCAAATGAAGCATGTGCTCTGTGGGTCAGGTTCGTCTCAGAAAATGCTCTGAGGGTCCAGTGCTTCTATATATTCATATCAGCCCATGTGGATCTATACAATGGTGTGAAAGAATTGAAAGATATTGAAAGAGTCATAAAGATTGCTCTATTCTGAGTCTATTCTGAGTATGTCTCTCCCAAGGTCCCTCATTATCCTCATTAGCTAAAAAGTAAGTTGTCCACGCTCCGTGCACTGGGCATATTGCTCTGGACCTTGCATGGTATGAGACCTCCTCTCTAGCGTTAATTCATCAGAAATATGCCAATCATAATCAGCGTTTACTTTTGGAAGTCCAAAAGCTAATGGTAGGTACAGTATGGTTCGACAGGGCTGCTTCATGGCCATCCATGCGCAAGAAACCGAACAGGACCGTTCGAGGGAATTTTTTCCACCATGAAAGATACAGCACCAAGTGTCATGTTCATGGCGCAAAGAACTAGAAGATCTTCAAACCTCAGACATTCAAATCATTTCAAATCATCCAAATGGTATCCAAATGGTATCAAGATTCTTCACTGGGAAGCAATTTGAGCTATGCAAAGCCATACTGCGCAAAATCAATACAGAAATCCCTTCCCCCCAGTTTAGAATTGCATCCAATTAGATCGAATCTATTCATTTTGGGTTCTCATTGGGGTGGTCTCCAATAATAGGAGAAAGGGATTATTCAAACTGTTTCTCTGCCCGTCGAAGTTGATATTATGTTCAGCCAAGAAACTTGGGAAATTGCAAAATTGAGTCTATCAAATATGCAAGAATGCCACCAACGGAAACAAGAAATCCTCGGATGTGAGCAGCTCATGGAAAACATGTGATTCTATGGTCCTGGAGTCTTTCCAGGTACTCGTTTCCCCCCGATTGTAAGAACACGTGCACCACTGGGGGGGAGTCTTTTCTGGGCTGTTCGGTCTGGGGCTGTTTTTTGGGCAAGTTGCAGCGTTTTGAAGCTTCCATCTGATGCACAGTATTGCGCACATGCTTGTTGCTGATGTTTCAGTTCTTTTTTTCTTCTCCTTCGTCGTCGTCTTCTGATGTCTTCTGCCTCCTTCTTCTTCTTCTTCCCCTTCCTCTTCGTCGTGGTTTTATTCTTTTTCTCCTTCTTCTTCTACTTCTTCTTTTTCCCCTTCTTGCTCTTCTTCTTCTTCTACTTCTTCTGCTTCTGCTGCTTCTTCTGCTTCTTCATCTTTCTTCTCCTCCATCGTTCTTTCTCTTCCTCATCTTCGTCCTCCTCATTCTCTTCTTCTTCTTCTTCTTCTCCTGGTTGTTGTGGTTGTGGTTTTGTTTGCAGGGTGAGAGTGGTGGCAGTGGCGACATTGGTGGCAGTGGTGGCAGTGGTGGCACTGGCGACGGTTGCGACAAGGTGACAGCTCTGACCCTTGGTCTTGTCTTGTTGTTGGTCGGCTTCGTCTTGCCGGTTTGTGTATCCTATTCAAAAAAAAATCGGCAGCAGTCCAGTACTTTGTGATGGAGGGATGCTTATTTGGTGGCGCTGGGGGTTGGGGAGCTCTCCATTTTGAACACTGGAAACAACTTTGAACACAGCAGTTCCGAAGTGCGAGATCGCTTCTCTCAAAACGCCCTTGATATTCCTTGATTATTGTCAACGCTTTGGCACTAAAGTACCGAGAAATGTTCCGAAGAAATCCGGCGGTGCGAAGGCAACAGAATACTTGGAGATGACGTTCAGAAAGAGAGCGAACCAGGTGACCAAGGCGAAAATATGAAGCAACTGCGCCCAAACCTGACGAGTCAGCTGTCTTCCGAATTCTGTTAATGAGGTGTAACTAAGCCACTATAAACATACAGTAAATAAATACATTATGATAATTTAATATGTAATATATATATATATATATGTATATACAATACATATGCAACTTCCTTCTGCTGTTTTAGACTGTTGAAACGCAAAACATTGCTCACCATGACCAGAAACAGACTCCACTAAAAGAGTGACTGGCACGCAAAACGCAAGCAAGGCGGAGAATGCAAAAACTGGACGAAATCCTGTTGCAAGGCAATTTGCACAGAAAGTACCTCGTTTTGATCCTTGAAGATATTGTATCAATTGTATCATTATTATCATTCACTGGTTAGGAACTAGATGGAACTAGTGTATACCGTTCACATCCGGTTCACGATAAAATCAAAACTAAATATATATATATATATGAATTATATATGAATAATTCATATTGAATTATAAAGGTGCGAAATCATCCGCAATGATGCGGAGGTGGTCGGTTGCAGGGTATGAAGGAAAAAAAAAACAGAAAATTTGACCGAGAACAAATGAGTGGTCCAAAGTAGTTGAAGAGAAAACCAGCAATCGGATTGAGCACAATGCCAATAATTACCAGCGCGGTCCCATATACCTTACAACAGGCACAGCTCAAACGGGCAGCATGTGACCTTCACAGTGGTGCTCTCACTGGCATCAAGCAAAACAATATCAACATAATATGATTATTAGTGTATACTACTGTTTACATTTGCTTACATAGCTTTAAAAAAAAAACAACTGACAAAACTTACTTTCAAATGTTGATTTGCGTGCAATAGCATCTGAGAATCCTCTTTGTTGAACCACCTGTTGGCAGAGACCAGCAACACAATGTAAAAAGCATTAAAAAGCCGTAAAAACCATTTTTTCTGAGGCTACTGTGACTAGTGATGACTAGAGTGTGTCTGAATTTCCAATGATACTCATAGACTCATAGAATCTCAAAGACCAGACTTCCCAGCGTTCGAGTTCTAACTTTGAAACCTTTGAACATGTTTGGAAATCCCCAAAAATCGGATGGATGGACTCCGTGGGCCTATCAAATTTTGTGTCCAGCGTGCTGAAGCAGATCAGCTCTCCCGCCATGAAAAAACCGATGTAGAAGAGCATGCAATAGTTCCTACACGAAGCTTGCAATGGCCCAATGCTGGAAATGTGGCCCACACATACGATTTTTCCTCAAAGCAAGACCATGACTTCGTGGCACTCCAAGAAATGCAAGAGTTGACAATGCCTTGCATCAAAGGGCCAGCGACAAGGGAAATGGCCCGTTGCACAAATGCAATATCAATCTAGGATCCTTTCTGACTGCAGATCTCGGTCGACGGCTGGTTCGACAACTGAAACATCTGATTGATTCTGATTGGACAACTGTGGTTTGGCAACTAAAAACGTCTGGTTCAAAAACTACAAATGTCTGGTTCGACAACTAGAACTGTCTGGTTCGACAACTAAGGATGTCTGGTTTGAACCAGAATAATCCAGGAACCAACGCTAAATAAACACTATGCCATGAGTAATCAGGAGATATCATGAGATATCATGAGCTATCGAACCTGGAGGTCCACCTGACATTTCCTCTCGAGTCACTTCTCGTCATTCAGAATGGAAGGGTTTCCTTCTTTAGAAACCGTCAGAAATTTATATATGCTCTTCTAAGTTCAGGATGTTCAGGGAAACTCTCTCACACACTTCATCACAGCCCTTGAAGCTCCCTGGAGACTCGTCATAAACCAGGCAGAACATCGAACTCGCTACAAATGCTGTTGCGATCAAGATTCTCCAGCGGATACAAAGCAAAGACTCGCGTCGCCTCGTCCAAGCTCTGCCTGACACCCAGCCAACTTATAAGTGCTGATGTGTCCTCAGGCTGATCAGGTTTTCATGTCAATTCCTCACCCTAAAAGGACATAAACAGATGTGCCATGGTCAAAACATGGCTATGGGTCGTGGTCATCCATCCCACAATAAGAATCCTTATGCTGGGTACAGTATCCAAATCCTTATGCTCCATTCCCAATAGGAGCAATTCACCCAAGTTTTGACCATGGCACCCGTGAGTACTAATTGACTACTGCCATCTACTGCCCACTCTTTCTGTCAAGTCACGCCTCGATGTGTTTTAATTACTCCAAAAAGCCAAACAAGCTGCTTCACTTGAGCAGTTTCACCATATTTGACTGGTGAATTCTGGCGAGTTTTCCTTTTGAGGGTTCAACTCAAACTCCTGAGGACAACCAGATTGCGAACTGCTTGCCGGGTCGCCAAGCCCGACGGATGTGTGTTAAGCACTCGACCTGCTTGCGTGAGAAACTCCTTCTTTGTTGGACAACTGAAGAAAAACACCAGCGATGCCTTAGTGCGTTGGCAAACCTCTTGTCATGTCCTCCACATTTCTTCACAATATGCAAATCTACAAAATAATCAAACTTCAACAAATAATCAAAAAAAGAAAAACATCCAAGCAGCCAAGTCTCTACGAGGCTTATGACGGCCAAACCAATAAACGAATCTGAAATGCTGTAGCCATGTGCCGCCAGAATGCTCATGCACAATCCCAAGCCTGAAAGCACCATGTGATCAAAGTGATCCCAACTCTTTGACAAGATCAAATTTTAACACACAGACAGAACAAGCGTCTCCAACTGCGCGTTTGGATTCACCGCTTGCACAGATAGAGAAATGGACGGTTGAAGAGGAATAGATGAAGGAAGGCACTGACAAATGAATGTCCGATACCTTAAAAGATAGCAGAGGCAAATATGGATGCACTTGAAATTCTGATAGAAAATTGGGATGAGTAAGGTCAGTTGCCGTCAATATGCAATCGTCAGTTTCAAATGTTACATCCTTCCAACCTTGAGTGTTTCTTGAGCTTTGCTCGTTGTCAGGAACTGCAAATCCCACCAGTAGCCGACAATCACATGACATTCTCCTGAAAGTACATAAACATATGAGCCATGTTCTAAATGTCTTACATCCTGGCACCAAATAAGGAACTTACGCCATTGCTTACGTTTTGCTTACGCGCGCACAAGTTTTGCTTACGCGCATATCTTTTCTTACGCGGAGCTTACGCTGGCTTACGCACACCACAGTTTTGCTTACGCCACACCCTTACAAGGGGCCCCTTGCTTAACATCATGAACACAAGGGTTTAGAACGTGGCTCATATGTTGAATAACTACAACTGTGTATGTGTGTATATATATATATCTATATATGAAATTATAATATACTTTTACCCTGGGATGCCCTGCAATGCCTCGGGCCTCCAGACGCTTGAGTCGCTGCATTGCTAAGACCAATGAAAACAGCTTGCACCTACCATGACTTGAAAGATGGCAGTTGGTAAGGGGCACCTTCATCTGCTTGGGAGATGGAACCACTCTGTAGTTGCGGCATGCATGCAGTTAACTTCAAAAGCGAACTCACAAACAACAACAACAACAACAACAACAACAACAACAACAACAACAACAACAACAACAACAACAACAACAACAACAAGAACAACAACAACAACAAAAACAACAAACAACAAACAACAAACAACAAACAACAAACAACAAACAACAAACAACAAACAACCAACAACCAACAACCAACAACCAACAACCAACAACCAACAACAACAAGAACAAGAACAAGAACAAGAACAAGAACAACAACAACAACAGCAGCAGCAGCAACAGCAGCAACAGCAACAACAGCAAATTTAGAAAACAGTTCTTGCAATTGTATTTCCAAACTCTAAAGGCTTTAATGCAATGCATTACACCAATCAGCCACCGGTTTCACACTAATTCGCCAAAATCTGCCTTGGGATAGTGCCACATAAATGCAAGAATGCCTTTGTTTGCTTTGGGCCAAGAGCGAATCTGGTTTCCAAACCACAGGCCATCCCAGTGCTAGTGCTAAGACCAAACAAAAGATTCATGTCTTTTTCATGTCTTTTTCATGTCTTTCTGTGTCCAGTTGCCGAAAGATGCCAGGTTTCCTCCGAGATCCCCAAACATCAGGCCAACGTACATCAAAGCACATTGCGTCGATGGCCACTCCTGAGTTCAGTGCTCAGGGTTCAGTTCTTCCATACATCTATATACACTGCTGATCACAAACCCATGCGGATATGAAATTCATTCAATTTACAGCGCAACCTTAAGACTGAAGACTCAAAACCTCGGAGAATCTTTCACGTACTCAGTTCGTATGACGACATTACACATAATGACAGAGATCATTTTCTTACACATAAAGACCGAGATTATGCAAGATCTCTATCTGCCCTGAAGCTCTTGCAGCTCAAGTTTCCTCCCCATCCAGATTGACACCAATGGCCAACATACCACAGCACACGGCCAAGGTCAACGCTCCAAGTGCAGCTCCTTTTTGAGGCCCGAAGATATCCTTGACGTGACTACCGGACGACTTTCTGCACGGGGATGCTTATTGAATCCGGCGACGAGTAAGAAGAAAACACTATGTGGCCAGAACAGTTTGAAGAGTGAGCATTCTCAACACTCTGCAATTGGGAATTGGCAAAGCTGCTTCCGAGTCTCGTATGCACAGCCAACCAGGATGAAAAAACGCAATTGCATGGAGAAAGTGGTTGCCTGAGCTGGCGCCGCTGGGTCTAAAATCACAAGCTCAGCGACTTTGAAATCTCAGCAACATGAACACCCAAAGTAGCGCTAGCCATCGAGCGTCTCAGGAATATATGTCTGTTAAAACCAAGCATATGCTAGCCCTGGCGTAAGGTGCACACGAGAGACTCCCGAGAACCTCCCAAAGTTGTGAATGATGCATCGAGGGCAATTCAACAATCCAATCTAGGTCAAACATGTCTATCCTTTTGGGACAAAAAGACTTTCATCTATGAAATGGAAGTAGAATTAATACCACTGCATTGGCTTTTGAGCAAATCGCTTAGCCTGGAATCCAGAAACAGACGTTGCCACTGAACCATACAAAGACTTTCAGAAAAGCCAACGATCATGATTGAATGTGCCACTCGTATCACGGAAACGAGGGAGCAATGGCTTCTCAGCAGTCAAGAAACGTAGACATCTCGAAGTGCTGCCCTCTGCTGGCCACATTGACTCGTACCATGCTCACAAGCCCATTTGAAGACCCCGGATGCAGCCAATGCACCGTTATAGAGTGGAAAGGCACCTAAGATGTTGGAAATTGTTGGAACTGATAAGGAAATCACTTCAAGCGACACTTCAATGCACCAATATGCCTGGCAGATCCCAGCAGAATGCTATCAAGTGACTGACCGGCCCTGCCGATAAAATGCCAAAAAAGGTAACCACGGCGACCAGGCAATGAGTCTTCCAGGTATATGCGCCAGTAGTGTCTCCCATCATGGCCTTCACTGAAAGACATTGAGACCACCATCACAATTTTGTTTATATGATGACGATTTCATACAGCAAACAATTAAAATCGACAATGACAATATTTTTTTGTGCTCAACATTCACAAATTCCAAGCTGCAGCTCCTATCTTGGCCGACGAGACGACTGTGCAGCGCTGAGCTGTGCAGTTCTTGCTAAAACTTGAATGTGGCTCTACACATGCTAGCCAAATCAACATAGTTACGCATTTATGCTACAACCAAATTTGCATCACCCAGAATCGACCGGTACTTCGGAACCCCGCCATAGCGCCATCCCCGGTCTTCTGCGCATTTTTCAGCTTTTCCCGGTTCTTTGCGATGAGAGGTTGCATCGCGCTTGCACTTGCAGTGTAGGCAGCAGCTGTTTGACTCTCCCTGTGCGCTGCGAACCCAAACCAATGAGAGAGCAAAGTAGCCAACAGAAGTATTTATAGAACATCATAGAATATCATATATATATATATATATTTATAGAACATCATTGAATCATTTATATGATATGATATGATATGTATGTATAGCTGTTCAAATATTTAGAACAGCTTGTTGAAAAGCTTGCTGAATGTGCATCTGAGAGGCTCGTCGTCCTCGCCGGTGGGAGTTGGAAGATTGTTCAAGGTCGTTTCTAGGTGTTGTCGGACCGAAACGGCTAAATCTCGCGCATTCGGAACCACGTTCTTCGCCACCTGCAAGGATTTGGAGACTTTCCGACCCGAATGAAGATTTATTCAGTTATCCTGCAACCATCTTTATCTTCTTTGGATAGCTGAATCTGTTCGGTTCAATGTCAGTGTCATATCTTGATCATGGAAATCTTCAAAAAATAGCAATGGATAGCATGTACAATCATGTACATAGCGTCCAGTTTTGTTATTACATGTTACATGTTCTCACTGTCGTCAGAAATTCGCCATCCAAAAGCTCCGGCCTGGATAGTGAGTGTCATCACTCCAGAGGAGCCACTGGTGCAAACGTTTAAGGCCAGGCCCTGAAAAAACACATGGCTGCATTGAATATTCTCCAGCACCTCGAAGCTGTCGTACCTCAGTACCCTCCGGTAGCCTCCAGTAAACTAACATAGCTATTGAAAATTGCTCGTTTATAAATTAGTTGATTTACCTCATATAAGTGATGATTTTCCATAGTCATGCTAATTTACCAGAGGGTAAACAGACTATAACATGACTGGTATATTGAACTCCAGCATCCTTGGTGGTGGACAAGCTGGTCCCTATTTTTGGCTGCCCTGTACAGTGCTTTTCCCACATGTTCATTCCTTGATTTCAAATGATCAATCTAATATAATCTGGAATCTGGAAAATGTAATTATTATCATTGATTATCATCATATATCGTATATTTAACATATTTAACTAATGTTGCTATATAGTATCATCCAAACATCTCATATCCGACGTGCCAAGTTGCTGTCCAAAAGAAGACAATATTCCCAGGCTGGAGATCGTCGCTTGTGTGCCATGTTCGAACCTCAGCTGTATTCAACACAGGAGACACGGCCAAGTACTTACCGGATTGAGATTGCATCTTTGCATGGCTGTACTTTAATAGACCGTGTAAGTTAATCTAAATGTTAGATGGGTAACACATGGTTGTAATTAATAACATTGCAATATCACTTCATTGTCCTCCAAGTATCAAACCAGTAAACCATGATGCTGATAATTGTTGTCGCATGTACAAAGATGCAAAATGGAACTCGTTGCTACTTGTCTTGATTCCTCCCATCAAACCAGATCATATATAGTATGTCATACCTTCATGGCCAGATTCAGATGTGATCAGAACACAAAAACAGATCCTACTGATCCAGCGTGATGCCGCAGGTCGCTGTATGCAGCTGTATGTCGCTACAGTACGGACCAACTGATGACATGTACCAGCTAAGCCATGCATTGTCACTTTTCGCCCACGTTCCATGCAAAGCGGACGCCTAGGCCTTCAACAGTTTCAAAAGCATGCCAATGTAAGATAGTCCTACCGATTACACCCGATTACCTGTCTTCCGGGTCCCCCATGTCATCCTCTCATGATTTGCCCATGGCGCATTGCACTCATAAGCTCTGGCGTCATCCGATTCATCAGCTTGAGACGATCTCGGGAGCTCATGCCCTCAAGACAGGCAGTGCAGCAAGGTCGGTTCTTTGGTGAACGCTGCAATCCATAAAAATCACAAAAAAATGATACAAGCCGAAGGAAATCACAAACGTCACTCAGGGATCATCCGTTGGATGCCTTGAGAGTAAACACTGGTTCTTCGGCCCGCTGAAGGATTCAAATCAGCTGCCCTGCATTGCACCTGCCTCCTTGTTTCATTGAGAGGTTGGCCACCTATTATTGCCCCTCAGCCAAGACATTAATTACGGAGAATTCACGAGCCACTAGGTGTTTCTGTCATCTATCTCCGAAACTCAGTTTGAGTCGGGCATCGAATTCAATAGCAAAGGCAGGCCAACTGCACTGTTTCTCCATGACACGTTCAAGGAAATGCCTTGCATGCCTGAAGCCACAGGATATTTGGATCTCCACACAAGAAGAGATCGAAAACTGCCAAGGCTGCCACAGCTGTCAAATAAGCCACACCTTGCTGTCTTCCAAAAATCTGGCTGGACTTCGCTGTGAAGAATCACCTTCGGATTCAGCACCGGACACACAAACATAAACGAATTTCTTGCTGAGAAAGAATAGCGAACAAGGTTCATTATAAATGTAATCTTATATAGCAGGGACACCAAAAGATCAAGCAACTCTGACCAGCCTGGCTAGCAAAGTTTCCCATCTCCTGCGATTGGCACAAGTTTGAAGAACACGGCATAGAATTTGGGGTAACAAGACAATTTCTGACCATTGATACTATTGCCCAGGGCCGTATGATATGATTTTGCTTGATTCACTGCTCGGATTCGGCACATCCCTACGCGAGCTCGCTACTTTTGTGGTATGCGAGATCTCTACTTATATCGTCTTGACCCGCCAACTTTGTCAAATTGTGGAGCGAGAACAGTGCTTGCGCAGCGCACCTACCCCAATACCTGAAAACGTATACTGAGAGGCATCAGCACTTGCAAACAGTCTTGCCTAGATGAGTACCCGCCTAGACTCTCCCCCTGTCTCAAATAGATACCTTTAGGATTCCGTGAGTTCTTGGAATGGGGCTGTGGGAACGCAGGCTCACAATGAGTGGGAAGCTAGTGCCCATTGTATCGTAAGCCCCTGTGCCTTTGTTTAAGTTCAGGCAAGAATACATGTCACTTGCTTTGAAACCTCCAGTCAGTTCTCTAATGGGAATAAGATATATATAGACTATATCATCACATCACATTGATACTAGATGTGCAATGTGCATACAATATGGTTTCAAGACTGGTTTGTCAAAGGCCAAGGGGTGTAGAGGCTGGTATGAAGGGGTGGTACACGGCAAAGTCGACAGACTAGACTATGTATTTGTGACTAAAAATTGCTGTATTTGTATATTGTATAATTATATTATATATTATATAGATAATTATGTATATATATATACATATAATAATATTGTACTCTAAGTGACTAAAAACCGGTTATATGGATGTCAAGACGAAGAGATGATGGATGGTCAAAGCATCGTGAGTCAGGATCTCCAGCCAAATACAGTGGTCAGTCTCAAATAAGGAGAAAAAAACACAGAAGCAAGAACAAGTTCACTCAACATTCTATCAAGGCTTTGCGGAAGCGACTCCTGCATGTATTGCTTGTCCAGGAAAGATCGTTCGTTCACCAAAATTCCGATGGAGACAGCGTCACTCTCAAGTCCGCGTTTGTAGAGCTCCAACAAAGTTGCATGTTGCCTTTGTGATTGGTAAATTCTCCCTGCCCCACGGCTAAGCAGCATGTCAATTTAGCATCCGTTTTTGGTTACTCAATGGTGTCTGACTATGTCCGAATAATACTCTGAAGAACTAGAAGCGCACACAAATTCAGAGCGAAGCAATCAATCCCGGCCCATACCACTGTAATTCAACATCATGCATCCAAACGAATCAGGAAGCGGGCATCGTTAGCACCACCACACATGGTGCAGAGGAGCAGGGTTCAGTAGGCAGTAGACAAAACGACATAGTGAATCTTAAGTCGGGTTGATGATTACAAGAATGTCGCAACATCTTTGATTCCAAGCCTCTTATTGCCTAAGCAAGCAAAGATCACCAAAGATTGTTGCATTTTCGCCTCACCTGTTTGGCGCCAAACGTTCTTTCCTTCTTTCTTCATGTTGCTAAGGCCTTAAGTTTGGTACGGTACACTTTTGTTGGGGTATTGCTCTCTCAAGCATAACAACCACCCATCTTTGTGGATCAGGCCTTAGCCAAATCATATTTCTGATCTGACCCTGGAGTGTTCGCTTCTGAAGGTCTAGGGATAGTCTTTCCGTACATATCCATAGTACGAGTACGGGTGGTAACTTACGCCGCAACCTATAATCTTACCCCACCGCATGGCACACAGCTTACCCCACAACAACCTAAAGAACTTGTGCCATAGCCAAATCACCACGGCACACCAACACCTATCCATTTATGTGCACATTGTTTTCATGAAATTCCTATGTGGGCTGCAACGCTTTGTACCGTTTTTTATCTGTCTTAAACCTGACACAAAGCGTTGTAAACTGCATGGCACACCACCAACTTGACCTTCTACTGTTCTCTCTTCTGTGTGAGTCAAGCTATTGAGAAGCCATCCCCATGAGTTTCTATCTCAAAAAGAATATGTCTCAAAAACATGTGTGCCCCTGCAAAGTGTTAGAAAAATCAATGCCACAAACAATTGATTCATCCAGTAAGAATGACATGTATATCATGGACTTCCCAACGGCACACTGTTTGCCGCACAAGAAGACAACCGCGGCATAAGTTACCACCCTGACCCTGTACATTGATTGCTGTCCATTGCAGGCTAGGCCTCTGAGAGTTCGGAATTTGGATGGTCACATACTCAAGCAGAGGGTTTCCAGGCAGGGGTTTTGTGCTAGTGAAGGTGTTCCATTGAACCTATGATAGTTGCTTAGCTATGTGCTACCCATCTTCCGCATGGTACGAAGGTCAACTCCAGAATCAAATCCTTTTTCCAGTCTGGACATCCAAAATGTCTGGACAACTCTTGGCTTTGCATCATCAACTGCTCGTAGAGCCGATCTGCCTCCACCAGGAATCGATAGTCGGGTTGCTGTGAAAGTTGCTGGACATAGTCTTTCACTCGCCTCACCTAAGGGGCAGGTCATTGACAAAATTGAAAAAAAATCAGTCCAGAACGGGGAAATGTTTGTTGTGGCTGAAGAAATTGAGTTTTGGGCAAAAATGAGCTACTTCCTGCTCACAGCAAATCTATTCTCACTGAGAAACTGTTTGTATCCTTCACGTCCCTAAAAAGAAAAGATGTGTTGGAGACTAGTCTGAAAAGGGTGCTGATCCAAGTAGTCTCCAAAACATTTTGTTTTTGCTTAGTTCTTGGATCAATCAGAATTAGTCCTGATTGATCTTGCCTCTGAGTCTCTGAGGCATCATCTGTTCATCAAATGCATCTTTGCCAATCCCTCTCAAATTCATCAAATGCATAGAAAATTTGGCACGTGTAAATGAAAGAGGTTTCTTTAAAAGCAAGGCATGCTACATATTTTTGCAACGGAATGCTGTATGCTGAAAGCATACAGTACTATACATCCCCCTTGGAATTTGGGGGGTTGGGTTGGGGGAGCCAAAACGTAGAGGCACCCAACCCCAAACTCCCTACAAAATGGTTTTTAAATGTTTTTTTGATGAAAAACATTTAAAAACCATTGTG
>Ga0126342_10007368_pt1 | contig 19627 bp, 24 predicted proteins | sample Cyp1metagenome_FD_92528 | JGI IMG/M metagenome (GOLD analysis project Ga0126342, IMG submission 92528) | Coral microbial communities from Lord Howe Island, Old Settlement Bay, Australia - Cyphastrea 1 metagenome | ecosystem: Host-associated > Invertebrates > Cnidaria > Coral ... | reverse complement strand
TGGTATGTATGTATGTGCTGGTATGTATGTATGTGCTGGTATGTATGTATGTGCTGGTATGTATGTATGTGCTGGTATGTATGTATGTATGTATGTATGTATGTAGGTATGTATGTAGGTATGTAGGTATGTATGTGCTGGTATGTATGTATGTGCTGGTATGTATGTATGTGCATGTATGTATGTATGTATGTATGTGTGTGTGTATGTATGTATGTATGGATGGATGGATGGATTGATGGATGGATGGATGGATGTATGTACTGGTATGTATGTATGTATGTATTCATGTATTGATGCATTGATGTATTGATGTATTGATGTGTTGATGTGTTGATGTATTGATGTATTGATGTATTGATGTATTGATGTATTGATGTATTGATGTGTTGATGTGTTGATGTGTTGATGTGTTGATGTATTGATGTATTGATGTATTGATGTATTGATGTGTTGATTTATTGATGTGTTGATGTGTTGATGTATTGATGTATTGATGTATTGATGTATTGATGTATTGTATTGATGTGTGGATGTACGTATGTACGTATGTACTTATGTACGTATGTACGTATGTACGTATGTACGTATGTAGGTATGTATGTATGTACGATGTACGTATGTACGCGTGTACGTGTGTACGTACATAGCTATGTGTGCATGCATGCATGTACTTCCAAGCTGAACGCAGGATCTGAGATCCAGGCCCACTACAAGTAGAGCAACACATGGCAACATTGCGTCCTGGATAAAAAGAAATTGGGTAAAACAATGTCAAACATTTGTGTATTCTGATACTATACATTACGCCGCTGTACTGCACATCATCATACGTACATCTTCTAGGAGGATGGTGGGTGCAAGAACAACGCACGCGTCTCCCTTTGTGTAGCATTCTGGACCAGGCCTTTATCCTTCTTCGCTCTATGCTGATCATTTCATCGCAGCTTAATCCTGAGGCCTCTGCATTTCCATGTTCGTACCACAAATAAGCCGCCCATCCAAAGGGAACCTTTCAAGCGTGGGCCCGAATCAAGTTCGCATGTCTTGTGAAGAACTTGAATAAATGAATGAAATGTTTCGAAATGTATATAAGACAACAAACAACTCCAGTGCAAGGCAAGGTTCGAGAACAATCAACTGGATCCCAAGTTTGGACAAGGTCTGAGCGTAGTCCTTAGCCAAATTAGCCAAAGTTCCAAGTGGAACTTTCGAAGAGTTGCGAAGTGACTGAAGAGCTTGGACATGTTAAGAGATGACATGAGATGACCATGGCTGAGGGACGCTGAGGGCCTGGCCTTGAGCAATGCGACATAGCCTCAGCTCATCAAATCAGGCTCGAAACTCACCGCCGAAGTCTTGCCTCCTAAAAACCCCTTTCTATGATCCTGTTGGCGTCGCGGGGTTGGTCACTGTGCCAATCGCTGATAATGCCGTGGTCGCATTCATATTTGTTGTTTCTTTTATCTATCTATCTATCTATCTATCTATCTATTTATTGAGTTATTCCTCTATTCATTTACTTGTCTTTTTTATTCTGTTTGTATATGTGTTCATTTATTTATTTATTTATATCTATCTATCTATCTATCTATCTAACTATCTATCCATCCATCCATTCATTTATATTTACATTTAAACACGTATATCTTGGTCGCAGTTCTTCCCCGTTCCTCTTTCGACCTTTGCGTGTCGAGTGGCACAAGGAGAGGAACAGCCCAGCCACAGCAGTGACAAGGACGGGCACCGACAGGCGCCAAAACATTAACATGGTGTAGCCAACGCTCAGGATGCCCCATACCTGACAAATCCAGTCGGTAAAACAATGCCATAAAGCATCCCCAAATCACAATTTTTACAGGTATAGACCATTCCCAAATGGGTAGTTTAATATCGTTTTATCCACATTACACCGTTCTTTTTTCTTACACGATGATAGCTGTGGCCAGCAGATTTATAGACAAGACTGCAGAGTGAATCTGCTCATTTAGTCTTCATGTCTGTGGCAAGCATCCACAACCTAGACTGGACTTCGCACAAAAACCGACTTCCCAATGGACGCCAAAGCACTTTGTTCGCATATTCCAGCACCAAGACATACAGGAAATTGTCCACTGGCCTTTTCTCCAGTCTAGAGCCAGGCAGTCAGACTATGTCAGACTAAGACTACCGATTCCCGATACTCAAAACACGCAAAATACACTCGCCTGCACCATGCCAATATGTGCGGTATTGCAGGTTTTGTTGCATATCCAGCCACCTCCGTCCACGTGTGAAATCTCGCGCCCCAAATATGTGATAGTAGAAGTGCTATGATGTACTAAGTAGAAGGCAAATCAGGGTCTAGATGTCCAAAAATGTCCAAGCAGTCAGCAAAAAGCGCTCACCACGTTGCCACAAACCTCCGCAAAAGACTGGGTGGTATTGCTCCAGCCTCGGGCGGCAAAGGCTTGGATTCCGCTTGGTGCCTGCTTCCGAGTGCCCCACACATTTGTCCCGAGTTGTTGGTTGGGCAGCTGCTCAAGCCTCAGGATACCAAATAGAAACGGGCGACAGGTTTGACGCCTCGAGGCCAAAGAGGTCAGAATGTCAAGTTGATGTCAAGGACAAAGCTGGACATTGGTGACATGCTTGTGTCAATAATTCTGATCACAAGCCAAGCTTCAAAGTATATCCGTGAAGTTAAGATTCCCTCCATCGTCTTTGCATATGAAGGCCTAGGTGGTCAGCACACCCGAGACTGTCAGCTACTGCATATGAAGCACCAAGGTGCCAGCAAGACAGCTCTGAAACCCCTGGATCAACCAGTCATCCCACTTCTCAATGAAGAATGGGCTGAGGTCGTCGCAAAAGGTTGGTGTCTCATTTGCTCAACACCGCAGGTGTGCGCCAGGGAGTCATGCACAGCCACAAGAGTTGGAAGACTCTCAGCTTGTCCGGGCATCCTGGCAAGTGCTTGTGTGATTCCACAGTGAGCGCGTATGTCATACGAGTCTTGAAACTGTTCATGAGAATTTCTTGGCTTGTTTCCGAAAAAGGTATTAACATGGATGGGCTGTTCATTGAATGAAGTTTATTGCAAAATGAGATGGCCAATGTCTGCAGAAAAGGCCCAATCGATCCCAATGGCACGTCAGTAAGATCCCTAGGCTGGTCCTCACGGCGAAGCTTAAGACTGATAGAGCGGTGATGCAGGCCACAAAGCACCCCAGCCACGCCACATCGGTACAGCTCCGTTGCACACGGATGGGATGCTTCAAACGGTCGCCTTCATCCAGTGGATTCTCCAGTGAAGTGCTGGCGCGCTGTCTTACAAGTCGACGTAGGTGTGTCTTGGAGTGCGGTGCTGAAACAGATGGGCAATGACCAACCCGCACTGAAACATACACAGCAAGTAGCAGCACTGTGGCATGCAAACACTCAAAGGATTGTGGAGCTTCAGTTTCAATGTGATTTGATGTGCATTGAGGGCGCAGGAAGGGAGGGAGAAGGAAGGGATGAAAGTGTTTTGCCAGAATGCGTTCATGCTCACATGAAATTGACGGGGTTGAGGACAAAAGGGCACTGACAAACACTAACAGGTGCTAACATGTGGGGTGCATTCGGTGCATTGTCCATACCACATCCCCCCTCAAAAACCTCAAGCCATCTGTTTGTCTGGAAACCGTTGACTGGCAGAGATAGAGACAAGCTACCAAGTGGAAGCCAGGTGCTCCTTCTCGTGCGTCATCGCCGCTTGAGCCTTGGATCAATGGTGAGAACGAAAAAACTTCCCGCAAAACCCTGCAAGGTCTGCGGGTTTGGCTCTGTCCTCCACCCAAACATCCCAAACCCAATCCACACCAGCAACGCAACCTCCAGGACCCTTTAGATCTTTAGGAATATAGAAAAACTCACTGAGTCAAGCGACTGCTAGAGCTGCTGGCTTCCTGAGGTGGAACGTTGGACACATTGGACACCTTGGACACCTTGGACTCTTTGGAAGTCGTGGACCTGCGGCAGTGGCACTTAAGCGCGCGATGGCTGATGTATGTTGATGCCCTCTGATCTGAAGTGCTGTAAGCCGAGGTCTTCAAAGGATTTTCAAACAGCTGCTCTCCACCCAAGTTGATGGGAGTTGATGGGGGGCCATTCCGTGACGCCTGAGCTCTGCGATGTCCAGTTCCTCCGAAGTGTCTTCGGCTTCGCCCAGGCAGAAGTACTTGAGATTGAAGATCTCATACATGGCATCATGGTCACGCTATCACAAGCTGGGGCTGCGGCTATATGCCGCTGTTGAAGCGAGAGCTTGCTTTGTGTGTGTGTGCATGCTTCTCCTTTGAAAACGACAGAGGCTTGTGAAGTCTCGGTCTGTCTCGTTCTGGTTCAAAGACCTTGAAACATCTCAATGAGGGACTTCATAACTTCAGCCATGACTGGATGTGTCAAGCAAAAGAAAGGAAGTGCCTTGCATGAATGGTGCAGCTACAAGTACTCAGCTTTCACGTGAGCCCAAGTGTTGCGGAGAAATGGCGGCGCTACCACCCCAACCGTTGCAAGCTAAGCTAAGTCTATTTCAGGAAGTGAGCTGCAAACAGCTGTGATGTCATCCTTCATGGAGAGCGGCTCCCTTTTAACTGCGACTCTGCTACTTCGAAACCATATCCGAAAATGTACGAGCCTGTCCCAGTCTGGTTGCCAGCTTCAAATCTTACTGGCGCAGGCCGTGTCAACGCGCATCATATGATTTGCTCAAGAATAGTTGAGCTGCTATCGGATGTCAAGGGGTCTCAGTGCAAGTCTTTATGCACTCCATTGCGGCCTCCTTGAGAAAATCACAATTTCACCACCCTTCTGTACAAAGCCACTAAGGCTCGCGAGGAGGAAACTCCTTGCAAAATTCTGGGAACCTGGGCAGCTGCAGGCCGGGACATCAATGGTGGAGACGCCATCAAACCGATTCAAAAACATCCGAAGCCAAGTGGTAAACGTGGTTTTTATGTTTTTTGTTGCCCCGAGCCGCTGTTTCCTCACAACGATTGGAGCTTTGCGTCCCATGTCACCTCCAAAGCAGTTCTGACCTCCAGAGTCCGTGGGAATAGTGGGATGAAAAAGCAGGAAGCAATGCAATTCCGTCAATCCGCCAGGCGCACTCCAGTACCGTGGATGTGTTTTGGCATCCTGAAGGTGAGCTTCTGCAAAGATCGGCAACATTGTCTACAATCCTCTACAATTCATGTTTTTTTGGCACACTTTTTGGCTTAGAGCTTTTGAGATCAAAAAAGGCTTGGCTCATTCCGGCCAAGTGTCGATCATGCGAATATCCCAGCCGCCTTTGGCCATCAAGTCCTCCAACATCATGTTTCTGCTTCGATGTGCACATGTGAATTGCATGTTGGTCCTTGGCAATTCTGTTGAGGCGGACGGCATTCACTCCAAAGTCATAGGTTCCCTGCAGAAGGGGCGTCGTGGTTTCCTTTCAAATCTTGACAGAAAGAACCAACAACACATCGAAAAGGGGAAAAAAAGCATCATTTCAGAAACCACACATTATAATGATTGATATAATAAATATCTGCTGGATTGATATAATAGTTCATCTGGATTACATCATTATTATATCCAAACAGAGGAGGGAAAAAAAAAAAACGAATCAAAGCTCTTCTGACGTCGCTGTGTTGAAAAACTCCCCGGGCCTGTCGGCTCGCACTCCGCACATAAAGCCCACCTTCTCGGGCATCGTTCGGGGTTCCAGGGATCACTGCCTGGATCTTCAGACTCTTCAGTATGTATGTATGTATGCATGCATGTATGCATATATGTATGTATGTATGCATGTATGTATGTATGTATGTATGTATGTATGCATGTATGTATGCATGTATGTATGCATGTATGAATGCATGCATGCATGCATGCATGTATGCATGTATGCATGTATGCATGTATGCATGTATGCATGTATGCATGTATGCATGGATGCATGGATGCATGTATGTATGTATGCATGTATGCATGTATGCATGTATGCATGTATGCATGTATGCATGTATGCATGTATGCATGTATGCGTGTATGCATGTATGTATGTATGCGTGTATGCATGTATGTATGTGTTTTTATATCTATATGTATAGATATTTATATATATATATATATATATATTTATTTATTTATTTATTTAATGATAGAGAGAGAGAGAGAGATTCAGAGATAGATAAATAGATAGATAGATTGATTGATAAATAGATGACTTGAAAAATCTCGAAAAACTGTGTCCTTGCTGAAGCGCATGTTCAGCACTTCACGCCAGACTCCAACATTCAGGCAAGCAGCAAATTCCACATCGTCGCGGTGGCCCCTGGCCAAGCCCACCCCAACCAGGACGCTCGCAACAGAACAAGATGAATCTAAGATGAATAGCTGCCGAATGCCGCCTCTTAAGGCTCTCGAAAATGATGTACCTCAGAGCCGTGAGCTGAAGATGTCTATATAAACATATCTGAAGATTCGTCGTTGCAAATGTTCAGGCACGGAGTCATACGAACTAGAAGTATGTGTCCTATCAAAGAAGGACAACTGTGTTGAGATCTGTTGAGCCAATCAGTTGTTGACAAAGGGCAAATAGTTGGGCTCAATCTGCGTCACTTTGTATCCTCCTCCATCAATGCCACTCTGCCCTGGTGGATAGGCAGCGATGACATCGGCGACCTGACATGATCGTCTCACCATTTACCAACCACTCCACCAACTCCACCAACTCCACTCAGATCACTATGATCACTTGCGCACCTCCTGCATTGCTTGGTCAGGAGTTTTGCCCTTGAAGCCTTGGCAATCTTTGCATGTTTCCATCAATTTCCATCACGGAACTTCAAACCCTACAGGAATCTGTCGCAAGTTCCGCAATTTCCAAGCCCCCAACGCCATGGCGTCAAGTCATGGAAGCCTTTGTCCACAACGTCTGTGTAGGTGGTGGAGAAACAATTCCTGAGTTTGTATGGACAAGATGGATGCATGACGACGCATGCCGTGTCGGGACATGTCATCTCAGGTCTTGGCGCCCTCGGCCCACACTCTTTGAGGATCCCTCAGGTGAGGCACTGCATGGAAGTTGCTCTAGCCCAAGCACTGAGCGAAAAGTCCAAGGCTGAGCCGGCTGAGCTTGCAACCCGACTCACCCTTCTTTTCAAGCATACTCTTGTCCAAAGTGTCTGCAGGATTGACCAGATACTCCCTGCGAACCAGATTGAAAATTGACAGAACAGCTTGAGCTGTAGCTGCTGTAGCTGCTGTAGCTGCTGTAGCTGAATCGCACCCAGGATCCCTACCTCTCCAGAAGTCCCAGGTCGGGTGGTTGTGGGCCAGGCTTTTTGGCATCATTCAGCGAACGCTCCACCTGGTTACATCAGCCCAGACACTGGAAGGGACTCTCAGGGGCCCAGCGCCTGGTAGACGGCATTTTGGAAGGCATTCGCAGCGGTTGGGGCAAATATGCCACCCGCCTCAGGGTGTTTTGCACGAAACATCCTCTGCTGCCTCTGCTCAGCTATCTTGAGATGACTGGTTTACCGCAGAAAATGGTGAGGCTCCAGCCACAGCTCCAGCGATCAGCTCACGCCTGCCACCTCGGCAAGTCGACCCGAACCAGGGGTATCATCTTCATGAACTCATGAACCATCTACAGCACTTCCCACCCACCCAAACAAGAAAAACTTCTAGAATAGTGGTTGATGACATTTCTATGTTTTTTGGGCTTGCACTAAAGGATTGAAAGGTGATGTTTGAAGCCCTAATATGGATGAAAATGGGACATTGAGCAACTGCGCATGATGCTGAAGCTTGGTGTGGAATCAACCCCGCCACACCTGCAATCCAGCAGAGCTGCCCCGTACTGCAACATGCCACTCCTGCGAGGCACATCAAACTGCAAGTGGTGGCGCACTGGGAATCAACAAACGTGGAAGAAAAACTTATTGGCACCACTCGTATGAATCTCCCGATTGCAGTTTTCTTCCTGACTGTTTTACCGGCACTGCAACTCTTGTTCGGCAAACTCAAATGCTTCGGAATTTTACCAATCGGCATTTTGCCAATCCAGCCTACGATAGCCTACGTACATGTCCTGCCTTTGGGGGTTGGGTTCTCCCACCTGCCAGCACCAATGCCAACCAGCCCCCACGCACCTGGCACGCTTCAAACCACAACCAGTGCGTGCGGGTCTGGTGGAAAACGATGGAAAACTGGGCACTCACCCAAGCAAAATGTGCAAAATGCATGGCAAACTCTTGCACAAAACAAATCTGTTGGCTCTGGGGAGGCCTACCAATACAAGTGCTACCTCAAACTGCACCCTAGAGATCCCTGGGGCGCGGCCTCAGTTCCTCTCCGCCTCGTGCCAACCATGGCTGGCATGTTATGGTCAAGTCAATATATTACAGGGACTGAGCCAAATCCGGAAACGACATGTGCAAAGTGTCAGGAGCATACATTCAAACAGCCACCTTTAGCATGCAAGGGCTGATGACTCTAGACCTTGCTGTCACTGTGGTCCAATTGTCTTTCAGACACGCTGCGCACGCTATATACATCTTTTGCACTCCGCGAAGCAGTTCTAAAGATCCTAAAGGTGTTCGGCCAAGGATTGACCTGCACAGATTTGCATTGCAAAGCCAAGGAACATCAAGTTGAATTCATTTGAATGCTCTGATGATCTCTGATGATCTCTGCGCACAAGGACACAATACTTTTTTGCACGCCGCTAGCGTCAGCTGATCTCGTGGCGCTGTGGCGTCGCCGGCAACGCTGCCGTTTCTGCCATGGCCCCACCGTGGCGATGTCGCGGTGGCAGGTTTCTTCGCTGATTTCGCTTAGGCGCTTGGCTCTGGGGTCTTTCTTTGGACCACTTGTCGGACTGCTTCCGTTAAGACTGCCTGGCGATCGGGATCTGCCCACATCTCCTGTTTGCTTCCCTTGTCCTCCTTCTTTGTCTTATCTCGATCGCGCTTCTTGTGCCGGACATATTCGTAGTACTTGTCTCCAAGGAATCCAGCAACAACGATGAAGCTCAAAGCGAAGAATATCATGTTCTTCAGGTTGCTCTCCTGTTGGAAGATTCCCGGGCCCACATAATATTTCAACGTATGGGAAGGTCCTTTGAGACAACAATTAGATTGTTTTGGAATCTGAAGGAACTGGGCATGCACCCTAGGTTTTGATGTGCGTGTACGTGTGCAAGTAGTGGTTGATCCAAATTCCTTCCTCCCCGCAAACAACCATTCTCCGCAAATAGAATGAAAGTATACTCTTGCGAAACTTTCGAGAGCTCTATATTTATCTTTCGGAGGACCCATGTGGGGCAACCATGCCTCTCATGAAGACTCAGTCACTACCTACCAAATTGTCATAGATTACTTCTCGATAGCCTTGTAAATATGCAGCTAGGCTAGCACCCCAGTTTCCCTTCTCAGGACACGTTGTTGCTTCTTGGGTCTATATTAATAGACAAATAAATAAATAAATAAATATATATATATTTATATTTGGATCATGTGTGTAAAGCTTACTGGGCCACCCGCTTCAAAAATGCACTCTCAATTCCGCCCGCTCCTTCGCGTAACTTTTGTGGAACTTTCGCGAAAATATCCCTATATAATCTGTGAGTATATATATATATATATTTAAAAAAAAAAAGCTATATTTATATATGGGCACAATTATCAGTCACTTCAAACTTTCGCGGAACTTGTTCAAAATAGTTCGCGAACGCAAAAAAAATCGGCGAGGGTTCGAAGCATAACTTCAACGGTCTTCGCACTTTAATTCTTTGCAAGGAACTTTTAGATCAACCACGTATCTTCTTGTACAGAGGCTAATGCGTATGAAGCCCATGCTTAGATGCAAACGTCTCTCCATCTCTCTCTCTCTCTCTCTCTCTCTCTCCCTCCCTCCCCTCTCGCTCTCGAAATTACAATACTTGTTGATTCATTCGCTCGTTCATAATTCAATTCACGCTTATAGCATATCTAGTGTGTATGTATGTATACATATATATATATAATTTATATATGTATATATATTATTAATGTGTGTGCGGATGAGATGATTGAAGCAAGGCTCATAAACTCTGTACCATGGGCGAATCTGGGTCGCTTTGCTCCCCTCGGGAGTTGCGTCCAGATTCTCAGCCGCAGCCGCAGCTTGAAGAATCACAAGGGATGCGATCAGCGCTGGCATTTGGCGGGCACAACGAGGGCAGATTTGGGTGTCTAAAAATGGTGTCCCCAAATGGCCATTTCAATTGGGAGACTTATGATAAACAATGGGATGTAGGGGTCTTCCATTTTCAAACAAACCAATTTCTGTCAAAATTGCGAAATGATGTGAAATGAATTGGATTGCACCTACCTTGCTGAAGGTGGTGGACAAAGAGTAGACTAGACATGATGTTACTTTTGTTACTGTGCTGCACGTTGAAGTGATGCGTCGGACTTGCGTTGGCTCTATTGTGCTGGAATAGCTATATAGAATGCAGAGAGTGCATGCACAATGCAGCGAGGAGCTTGCTAAAATAATTTGGAACAGCAGTTTGTTCAGAGTTGCTCCCACCTTGTCTGCAAGCCTCTTGCGCTCGCAGATTCATCATTTTGGGCTCCTGGCGCTTACGACGTGAATTCCCTTCCATGTGTTGTTTCTGCCGTTCCGTCCCGGCAAGATTTCTGATATTTCCCTGTCCCAATGAGAAAACTTTGCGGAAGCATTTGATCATGCTCTACTTACTTTCTGTTTTCATATCCGACTGTCATTCCACCCCACCTCGCTTAGCCCCTCTCCTCATCACTCATCATCTTGTTCCCCTGAAGTCCTTCACTCGAACTCAAGATCACAAGTATCAGAGTTTCACCTTTTTGTGAAACATCCGGTTATTCTGCCGCAGCTTGAAATTTGGGATGACATGGTTCTTGGATCCAGGGCCGAAATCACATTCTCTATGGTTCTATCGTGCAAACATGGGATTGTAACTTTTGTACCCCAGACCCCAAACAGGCAATGAAGATCGGACATCGTGACATCCCAATCAGGCAGCAGGTCCTGAGCTCAAGATCTTTTACCTTCTTTTGCAGCTCAGACAAGCCTTCTTCCAAGTTTCGCACACCTTGGAGCGTCAACATGAAGCCAAAGCAGGGAAAACAGCAACTGTTGCTCCGTGGAACTAAGCCAAGCACGGTCTTCCGTAATCACCTCCAGTCAACGGAAAGCGTCACATCTTTCGCTTTCCCAAATTCTTTCCTCAACCATTGCAATGCCCAGGCCCTCCGGCAGGGTACACGAGGAACGTCGTTCCACCTCAACAGCAAGCTCGCTGCATCAAGCATCAAGGGTAGCCGGGAAGGCTAGCTGAAAAAGTGCTGAGCCGTTTCTGGATTTTCTGATCTCCAGCCTTGTTTATATAGAATTATATATGTCTCAAAAATGGCACCAGTGGACCCTGAGCAAAGAGTTATCACTTTGTTCTATTTCATCATCCGTTTCGGGGGCTAACAATTTTGAGCGAACCCACTCCAGCGTCTTAGCGTCTGTAGACTTAAGAACAAACAGTGTCACCAGTCACATCTTGTTGCGTCAAGAGACCAACTTCGTCCGTGCCGTGCACTTCCCCCTTCGACGTCTTTAGTTCATCTTTGCGCTCCTTAAGCATAAGAGCTTTGCTTCCAAGAAAACTTTATTCGACACGGTGCCGTGACCAACAGGATTGAGCCAAGGGGCTTCAAACTGTATGGAGTTTGAGAAGCCGCCCTCGCTTTCAATCTGCTTCCTGAGGGTTGCTCAAACAGGCTGAAATGACCCAACTTTGTATGCCAGTCTGCATCAGTTGGCAGCATTTGGCAACGGTCCTGCAAGCATCGCTGATTTGGCAAACGCCTTCTTTTGACGTCGCTTCGAGGATGTCCACAATACTCATAAACTCACCAAAGAGGTGGTACCGCATCATGCCAGTGCCTGGTCCCCAGCAGGCTCCCACTAGCAGCAAAGAATCAAAAGGCAAATCTGACTGAGAACTGAACCCACGATGCCACCTACACATTCACCATGATGCACACCTCAGCAGTTGAAAGCCATAGAAAATACCTCATGAACCAACCGTTTTCTATAGTATTATTTTGTGCTGAGAGCCCATCCAACTCGACACCGGACGTTTGCATCTTTGTAGGCCTCACCTCTCTGTCGCAGCCTTTCAGACCATTTTGCTGTGGCCTCGCCAAGTGCTCAATCCATTCCAAATCTTTGCAAGTTCTCTGTCGGATGGAAAAAGGATAACTAATATGATAATCAGTATAAATATATAGATATATCTATATATACTATAGCATGTATAAGTGAAATAAGTATCTAAGGAGCTGTGAACCCCATCTTCATCAGTGAAGCGTTCTAGCGCCTTGATCATGGCCAGGCCAAATTCCACCACTCTCACTGCAGAGTGTTGGTCAGTCAAATATGGCTCAGCCATTCCAGCTATGTAAGCGTCTCCCACCTGGATGAATCGGAGAAAATGACCAGAAAGTAACAGCTGAAACGGCTGAAACAAACCACAAACCTCCCTTTTTTTGCCTGGAAAAACCGTGGACTAATTCGTCAGTCCAAGAGACAGTTTCGACCTTGTAGATATTGAACTCTTGCGCCAGAACATCAAACCTGCACATTTTTCACCACAGAAAATCAGCTGAAGGTTTTCCCCATCGCTTTCCAGGCCTTCCAAAGAGTTCTCCCATGAAGCTCACCACCTCAAATGGCGACCTCCACAGTGCTGCGACTTGCGCAGGCCACTTTGACCCAAAAAATTAGGATGTTCCAATAGAAGCGACGAAATATGAAAATAATACAATATAACTATAACATAATATGATTTAATATAAATATAACATTAAAAAATACATAAAACAGAATTAATAGTTGTATAATATAACATAGTATAACATAATACGTTACTGTTACATCAAATTATATCATACAATGATGCGAACGATTCCAACTGTCACAGCGGTCACCTCCCCGACGAGAGCTGCGTGAAGCCGCAGAGATCTGACTGGGTGACGGTGGCGTGCTTGTACACGTGCACAGGATGCGTCCCAGGATTTGCACCTTGGAAAACCAAGGTTTCCACACGAAAAGCCGCGAAAAGCTAATGCTTTTCGAAGGTGTGCAGTTGAATAGTTTCTTGATGTTTCTTGGCTATTCATGGATATTCAACTGATATTCATGGTGCTTGAGAATGCTAATCATTTAGCGCGGTTTCGGAGGAGCTTTTGACAACACCTCTGATTGCCGCCAAATCACGCCACCTTAGACGAGCAAACGCAAAACACGAAATTGCACGGTCACAGTGGTGCACCAATTTGGTGAAAGAAAGTAATCATGAACAAAGTCAAACAAATGATGTCCATTTGACCAACTAGAGGGGCAATTTCGTGCCTTTTACCTGCCAGTTGTTTAATGGAGGATTGCCCCCCTGTCGATGACCAACCAATGAGAAAGTGACATCTATGATGACCGTAGACAGTCCAAGCGACTCCTTGAGAACTTCTTTGGGCATCAGGGTCGTTAAAACATCTTCAATGCGAGATTCAGTCTTTTCAACCTGCATCGTCTAATGCAACCAAGGATGAAAGTTAAACAGTTAACCCCACTTTGCCCAGTTTGGGCCCAAACCCAAGCAGTGTGATGATTCCACCTGACCTGCCTTCACCTTGGATCTGAAGCTGGCTCTGCTGGTTCGTTCGCCCTCGTATGCCAGAATGCTGCCCAAGATAGCGACACCCACAAAGACCACCTTGGCACTCGCAACTCGCATCTTCACTGATTTAAAAGACACCAAAAGGCTAAAGGGGGAGAGAAAAAACTGCATGGGGAGAGTTCCGAGCACCAGGCCCTGCCGGTCATGGAGACATAAAGCGGAGTCCTGTCCTCTATCCTTAGTTTTGGCATGTTTTGGCAAAGTTTGGGCGAACATTGTGCTTGTCTTGCTTGTGTTTGGTGCTGGAGGCTGGAGTTGACAGCCAAACCATGAAAATCATGAAAGAAAGGAGCTAGAATATTGCTGGCATCAAAATGGCATATAATGTCGATCACCCACTATTAGGATTTGTGATATATGATATATGATATACAGTGTATAGCTAGCCCTCTTGCTAGCTGTAGATTATCAACAGACAGCAAACACGATACGCACCTCTTAATTGCGTCCTGGCAACGCCATGAATGCAATGGCAAGCACCACAAAGGTTAAGGAGGAAAATCCCAAGACCACCTGCCCATTGATGATGACAAAGAAAGCCATCATGAAGACCAGCCTGGTAGGAAACCATTGACAAGAACATGGACAAGGTCAGAAATGGTGGACAATAGCCCGGCCCTGATTATATCCCAGATATGTAGCACTCGGTTCTCTCTCTAGGCTATTGTCCACTTACCAAGTGGGATGCACATCAAGTCGTCCACCAAACTAAAAAGGTTCTTCATCTTTCGCCATCCTGATTTCGGAGTGGTTGCGCTCATGCTTGGTAGAACCCCAAATCGTGGAAAATTCAGAGGACAACTTTTACACCAGCCATCACCAGCCATCACCAGCCATCACCAGCCATCACCAGCCATCACCAGCCATATTGAGAGTTCCCGGTTTGAGATCGGGATCTACCACTCCCTGGCAACCTGGAACTCCTTTGCCACCTGGCCACGAGAATTGCTGGTTGTAGTAGTCCAGTCGGTGCATTGTGGAGTAGCTTTGATGCCTCCTCTCCAGGATCAGTACATTGTAAGAGAGCCACACGAGAATGCCTGAAGCAGCAAAAACACTGCAGGATTTGGAGCCACTTTGGCTTCAGCAGCAAGTTCACAGCGTTGTGCATCTGGCCCGTCTGTCTAAGACACGAAGTTCAAAAGGCAGGAACCATCCCGTCTCTCCATGAGAAGCATGGTGCCCGCTTGTCTGTTCATAGAGTTTAGACGAGGTGCAAATGACCGCCTTGGAGACGACCAATGCAACCTGGACCTGGCGTCTCTGCCTCCCTGCTTCCACGCATTGCCGCCGGTTCAGTTTCCCAAAGTCCGGGACAGGGGGTCGAAGCCACAGAGACCCAGAATTGGCCAGGATAGACCATACCAAGCAGATCAGAAACGCAGCCTCAGTAGGGATAGCCATGGTACCTATAGCAGCCGTTACCATGTCACGGGATGTCACAGGATGTCACAGAATGTCACATGCCACACACCCAGCCGAGCTACAAGTCTGAAGAACAGAAATGAGAAGAGTCGCCATTTCGGAGGCACTTTTCCCAACACGTCATGTTTCATGGCCGCCTTCTCCAAAGAACTGTTGCTGAGTTCGCTGAACGCCCTGGCGTAAGCTGAAGTGGGGCAGCCTCGACCTGCCTGTGGCTTTGGGGACCTGCATACTGCGATAACAAAACGGACATGAAACGAGGAAAGCCTAGAGGAAAATCTCGGGGCCACTGGAAATCAAGAAGTCAGAACCAGCCTGATGTGCTCCATGTGAAAGACTTCGACCAGCGTCACACATGAGAAAACAAAGGTCAGGAAATTCATCCGCAAGGCAAATGCTCCCATGTTGTTCTCGTGAAACCAACCTGCATTTCTGGTACAAAAAGGCGCAAGTGTCAACATTCCGCACTTGTAGTTTGGTGTTCCCGTGGTCGTCTTGCAGCATGATACCTATTGACAATAGACTTTCAATGGACTATTGACCTATCCTTCACTTGGGAGAGCTGCAAGGCCAAGATGCAAAGCCACGCAGCTTCCTCTTTCGCACTAAATGCACTCTCATCCTTATGGGTCCGGCGGGTGGCATTTAATCTCCTGAACTTTCAGCTTTAAGTTAAACTTTAAGGGCTCTATATGGAACTGTACGTTGAAATAGGTTAAATACGGGTTACCACGGAATACCTCTCCAACCAGGCATCTTCTGCGAGCTGTTTGTCCATCATCTGATCAAACTCATCGTCGTGGGTCTCCTGGGCACCACGGCAACAAGCGATACTGAAACTGAACCAAGCACCATGTCTCGTAGGCGGGAGGTCCAGCTATCCTCTACCGACTGTCCCATGACCATCTGCGACAATGCCGACTTCCTGGGGAAGCGGAAGCTTGCAGCAAAGTCATATCGTCGCTGACCAATCTCCGTACACAACATGCAAAAAAACGTTGGCACGCCAGTGACATGCTCAACTATGCGGTGCGCCTCTTTTCATCGGGCTTTACTCCTCCCTCCTGTGCATAGTCAAGGACGTGGAAAGGGTATTGATTTATGCTGACCCCTCCTGCTACTGCATATGGGGTGCAGAGCCAGCACCTCGTCCAACAATACACAAGCACGCCAAAGCGCTGGCCTCTGCTGCAACCTGTGTTCAATACCTCACACTAGTGCACATGCTGAAAGATCAAGCGGACAATCTTAGCGTCTCCTTGTTTCTGAATCAATGATTACCGATCGCATCGCCCACAGCAACTCAGTATGTATATATATATATATATTAAATATATATATATATATATATGTATGTATACGTGTGTGTGGCAACAGGTATGTGATTTGAATGTTCTTCTGCCATGCAAGCACACGTCAATGGGGCTACAGCCCCACACCTATGTAACAATATTTAAGGTGACATTACAGCCCCATGTTTTGCCAAGCAGCCCAGGTTTGTACATCTCCCTTTCCCTTCATCGTGACTATGCCATTGTTTGGCCGAGTACTGTTGTCCACCACCTTGTCTGCATCCACCTTCGTCAAAGTGCCGAGGAAACTACAGGAAACTGCACTTGAGGCATCAAAAAGGTTCAAAGCCAAGTAGCATAGTTCATGGTTGCTTCACCAAATTGAACTGTTCCCGGCTGGCCTTGAGCGTGGCACAAATGCAAAATACACGCCGCTTTGCGCGGCCATGGACGTGACTTAATTTCCGCCACTCCCGACCAGCCTTTCTGCATCATCCGGGCCTTGGTTCACATGGAATCTGGGTAGGAATAACAATAGAGAAGTGCTTAAACGATTGAAGAAGGCCGGTTCGGCGAGAGCCGCTAGCACCCATGGAAACTGATCGAACACATGAGAGCCGCTCCTTCCACAGACTTCAGCGGCCAGCGGCCAGAGTCAGCCGAGCCACCGATGTGTTGATGGTATCCCCGAAGAGACGGAATCGTGGCAGTTTTGAGCCAATGACACCGGCCACAATGGAGCCTGTGTGCATGCCTTGGGATGCCAAAGTGTGCCAAGAAGAACAGTGACCACATTGACTGCATCTACAGTACCCCTGAAAGCCTGCAGCATCTGGGGTAAGTACCCATTTTGAAGCTTACAGCCACCTTCTGACCTCCTTCCACTTCTACCTCTTTCACGGCCAAGATCTCTGCAGCAGCCTGCCAAGACTTCAATGATCCCTCAAGAAGTCTACCATGATCAAATGATATCAAATTATCTACTGTGCTATTCTTGCTCCGCAGTGCAACCTGCCACATCCCACCTTCAGCAGCTTGCTTAGAAGCACCTTGTGATCAATGTTTTGCTCTTCCATGGTGACACCTCAGCTGCACTTCGTTATGCTGTAGCTGAACTCAGTGAAGGAATAGGCAAAGTAAGCCACCGACCAACGCAAGCAACATATTCCTCTTGCACTGTCTCAATTTTCGTCACCTTGTACTTGGCACAGATAGTATCCTCAGCTAGCTGCACCATTCAACTCGGTTGGGTTACGTAGCAAGCATGAAGCAAGAGTTTGACTCATATCATGTTACTTCAATCAACCCATAACTACGCCGACGCAATATCATGCAATCACAAATGTCTACCTCGCTTCTGTGAGTGTACTCACCTGACAGCATGGCAACTATCAACACTGCTAGTGGGCATGGGATTGCTGATTGCTTAAAATCTAGCCGTAAGTTAACAAAGCTGACCCCAGGTGAACGTGTCCAAACCAGCGTAGGGATCAATAGACCAGGGATGTCAGCAATGGTAAGGACAGGTGTGCTGGGCCCAGAAATCTACCGGCCATTTCTGCATCAAAAGTGCCATCTTGTCAAAGCAGGCATTGAGGAACTTCAGCGAGCTCTGCGGATTTTGCTTCTCCCTGCGCAACCATCGGCAGTGAGAACTGACCAATGCGGACCAATGACCAATGCATGGCGAAGGGACAGCCGGGACAAGAGCCAAGCAGTCCTGGTGTAGTCACCGAAGTTGTCAATGAGCACAAAGAGAACCGTGACTGTGCTGCGTGGGTCTGCTATCACCTCTTTGTTGAGCATCCTGGGAATGACGTACTCGGGCACCATCTCTTTGAACATTAAGTACCTTGGACTGGTTTCAAGTTGTGATCCCACGTTGCAAACATGACAGTCATCTCCCTCAAGGTGTCTGGCGGCAAGAGAAGAGGCACAAAATCTCGGTGGTTCAGTTTTGGGACTGCCCTCCAATCGATCACAGCCATGTTACAAAGGTGCCATTGCTTGACGCTGCTTCAGCTGGCAAACAAAGTGTTTTCGCATAGACTTTTCCTAAGCCAGGGTTGCTTGCATATTGAAAACATTGCCTAAGATGGGTGGAGTCACTTGTTGTGGACTTCATGCCAAGCAAACCTCCAAACTAGCACCAAGAAGCAACTGGTGGCAGGGGGGACAGGACGAAAGCTAGCAGGACATCTAGTTGAGCAGACACCATTAAAAAAAAAAATCCGGATGATGATGCAATTGCTGGTGAACGCGAACGTATCACAGAGGCCGAAAAAAGACAAAAACACGCAGAGTGTGACAGTGATATTATTTATGGCCACTATGACACTATGATGATAATGATGATGATGATGATGATGATGACGATGATGACGAGGACGAGGACGAGGATGAGGATGAGGATGATTATGATGATCATGAGCATCATCACGATCATGACCATGATGGTCATCACGATCATAATCATCCTCATCCTCATCGCCATCATCATTGTTGTCGTCGTCGCCGCCGTCATCGCCGTCGTCGTCGCCGTCGTTGTCGTCGCCATGGTCACCACCACCACCATCATCATCATTGTTCAAATCTGATGTACAACTTCTCCTCCTGTACTCCCAGCAGCTGTAGCCCATCAGCTGCACTTTTCACTGTATCGCTCAAGGGCCCTGTATGGAGCCCAAATGTCACGTGCCATGATATGTACACAGTCAAGAGTAACATGTTGTAACTGGAACTGTACGGGTCATGTACATGTGCAGATGTACTCTTAACACCCTGCCTCAGCCGCAACATGTACCTTGAAGTTGAACCAACATCATTGTAGAACTGAACTGTATTACACGTTGCAAGACATCAATCAGCTGTACAAAACTTCAGTGTCGACTTCTCTGTACAGCGATCAAACGTGGCGGTGGCGGGGGCGGTGGCGGTGGCGGCGGCGGCGGCGGCGGCGGCGGTGCCGGTGGCGGCGGCGGTGGCGGTGGCGGCGGCGGCGGTGGTGGCGGTGGTGGTGGTTTGTGGGTGGTGAGGAGGATGAGGAGGATGAGGAGGAGGATCATGAGGATCATGAGGATCATGAGGATCATGAGGATCATGAGGATCATGAGGATCATGAGGATCATGAGGATCATGA
>Ga0126342_10007367_pt1 | contig 19627 bp, 15 predicted proteins | sample Cyp1metagenome_FD_92528 | JGI IMG/M metagenome (GOLD analysis project Ga0126342, IMG submission 92528) | Coral microbial communities from Lord Howe Island, Old Settlement Bay, Australia - Cyphastrea 1 metagenome | ecosystem: Host-associated > Invertebrates > Cnidaria > Coral ... | reverse complement strand
CTCTCTCTCTCTCTCTCTCGCTGCCTCTATCTCTCTACATCCACTTCAAAAACGAGATGTGATTCCAGCTTTCTATATGTACATAAATGTACTGTACAGGCATATCTAAATCTATTGCAGTAGGTCCCTCCGCATCAGCCCCAGGTGGGCAGGAGCGCTGCGCCAACAAGGAGGCAGGATTGAAAAAATCGCCTAGTGAGGTACCCGCCCGGGTTTTGAACTGGTAACCCTTTACCACAGTCTCAACTCTGGATCGATCAATTTCCGGAGGGTCTCAATTTTTTGGATCCTCAAATCAGCCAGCGTTGATCCTGACGCTGGACAGGGCCAATGGCTCCAGCAGTGGTTGAAAAGAGGTGGCTGGGCTTTTTTCATCCCTCGAAAATCAAGGGCAAATGAGCCAATTTGGGGTCGCATTCATGAGTTCAACGTAGTTCAACGAGTTCCTAAAAGGTTTTTTGGCACCCTGTTTTTGACGCCCTGGTTTTTTTCGACCGTGACTCAGCAAAGGCAGGTGATTGAATTTTCCAAGGGGACCTCCCAAGTAGTGCGGGCCTGCGGGGGGCTATATCTGCTGAGGCTTCATAGGATTTGTGTGACCTAGACATGTGCAAGCAGACTTTCATATCTGTGTAGCATTGTAAAGGATGAAAATTGTGACCATCATCGCAAGATTCGCAATATCATTCGATGGTTCACCAAGTTGATTTCACCAGATCTGACATGGCGGGCCGTGTTTTTTTTTTCTGAGGTCCACGGAACAGACTTGTGCTTCCAGTGGTGACAGTGACTTGGCTCTTTTTTTTGGGCGAAAAAATGTGGGCGATTTCTTTCGCAAAAGCCAAGTCACCGTTGGTCGCCATTGCTGAGATCTCTGCCCTGATCCTGAGAGTGATAAGGCTGATAAGGTCACCGAAGTTGGGTGGGTGGGACGGTGGGACCACAGGAACATACAGGAACTGGAACTGGATGGAACTGGTGTAATTGAAGGCTTCCAGGACATGTTTCCATTTTGAGTTCTAGTTGATAATCTTAGGGACAAATCACTCAGCTTGCTGCTTTGTATGTCCAGAATGTTTTTTTTTTTTTTTAATCTCTTTTTTTCGCGGGTTGATTTACCACATTTTACCACTATGTATCATAGCTGCCATAGCTCTGTTTATGGTGGCAGATCTCAAACACTTTGCAGCGCTGGTTTCCTGTTGGATCGACTGCAGGGATTGCTGAGCGCTCACATCCCTGAATTCATGTTGCCACCACATGGATGTGGTTTATAATCACCTGCAATGGTAAAATTGAGGGTTTGGTTGTTGATGATTGGGATCAACATATTACCATTGTTGGATTAGCATGTGTGCATTACTAGCAAAGAACGTACAGTAGTATCCATGGATTCATGTCCTTGATGGTTTGCTCATCATCACCACCTGCCTGAAACAACCTCCGAACTCCGAATTCCAGAGACCGTTCTAAAACGACTTAAACACTTTTCAAGATGAGTTAAGCATATTGAACACCCCCGCCTGTTATATCCCAATATATTATCCCATCAATATCGTAACATTATCTTGGTGTCAGATATCCAACTATATACGTATATATATATATATATATATGCATACTATATAGTGACACACACATATATATATATATATAGAGAGATGTATATAACCTTTTATTGAGACACATATGCCAACATAAAAGTATATTGGAATCGATGCCGTTGGTGGCTTCCCGCAGGAATCGCATTTGCGTGGGCTTCAGCGTGTAGTGTTGGAGGTCGGACTGTGGATCAACATCCCCTAATAGCGATTAGTGATTGATGGGATTATAATGGGATGATAAAAAAGGATCATAATAATCCCATCAATAGATATTAAAATGGGATATATATATATATATCCCACTATTAATATCCCACTATTGATGGGGATCTATTATATAGTGGGATATTAATAGATAGATCCCCTCCAGTCAAACAAGGCTGGGAAATCCACTGAGGCTGGAGGATTTTCCAGGCCAGATTTGACTACGAGGGTTAATCCAACATGGCAAGCCACTCACAAAAAATGCGATTTTTGTTGCTGATTTGCACAGACATTTTTTAATCCCGGGTTTACATCCCTGTTGTTTCTTGATACCGGGTTTATCTCCATGTGACTGTTGGATGTTCAGTATTCTCAACTGCAATCCGCCAGGTTCGGCAAGTCCTCCGCGAGGACAAGAGAATGGGAAGAGTGGGCTGGTTGTGTTTCTGGAAAATGGGGGGTTTCTTAAGATCCCCAGAAAATTTCAAGTCATTGGACCAGTGACGAGAAACCCATTGTGACTTTGGGATCCCCAATCTTTGTTTCCACCTCCAAATAAGTGGAAACAGAGATGATGGGGATATGGCCAGTGACGAGAAATAAGGATGGGTGATAGAACCAGCAACAGAACCTGCGGCCGATGAAAAATGGGGGTTTCATCAACAGTGGGAATTCAAACAATTAACCTTGGCAAGACAGCATCATTCATGGGAGATATACCCTCTGGTAAACTAACATAGCTATTGAAAATGGCCATTTATAGTTGATTTACCCATTAAAAATTGTGGTTTTCCATAGTTATGTTAGTTTACCAGAAGGTAGTCTGCAATATTGGGATATGCCTCCCAACGATCTCTGACTTTGGAGATTCCCATTTCTGTCACAATGAGATTCCCATAAAGCCGTTCAATTCCAATCATTTCCCGTTCTCATCCATGATTCCCATTCTCATCATTCTCATCATCATAAAAAATCCTTATTTCCCCAATTTATTGAACTATTCCTCATGAAATCCTTAAATCCCAGAATCGCTTCCTGGCGAGGAGTTGGAAAGCCGCCTGCGTCGGGTCATGACCGAGGAGATGTTGCCCCTGCGCTTGGACCTGGTGCAGAGGCTGGATGGATAGCGGGTTGTGAAGAATAGGGATCTCATGGTTACCCTCTGGTAAACATACAAAAAGCTATTGAAAATGGCCATAGAAATAGTGGATTTAGCCATTAATAGCATGGTGATGTTCCATAGCTATGTGGCTGTTTACCAGAGGGTATATGGTGGTAAAATCAATGGGGATCACAGAAATGATGAGGAAATGATGAGGAAATGGTGAACACATCTAGAAATGGACAACCAAAGATGGTGTTCCAACAGAAAATGTGGTGCCCCTTTTTTCCAGCATAATCCTATCCACTGTGCATATTACATGCCCCAGAAACCATATTGGATGTAGGGGATGAAACCACATATTTGGGACCATGCGAAGGGTGTGTTTGATATTGGGGAGATGGAAGAGTTAGCTAAGGTGGTGAACATAGGTAGGTAAACTAGGGGTTATGGTGATGATAACTATAGTTAGATGGGTAAGTTAGGAACCAACCCATATCATCTTATAACTAGGGGCCACCACCGCTGTAGGGTGGTATTTCATTTGGTATTTCTTACCAAAATTTGTGGGAAGATTGATCCAAGGAATGAATGGCCTCAACAAAAATCAATGTTTTTGGAATCGCTCAACCACCATCGAGTAGGGTTCATTGGTTCATCCTAATGTTCAGCTATAAATTCATCCCTCCCAAGGAATTCTTCCATTTTTCCAGAGCTATGTTTTCCATGTTTTTATGGGTTGAAGATGGGTTGAAGATGGGTTGAAGATGGGTTGAAGATGGGTTGAAGATGGGTTGAAGATGGGTTGAAGATGGGTTGAATATCGCCAGCAACCAAAAGAGGCAGCAGCAAGTGCAGCAGATGCAGCTCCAAGAGCATCTCCGTGCTGTTTGGAACTCAGTGCTGGTCCTTTCAGTGGAGGCATACTGGGCAGGGCCTGGGGCCCAGTGTGAGTCAACCAGCCAAAAAATGTCGGACAATGGGAAAAAATGCAAGATAATGCAGGGAAAATGTGTTTTTTTGTGAAGAAGGCTTGGGAAGCCTGGGTACCCTTGAACTTCAAAGCCTTGAGCGTCGCCCAGTGGCAGACCGCTTGACAGCGGAATCTCACCCAGGGCCAATGTTCTTTTGATCCGCAAGCGAAACAGCTGACCTCAGAACGAAATCTGAAGAATGTGGCATAAGGTCCATCATAAGGTCTGGTAATTTAACATAGCTATTATTTTCAATGGTGATTTTCCCATCAGTTATGTAAACGTTTACCAGAGGATAAGGTCTGCATCCAACAGACATGGTGTGTTTCAACTGGGAGTTCATGGGATCCACACATTGCTGCGTGTCGAGCCGCGGCCTTTGCGTGGCTCAAGATGTGACGTTCGGATGACGGAGAACAGGCACTGCTTCCGAGATTGGAAAGTCATCTAAACGGCAACTGTGAACTTTTGGAATGTTTATATATGTTTATTGCATATTTGATTGCAATTGACCGAAGGGCAAATCTGTTTTCTTTCTCATCGCATTCAGCCATTCAATTTGGTGGAGAATGTCAAGGCATATGTAGCCAGGGATTCATGGATCACATCATCCAAGTCATTGACATATCTGCTTTGGTGTGTTGCCGTGGCTCCTAATTTGAGAAAATGCCAGGAATGAACTTAATTGCATGTACACGCATATGATCAGAGATAGTCTAAAGATACAAGATCATCATAATTCTGAACCCGAACTCTTCAGATTCCCTTGAGTGGCAGTCTCTGCCGCGACAGGACCGTCAGCGAGGGGGAAGTAGTAAGGAAAATCCTGGCCACAGACCCAGTCATCTGCGCCTGGATTTTCTGTGACGTCGCCATGTTTTGGAATCCTCCTGGATTGCTCGATTGCTCCTCCTGGTTCCTTTGCTTGTCACCAAGGATAATGCTCTATCAGGGGTGCCCCTGCCAATCTCATGGGAGGCGCGCGTTTTGTAGTGGCGCGCACTGGATGTGGTGCCAAAGGTCCAAAGGTCCAAAGGTCCAAATGAGGAGTCGCAGGGACTTTGGCCCATCTCAGGTGATCGAAAGCGAAGGATCTCCGCCATTTTTCAACAACAAAACCACGGGCGAGACCACCTGGGATCATCCGCAGGGAGCCCAGAGGGGTCCCAGAGAGGTCCCAGTGTCGCTTTGGCCATTGCCCAATGGCTCCTAGCATCCCCTGTTTTTCAAGTGCTGAGGTTGCATGAGCATCTTGAAGAACTATCAGCTACTGGGCGTGCTGGGATGGAGGTACTCCACAGAAAGGTTGCATAAAAGACCGCCTCCAAACCCCCAACAAAACTAATGTGGCAAGCCCAAAAAGACTCTCCGAGTCAGATATATATCAAACCTAATAGCAGTCCATGAAATACTTCATGCTTCAAATGACCTATGATAAACCATGGTTTATCTTATTTTGTTGGTGGTTTATTTTTATTTTTTACAAACAAAACAGCATTTTTTTCGGAAGATCTCCCAGCCATGGACCAAGGCCTTAGCCTTGAGGTGTTTGGCCTTGAAGTCCAATGAGCGATGGCAGGCTTGGTCCATGCTGCACCGTTATGGGCTCGTTTTCCAGGACGTTTCACCGTTGGTGGATTTCACGATACCAAACCTGTGGATTTGTGCCTCCGAAGAATTGGAGATGGTAAACTACGGCTAAAAGGGAACCAAGGGAACCAAGCTGGGGGGCGATTTTGTCGTGGATTCTCCAGACCTTGCATTGGATGTTATATGAGATTGTTGGTGATATATACATATACATATGAATATGGGCATGACGTGTTTCACCGCCCCCATCCAGTGTTTTCAAGTATTCTATATGTGCACGTTTCAGAGATGTTGTGCACGTTTCAGAGATGTTGTGCACGTGTCAGAGATGTTGTGCACGTTTCAGAGATGTTGTGCACGTGTCAGAGATGTTGTGCACGTTTCATAGATGTTGTGCACGTGTCAGAGATGTTGTGCACGTTTCACAAGCCCCCTAACAATCTTCGTGTTCAACTGCATTGGGGCGACCAAACACGTTCTCCCGATATATATATATACAATATATATATACAATATATATATACAATATATATATATATACAATATATATATATACACAATATATATATATACAATATATATATATACAATATATATATACAATATATATATATATACAATATATATATATATACAATATATATATATATATTTTGTATATATATATACAATATATATATATTGTATATATATATTGTATATATATATATATTATCCCATCAATTTCTATCTGTTCTCGGAGTCCCTTGGCCACGTTGGAGGCAGCCAAGCTGCTTCGCCAGCGCTTTCAGGTGGACTTGGGGGTTTTCATTGCTGGGGTCTGAACATGTGGAAATTGCAAAAATGTCCATAGGCATTACAGAGAATCCCAAATGGAAAAACATCTGATATGATTCCAGCCGTCAACATGAACAACCAAGCAGCAGGATATGACAGGCAGTTGAAGTGCCTCCCCGAACAGGCTGAAGCGGTGCGAGAGTACCGGTGTTGGTACACTGCTGAGGAGCCGTGGCCACTGGCGATTTCGGATTCGACTGAATGGTTGGGGATTCATGAGGTAAGGCCAATAATAAATTATCCCCAACCATTATTATTCATTATCCCAATTATAATGATTATAATCTATCTATGATAAATTATCCCAATCATAATGATTCAATAGAGTCAATAGAGGTCTTAGGGATGGTTGATTGGGTCGACCATGGTTGACCTCATTATACTTATTGCAAGCCATCATGTGATTTCCCATCGGCAATCTACAACGGCTTTCGGTCTCTGGCACGATGAGTTGATGACCGATGCTGAAGGTCCAAAGTGGTCATATTTCACCTACTATCAATGGTAAGATATTGCAAGACATGGCAACTGTATGCAAATGTTCAATCTCATCCTTTTCGCCATGTTTTTTGGGGTTCCATAGGTTCCAAGGGGAGAACATTAGAACATCCCAGCTTTTCAGAGGTGAAGCCTGGATGAGAGACTCCCATCACCTGCGAGGACAGCAGCTCTGGTAGTTGTTATTTCTGCCACACAACCACGGGCGAAGCCATGTGCAGCACTCAGTGCCGAATGCTTCGAGTTTCGGGTTTGGTTCTGATTCTCTTGAGATCAAATAGAAGTTCATATAGCTGGCAGATAGCTGATATAGCTGATATAGCTGGCAGAAATGGGGATCCACCAAAAAACACACAATCACAGGGATCCACAGGGATTCACAGGGATCACTTTAATAAATTTTAATCATCCCACCCTGTGCCTCGATGCAGGTGGGAACACCCTGCGGGCGTCGTCCTACCACAGTTCTATCTGAAGATTAGGCACGGGAGTAGCAGTCGAACATGTCACCACCAAACATGTTCCTGGCCTTGTTTCAGATGGTATTTGATTTGGGATATAAAGCAAAATCAAATAGCTATTCGAGAGTTGATCCGTTTTTGAAACGGGTTTTCATCGTGAAAAATAAGCCCAGGCCAGGATGCTCAAGTTTGGATTGGCTTGGCCATTTCGCTCTCGTCCTGCAGGTGTGCCGAGTTGCTTCAGGACAACGACTACCTTCGAGGCAGTCGCGGCATTGAAGCATAAGAGTCTTCCCAAAAATCCCAACAAAAACCGACTATTCGGGTGGATGTTTGAGTCCCAAGTGTGATTTAACACACATTCCAATGGGAGATATCCAGCTATATCCTCCAATCAAGAAACTTAGCAAAGCCTCCAGCTATTGAGGTCAAAAGTCATCGGAAAGTCGCCAGGTTTGTTCGAGGCTGAAGACCCCCCGACGCCAGAAGGTCGCAGTTGCTGATGGAGATCTTTTTGTGGATCAAAATAGTGGCAGAATTGGTAGGGTGGAATCCCTAGGTAAATGCTGAGAGAATTGGTTCCAGAAGTGGTGAATTGATGAGTCAATAAGTATAGCAACAACTAGGTCACTAGGTGAAGGCGCCCAGCCGCGAAGCTGACAGGCCGTATTGGAAGAACAATCTCCAAGCTCCTAGGTGGGACGACTTGAATCTGAATTTCTGGAAGATTCTTCACCCAAGTTCGGTGTTTGTCAACCTTTCATCCGCGAATTCAAGATCCCAAACGTTAAGTCTTGAGAGCAGACTCTTGAAGACAAAGTCAACGTATACCGTGGCAAAGTTCCAAAGTTCGAATTCGCCCCAAATCGCCAGAGTCATGGCCGCTTCTTGCTGGTTCATCCCCAGAGTTTGTGCATCTGGGGGTTATCCCTCATTGCTTGAGTGGATCACTGAGTCACAAACATTTTTTCCATCCTTTCCTATCCGTTCCTATCCTTTCCTATCCTTTTCCATCCTTTCCTATCCTTTCCAGTTAGTCCAATTGGACTGTCCCACTCGGCTGGCAGGTCTTCGTTCCGTCTCCAAAGATAGTCTGACGAGCCAGGCAGAGTGGCACAAGGGATCCTTGGGGATCCCTTTGGGATCCCTTTGGGATCCCTTTGGAGGTGGTAAAATAGTGTCATTTTTATAGGATCTTTTGATATACAGAGGGGATTCTCATGGGATGTTCTTTAGAAGAGCGTCATCTTCGAAAGGTGGACCCCGAAGGGGCCCTATCCATGACTTCGAGATGGGAGATCGACAGATCCAGGAATTCCCCAGGTTGGATTGCAGAGGGTGCCACTTTCAGGCTCAACTCTCCGCGTGCAGCACAGTGACGTGGATCAATTTGGCGCAATCCAGAGAAATGTTTCGTACAAATGGTGTGGTGAACGGTTTTTTCGTGGTTTTTCTTCTGCATCCCCTGGTTGAAACAGTGGTCAGACCTTGTTTCGTATCAAGTGCCGAGGGATCGCTGCCAATGTTGAGCCCGGTTGACCCCAACCCAGCTATTTCTGCTGACATTTTGCACCGATACGGCTTTCACCATCAGCATTGCTGGGTCGAATCGAGTGTGCAACGCCTGAAATGAAGAGATCTATTTTTGACCAGGATTATCTGATTATCTTGAAATTATTTAACACGCCTCAGAACAAAACCATGTTTATTATTTCTTACCCTGAGCGTTCACCCCTATCTACACAGGGTTCCCATTTAGTTATTTCAAGTTTCTCAAAAGTGAGACGCCGGTACAATGGGATATATGGGTATATTACATCTATTACATGTATTAGATGTATTACATGATGTATTGCACATCAACACACCCTTTGTTAAAAGCAATTATGAATGTTTCCGGCTAGCGCTGAGGCCTCGTTTCCTTCCGAGGGGCTCGATGATGACTCGGAGGCGCGGAAATCAAGGGGTAAACAAATTCGCATCCAGAAAACTGAACTTTTGTGGATTTTTCTCTTAGTCTTCTTAGTTGAGTGGATTACAGATATTATAGAGACTTGAATGACTTCGCCATGGTCTAGTTGTTCTTCTAGTTGATGATTTCCTACTCATATTTTAGGCAGATTCGTTCCCCCAAAATGCAGCAATGCGAGGTTGGGGAAAGCCGGGGTTGCGGTTCCTTCAGTTCAGTGAAGCTCTGCACATCAGGCAAGTAGTTCCAGAATGGACACGGATATAGCTTAGAAGATGGGTTAAAAAGTTAAAACCTACAGTTTATCATCTTTTAACAGATTCTGGTTTTTGTTCACGTCATTGAAAGTCCATTTACCTGCTATTTCGAGGTTCATGATAGCCAAATCACAAACTCTCCAGGATGAGAAGGGCATAGAGTCAGAGGATGAGGCAGGCAGATGCCGTGCTGCGATCATCGGTGTTTTTGAGATGCTTCACAAGTGGGTTGGATATACGTGTGTATATATTAATATACATATTATATATGTATGCAGCATGCATGTAATATATATATATATAGTATAATATATAATATAATATATAATATCATATATAATATAATATATAATATAATATACTATAATATAATATAATATATATATATATATAATATACTATATAATATAATATATAATATAATGTATAATATAATATATAATATAATATATTATATAATATATTATATAATATATAATATAATATATTATATAATATATAATATAATATATATTATATAATATATAATATAATATATATTATATAATATATATAATATAATATATAATATAATATATTATATAATATATTATATAATATATAATATAATATAATACAATATAATATAATATAATACAATATAATATAATATAATATAATATATTATAATATAATATATTATAATATAATATAATATATATAATATAATATATAATATATTATATAATATATAATATAATATATTATATAATATAATATCATATAATATAATATCATATAGTATAGCATTCTATGCACAGATTGTTACATGTTGTGGAGATATCCCCCTTATAACACATTCAAAACAGCGTTGACCTTCATGGACCATCCCCATCCATCACCCTTAGGCGGCACCCGAAGTTGCGCTGCTGGTGGACAGTTGGTCCCTTGAGCCATGAGTTCCGGACGTTTTGGGAGTCTTCGTAAGCTCAACGCACCAACAGAGACTTCTGGAAAGAGAAAGATGTTGGAAGATGTTGGAAGATGTTGGAAGATGTTGGAAGATCAATCCGGATGCCGAATTTCAGCAAAGGTGTTTCCCGGTTGAACAGCTACCAGCTCCCAAGACGACCAAGACGACTGGTCGAATGACAACTGACCACGGTCGTTTCCGGTGGTTTCCCTTGGTCTTTCTCACCAAGCCAAGTTGAGGAGATTTACCCTGTAAAATCCCTGGCCTTTAGCTTTTCACAGACCAATAACTCACCCCGGTGTCGTAGACTCCTAGCTGTCCTAGCTGCTTGTGACATTTTATGATCCCAACTGCTTGGTGGCGGTAGCTGCTGGGAAATGACACTCATTGCTTCATGGAGATGATGAGAACCTATCTGAGGTGAAGCTGGTAGTTTCAACACATTTTTCTGATTTTCCATATCTAAAAATGGGATGATCTCATGTGATACTTCTCTTTGGGATAGGTTGAAATCACTAACCAGACTCAATTAGGGGGTTTCCATAGTCATGGGGGATTTCCAATAGCTGGATGACTTGTAATTCCGCCGGCCCTCTAGCCTTTGGCTTCCAGGAGTAAAGCTGGTTGGTGTAAAAGGTCGGTTTGTCTAAAACGTGGTTTGTGCAAAAGTTGGGTTGTATAAAAGATGATTTGTGTAAAAGCTGGTTTGTGTAAAAGCTGCTTTGTGTGAAATCTAGTTGCTGTAAAAATTGGTTTCTGCAAAAATTGCTTGGTGTAAAAAGAGTGTTTGTGTAGAAGATAGTTTGTGCAAGACCTTGGAGGTTGAACAGAAAGGAATCAAGTTGGTAGATGCAAGTGGCATGGCTGTGAGAGTGTGTGCGGAGAAGGCCGTAAGTGCAGAGGAAGGGCAGAATTTGCAGGTGCGTATGGAAAGTGCTGGGCGCAAAAGCTGCATGTTAGCACGCACATCCGTCAAAGAGAAGACTTCAGGTATATAGCTATAGCTACAACTAGATCTCAACCTATAGGTACCAGTAGATCTCAACCTAAAACTATAGTTGTAGGTACGACTAGATGTGAACCTAAAGTTAGAATCTGGAACAAGATCAAGCCAATGCTGTAGCTGAAACTTGAATAAGATCAAGGTACTACTGTAGCTAGGACTAGAACTCGAATTCAAACTAGAACAAGATCAAGATGTAGCGGATATAGCTCTAGCTGGAATGGAGCTAGAACTCAATCTCAAACCAGAACAAGTTAAAACCAGGGAGAAATTTAGAGAAGAAACTGAAGAAGAAGTTAACAGTTTAACGCAAGATAGACCAGGAGATATTGTAGAACTAGGAATCAACCTAAGGCCAAGCCTCAGCCGAAAGGCTATACCCAACCGGAGCAACACAAGCAAACGAAAAACCAGCGTAGCAATCTAGAGCTCAAACTAAAGATATGACAAGGTTTGTAGCAAGAACATCCACACACGCCAGCAAGATTTTTTCTCATGGATGATTTCGGGGTACCTTTAGGAAACCTCCAATTTCGGCGTCCAAATCCCACAGTTTCAACTTCGCCCGGCAGCTCGCCCATGCTCGCGGATGCTCGTGGCGAGCGTTGGAGTGCCATCGGGAAGGCATCCCAACATGATTCGTTCTTTTGGTATTCACAACATTTTAGAACATTCATTGATAGTACACAATAGTAATAAATAAGAATGAATAAGTTATAATAGATAATGATATTTTTTCTAACTAAGGAACACCTAAGTTTTATGTTAGGTTTCTGGAAGCTGAGCCCAGTGGCTGGGTTGAACCACCTATACCATCCAGCTCCACCTGTGCTCGAAGATATGGCGACGACAGGGGCCGTTTGCCCCGACACGATGTCTGTTTGAAAGCCAGCACAATGGCCATGCGAAACGTTCGAAACGTGGGCACATTGGTGATCTTGAGTTTGATGTTGCCCCACATTTTGAGTTCCTTGGATATTCATCACATTTTGCTAGGGCTCAAAAAAGATCTAGAATTGGATGGTTGAGCACCATTGAACCATTTGTGGTTGTCTTTGGCGTCCCGTGTTTGAATATGTTCGAGCACCAGTCGATGACTACGGTCCTTTTTTTTTGATGGTTGAAATCCCTCCCTGTTTCTTGCTTCACTTGCACATCTTGCACCCAAAAAGATTGAATCCCCCAGATGGCTGTTCAGTCCAGATCACCAACGTCACCAATGTCCCACCATTGTCCGGTCGAAGAAGCTTGAGCTCCTGCAACTCTCAGCCGTTGGGGCTCTAGGATTTGGACACTGGGGCCATGTGCCACAAAGACGCCCTGGGCGGGAAAAATCCGGTTACCATCAATGTGGGCCCCCACCGGATGCAAATGAGGATTTAACATGATTTAACCATACCTAATCATAGTTGACCAACCACGGTTTCGATTCACGCAAGAAAATGGCAGTGTATCTACCAACAATTGGAGGGTTTGCGGATTGGAGTTGGGACACGAAATGGGGCCAAGATACCTAGGCCTAGGCACCCAATTTTTGTCCAGTTTCGGGACTCAAAAATCCATAGGTTTTGGTCATGTTTGGTCTTTTCGGTTTGAGATCATGGAATCTTGTGGAGTTCCTCATTTTGACAAACGAATCCAATGTTGTCCAAGATTTTGTTGGAACATAGGAATATCCCAGGTCCCTGAAGGTGTGTGGTTTTAAGTTTGAACATGGCCCCTTCAGACGCTGCACGGTGGCATCGTCCAGCGGGCTGCAACGACTTGTGGCTGTGTCATGCTGGGGGGAACCAGTTGATTTAGGGCTATCTGTGGGATGACCATCCATTTAGCCATGAATTTTTGGTGCAAAAACCAAGGGCAAAAGGGTTTTGATCCATGATCCATGGCAAAGTTTCCGAATTTCAGATTGTGTATGGAGTTCCAGCTCCTTGCGTTGCCTTCGGGCAGATCTTTGGAGATTCACAGATGGTGTCAACAAGGAGCACTTTGGGGCAGCACCATCCAGTTTTGACACGCCGCTAGCACGATCCACGACACGATGGGACCTCTTATCCTCGGTTCTCACCCGGTTGAAACTTTGGATTGGTGAGAAATCCAGCTGATCAAATGGATTGGAACTTGGCAAACACAAACAACAAAATTAGGAGAGAAATTCTGAGTTTCAACTGCTTATGCCAGTCAGCCCAGCGAAGCTCTGTCTGTGATCGGCAGGAATTGCAAGGGGACTGGGGCACACCCACGGCCCAAAGTGAATTCAGGACCACGTTGTTCAGAGCTGAAAAAACCCCAGTTCCACCTAATAAAACAGACATTTGGGTCATGTCCCTACTCATATTATTCATCAACTCATCAAATTCTTGGGATTTTGAGCCACTGCCATGACCAGTATCTGATCGCCAAAGGTGCAGACAGAACTTGCAGGGGATGCACTTAAGAATTGAGCCATCAAGAGGGCCTTCCGAACTCATGTGATCCCTGTTGGTGGGGTTAGATGATTTTGTTTCATTTGGATTATTGTAGTAACAGTAAATAAGATTAAATAAGTATGATCATTGTTGATGAAGTCACGTTTGTTAATGTGAATGATCTGAGTGAAAGCTTTTTGTTTCTGGATGCTAGATGCAATATGATGCAATCACATACCCTTTAACGTTCCAGCGAGCCCAATTTGGGTGCATGTGTTTTGTTGCACCGTTCCCAAATACGGGTGAAGTTGTCGTCCGTGTTTAGTGCGCCGGCTGTTCTTTTTTGCTTCTGGGCATGGCCACTAACCAGCTTGTTTCTTGGGATAATCATCCCAGCATAGGAAGGTTCAAAGTCTCAATCCCTGAGTTTCGACGGGAAGGTGCCCAAACTCACAACGGTAGCCATTACGGCTGTCGTGGCCTGTGGCTCTTCGCCTCTGTAGTATTAGGACCTTACTGTCTATGCAATCAGTCACGGGAATGCGCTCCAAGTTCCTCGATCCATCCCTTTGATGATCCAACATGACTTTCACAGGTTTCAAGAGGTGTTCAAATTGTTCAACCACCCTACCAGGCACAAAACGTCTACTTTCTCAAGATGATGGTAAAATGCCTTCGCTGTGGCAGGCAAGTGACTATATCTTCGCAAGATCTTTGTTTGATCCCCTAGGTCTGTTCCGCGTCCGCTGACCCTGATTTGGGATCGACATTCACGAGTTCCAGCACAATGTGACATGATGGTTTTTCCATCATATTCCTGAGCCCAAGTTATTTCGGCCCCCGACTATTGCCTAGGGTAGCAAAAATAGCAAAAGAAAGCTCAGAAAATGATGTCTGAGCTTTGCAAATAAAGATGTTTCCTTCACATCTTTTTTGGCTTCGTTTGCGCTCATAAGTCTCGTGACTCAAGGCACACCTGGCGAGCCGAACGCTGGGCTGGTCAGGGCAAAGTAGTTGCCACCCTGTGCAGCACAGCTGATGGAAGTTTCAGAAGCGGATTCACCCGGGCAAACCCGGTGCCAAGTTGAGAATTACAGATGTCATCAGATGTCAAGGAACCCCCTTTGGCCATCAATAGTTAGAGACATGGTAATGAGAGAGTATCTAAAGCCATCTCCAGGCAGTCAATATCAAAATGCAGCCATCCTCTCCTGAACGGTTCTGTGAAGTTGGTGTCGCTTGCCACATTTTAAGATCTCCACTTGCCTTGGGGAATGGACAATGATGGATGAGCTGTGTTTTTAAATGTTTATCATCTCAACCTTGCACTTATCAACCTGGGTTAACCTGGGTTGATGACCCGGGTACAACATGTTCTTTCAGGGTTCCAACAGATTTCTGGCTCGAGTCTCAGGGCGTCGTTTCAGGAATATCTATTTCACGGTGTCGCCGTGGTTTTAACACACCAGAAATTTAACATGGCTGCAAAGTATAACTTTTGGATTAAGTATATCATCCACAATCTGGGGAAATGATTCATTGCTCTGCTTGCTGTTAGTGACTGTTAGTGCATGCCTCCCGGGGTTTAGCTATAAAACTAGGGGGGTTACCCAGGTGTCCAATTAATGTACCTCCTCCACAGTGTCAGCTGATCAGATGTGGGGCGAACCACTTCCATCAGCGGTGCTCCAGAATGACTGAGAAAAAAAAGGACGGAGGCTTCAGAGCAGTTCCGGTGGTGACGTCAAGATTTTTATCATTGTGATGGGGTCATAGCCAACAAGAATGGCCGGGGTTAATCAACCCACATGGGGAAAGAAAGGAAGCACTATGAGCTTGGGCAGTAGTGGGAGAGGTTTGACTGGAATAAGGAGATCGCCAGTGAGGATGATGCACTACAACAATCAGATGGTTTGATGGGATCAAATTATTGCCAATTTCACTTTGGGCTTTGCGGGTGTTGGGGTTGTGGGCCCTTGGTTACAAGATAGGGAGCTTGGCCCATGCTTCTCCTCACAACTGGATACCTGGTTGGTCAGCGGTACCTCCATCTAAAGCCATCAGTAACCCACGTGAAAAAAAACTATAAACTGCCAGTGATTCGGGCTTCGAAATATCATTCTATCAAAATCATAGCCTCCGATGATCATACATGGTTTGCTGGAAAATCCCCCATTTAGTTCGATGATTTTCCCAGCTATAAACCTTCATTTATAGGATGTTCCATCATTTAATGGTGGAAAAACCATGGTTGTTCCATCATTTATGGAGGATTTCCCATAGCATTGAAGGATCCCCAGCAATTTCTTCCAAGGTCAAGACCATGCTGGAGGAACACCAGGCCTCCATGCCGCCGCAGGCACCATGTGAACTGCACGGCCACTTTTTTTTTATGATTGCAATTTCCATGGATTATTGATGCGTTTCACACTGCGGCACGGCAAAAGGGAATTCTGCACGATTTCATTATAATATATAATATATATATATATATATATATACGTATATATATATACTGTGTGTATGTATATATATATATACATATGTACATTTGTACTCACATTTTGTACATATGATTAGACTACGTAGCTATTTGCACAGCGATGACTTGGGGCAGGTGGCGCCTCCGAGTGTCAAGGTCTCAGACGCGGAGGCAGAAAGCAAGGACCAGCCGTGATCTTGACATGGAGATATCGCGGGATCATCTATAAATGGAAGACAACTAAACAACTAATGTGGTAAACCGGTAAACCCAACAATAAACATCTACTATTTGGGTATGGTTTATATGGTTTATATTATTAAGATGGGTGATTTTGGGGATGGTTTATTATTGGGCTTAACACATGATAATACATGATATTAAACTATACATGTGGGCATGCTTCAACAAAGAAGGATAATTACCAAGCGACCCGCAAATGATTGGTTTCCTTTAGTGCCGAAGCCTGCTAATTCGAGGGTGAATAAGTTCGATATACAGTTTCAGAGCCATCCATTTTGGAAGTGATGACTGGGTGGGTATTTCGGGGTACGCTGCACAGGTCTGGCATTGCCCCCCATCACTGGGCCCCCATCCCGTCAAGAGTTCCAATACTTAGGCAAGGTTTCCGTTCGAGCACTTAACTTTACATTGTCTATATATCCCCATGTTCGGTTAAACAATTTGGGATTTTATTGGGATTTTAATGGGATTCTAGTGGGATTTTACTAAATATTGAACCACCATTTTTGATAGTTCAACAACCATTGGACCATGTAAAGAAGAAATGATCCATGTTTTTTTTCCAGGATCGCAGCCGCAGTCCCAGCAAGTTTTCCCGCAAGGTGCGCAGTTCCCGTCATGGATGGTTGTAGGTTAAGCAGGATTTCCGGCGAATCAACACGTGGAGACACATGGGTATGGATCAATACCTATTAATACCATTTTTAGGGGGATGAACATCCATTTACCAGCTATTTTGATGTGAACTACAGGGGTACAAGGTTTTGACACACTGCCACATGGTACTTTTTTTTTTTTGAGCGGCCAATGTTTCTTCCAGGTGGTGCGAAGCAAGTGGGGCTGCCCATCGGTCAAGTCGGATGGTTCACTCCGACGAAAAAAGCTGTGCAATGAGTGTGGAATTTCGACCCATTGCGGCTGGATTTTTGATAAAGATCAACATTGCGACATCTTCCCCAACGCCTTTTTTCACGAGCCAGGGCTGACATCGGGACCTCAGTACCAGAAGTGCTTCCCAAAACTGTTGGCTACATCCTCTTCGACTAGCTGATATCCCTATGGACCAACTGGATGGATCCATATGGAATTGCCGGTAAAATATGGTATACCACAGTAAATTAACATAGACCCTGCCAGATAGGAATTGGAAGATTAGTTTCCATTAACAATTGGTGATTTTCAGGGTCTATGTTAATTTACCAGAGGGTTTTTAGTTGGTCAAACGTTTGCTTCTCCCGGCCCTTAGGACACGACATCACACATGGCACCACCAGTGTTGCGAGTCCAATGGGACCGCGCGACCGCAAGGGCTGGGAACCTGTGGATGAACAGTTCACAAGGTCACGCCACCCAAAAGAAAGCGGGGCGTTTTGCATCCTGTCCTAAGCAGAAGTTGTTCTATGTTTTTTCCTCTGCAACAATTTTTTGGCGTTGCAAAAACTACGTGCACACATCCACATCAACGTTCTTTAGCGTAGCACCAGACCACCAGACCACCCCCACCCCACCCATCAAAGTTCTCGATCGTAGTAACAAGTACATCTGCATGTATGCACACGACATTGAATGTTATTCGCCCACCCAAAAAACCACATTTGCTACGGTTCTCCATCTGGGATCAAGAGACATCAAACGCCATTTCGCCCTGTGTCCTTACGGGCGGCGCTAAGAGAAACAAAGATGAAGGTATCTCTATGGGTTTTGGATAGTTTATCCCCAAATGCTTGGCACTTGGAGTATATTATACATTGATGTTTAAAGGGGCACATTTCCGACGCGTCAAGCGGAACTCTCAGTCTTTCGATACTGGTGAATTTTTTTGGCAGTTGTGGGAGTAACTGCCCAACTTTGGAAAGATCTAGCTGCAATGGTTGCAATAATGTTACACTTGCAGCTAGACCAGATCATTAAGAATCGTTCTATTTTAAAACCGTTGAAAAACTGTTTTTTGGTTTCTATGGATGAGTCCAGTTTTGGAGCTGGGATCATGGGTTGCAGTTCATGGCACCCGAAAATCATGGGGTCCTACCACTCACCAAGTGGATACTAAGCTGTACTCTTAATATCTCTTAATCAACTTTACATGTGAAGTCAAAAGCTCAGTTACGGTATATCTGAAAATGACAAGCCCATCATCCCAACTAATATTCGTGATTTGCTCACTTGACCATCTTGACCATTCTCATTTGGTGGCAACTGGCGGTGAACCAGTTGACTGGTTATCATTCAACCCAAAATGGGCTTGAACCAATCATGCTTATCAATTTGCGGCATAAGAATCACCAGAAAATCGGATGTTTTCAAACTTCATCTGATATTGAGCCCATGTTTTCTTAGTGAGATCCGTGTTGTTCTATTTTCCATTTTGTTTTTCTATACATTTTTGTGACCCCTGGGCCCCTGGTGGTTGATTCACAGCAGGAGTCCCAGTCGGCAACTCTTGAAGCTGCCGGCAGAGTCCTTGTGCAATGGCTCAGTGTGGGGAGATCATGAATTTTGCTCGGGATATACGCCTTATATAATGGGATGTTAATGGTGATTGATGGTTATTTTCATGGTTATTGATGGTTATTAATGGTTATTGATGGCTATTGATGGTTATTAATGATGGTTATTTATGGACGTTAATGGAATATTAATTAACTGTTATTCTTAATAGTTATTAATGGGATTTTGATGGTGTTATTAATAGATTGCTACTGGGATATTAATGGTTATCAGATTATCAATGATTATGATAATGGGATATTTTCATGGTTTATATAAATAGCTGTTCATGGTTTTACTAATGATTAATGATGATTTTTAGGGTTGTCATGTGTTATATGTATTATAGCTATGATATTTGGATGACTTATAATGACCCTTTATTGTGACGTCAAACTGTTTTTTTTCGGCTATCTCCAGGTGAGTGAATTGTGATGAAATTCAGCCAAGTATTATATATACATAATATATTGTCAGAAGTTGTATGCATGAATACATGTATGTGTATATATACATATATGTATACAGATATGTATACATATATGTATATATATAT
>Ga0126342_10007366_pt1 | contig 19628 bp, 18 predicted proteins | sample Cyp1metagenome_FD_92528 | JGI IMG/M metagenome (GOLD analysis project Ga0126342, IMG submission 92528) | Coral microbial communities from Lord Howe Island, Old Settlement Bay, Australia - Cyphastrea 1 metagenome | ecosystem: Host-associated > Invertebrates > Cnidaria > Coral ... | reverse complement strand
CACATTCAGCCCCCTTCCTTCAGCTCATAGATCATGAAACCCAAAGAATTCGGTGGCAGCATTTGAATCACCTTCTGCATAACGAAGTTGCCATGCATGTGGCGGCTGCAGTAGAACCTTGGGACAACCAATCCACCAGGGGCCATTGGGATATGGATTTGTCGGTAAATTTGTTGGAAACCATTGTTTGCACCATCAAAGAAATGTTTTTTTTTTAGTTGAACATGTTTTTTCTTCCCTTTACCAAATGTGTTGAGATGTGTTGAGATGTGTTGAGATGTGTTGAGGATCGGCAATCGAGAAGCAATAACCTATGATACCTATGGCGGATAGAGATTGGGTCACAGACATCAGCTAGCTAAATGGATTGGTCAAAAAATAGCCAATAGCCCAAACTGTTTCTTAACCATCAAGCGTTTTCCATCGTTTTTCCATACTTCTTCTATGAATTTTCTCGGCCAGAAGGACCAAGGCAGCCCAGGCACACCTTGCCCTTGAGTTCCGTCATGATGGGCATCTGCATCTCCCAGGTCGCTGATTCCAAGGCCTCTTGGATGACCAAGCAGCCGTTCTTGTCCTGGGTGACTGGCCAGTGACCATGGAGAAGTGGGCCCAATTTGCAGCATGCCACATCCATTACAAATGGCATTTTCTAACATGAAAATAGCCATCCAAATATCATCCAATTCTGGCTGAATTATAGCCTGGGGATGATTCAGCTTACCAACCATCATTCCAGTGACGCCGCAATGAGGTCATGATAATTCATCCAACTATTGAGGTCAATGATTTTGAGCCGTGGCCATTGTTCTATCTGACACGGCCATAGTGGACTGTGCCGTTTCAGTCCTTGTAAGTCAAAAGTCTCTGCCTTGAAATGATGATCGGAACAGCAAATGCACGCCCCTTCCCCAGTAAATTCTTGGATCCCTATGCTGGGGCCGTCCTTGGTCAACTTTTGGATAGAGCCCTGCAAGCCTTCAACCAATTGGATGCGCTGGGCTGGCAGCTCACAACAGCTCCGAAAGATCTGCTGCACCACTCCTGGGTCAGAGCGATGAGTGAGGACATCCCAATTGATAACCCAAATTTGGGATATTTGTTGGTGGGCCATTGGACAAAATTGGTGGAGGGGGCTGACAAGGGGATCTTTCATATAACTGTCTTGCAGTTATGGCTGCCTGGTTTTCGAAGATCACAGTATGAGTCACATGTCTTTGCAACAAAAATTGAACACCCCGTGTTGCTCAGTTTATACTCATACCATGCCAGGATTCCAGTACCAGCTGCATCACAAGAGAGTTCAGCAAGTTGTGGGCGCAAGGCCGCCACCAACAAAGTGAGGCCTCGCCCAAAAACAAACAATCCGAGCCTTTAAGCCACTCTAGTTGCCTACGTCACTTTCAAATCTGCCCAAGCACATGACAATGAGCTACTAGTAAGCTTACATTACACAAAAAAGCGAGGCATACATAAGTGGCAAGCCTTTTCTACACCTACAGTCTTGTCAAGCACACGTTACGGCGTTGAGAATTGAACACGGCAGCCCTTTTTTGCCCCCATAGCTTTCGTCAGAACAGGGCTGGGCAAGCATCACCCAACGCTGCCACTGAACTTTTGAGAACATAGTGTGTGCATGGGACCAAGGCTAAGTGGAAGAATCCATGACCCCATTTGCCCAAAGCATCATTCTTGTGGTAAAAGATACCACCAACGGCATAGGAACAGAAAACACCAAGGAAGTTCCATAGATCTCTCCGCCATAGCATTGCTCCCAGATACAAGCTAATGCCACCCACCGCACGAAAAGAATCCGCTTTGCTACCTGGCTTGGAATACAACTGCCGATAAACGAAGAGACTGGCAGAGCCAAAATTCAAGGCCAATGCAATGAGGTCAAAGATCCAGAACTCTCCAGACACTGCATGAGTATAAGTCACCAAGCAAACATGGATCATTGCCAGGTCGGCAGTTCGCAAGGGGCTCCTGAAGTGGTTGAAGTCTTTGTTGGTAGAATTCAAGGCGCACTGGCAGTGGTACATGCAGCTGGCAATGCAGTGTAGGTAGGTGGCCCAGTTCATGTATCGCAAGCGCAGCGGGAGGACCCCTGCTGCGACCCTTGCGAAGCGGTAAGCCAGATATAAACTTGGCACCAGCATGGTCAGTGCACTGAAGATTTCCTGCCAGAAATGACTTGAGCCATCCCTGGATCTTGCCATGTCGTTTCTGTGTCTTACATGAAGATGAACCCAACGTGCTTCACATTGCCTTTCTCAAGATCTATGGCACACATGGCAATACCCTCAAATATCTGCAAATGTTGCAGTGCTGAACTCTTTCACATATAATATCTTTCAATGTACGGAAGAACAAGAAGTTGGTCACTAGGAAGTTGCAGGGATAAAAGGCCCCTTGCTTTGCCGAAGTATGCTGAGCAAACATGTAAAACAGCCTAAGACAGCAACTTCTCCTTTCGTGACTCATGGCATTTGTTTCGCGGCTAGTGTTTGATATCACATCAGGATAGCAAGATTGCCCGAGAAGACTGTTGAATGCCATTGAAGAGAAGGAAAACAGCTGCGACGCGCGGGTTCAAAGAAGGTCATACTTTATCGATACCCTTTAGCAAAATGGCTGATAAGTATGACATGATTAGAGTAGAGGACACCAACCAATGCAGGGTGCAAGGACAACATTCATCTTAATTGGATTCCGGCCAACGTAATACAGTTTGACCCAGTTCTCTCTTCAAAGACCACGCTGGATGCATCCCCTTCTGTCCCCACAGTAATACGAGAAATGCTGGGCAAAATCCACTGATGAACCAATCAGATTATCAAAGGGTATCAGAGGTATACGCCCCGTTTGCTATGTCTAGCTGGGACATTGAAATCAATTTAAGACCTGCAATCTGACACTGCGCCATTGGGACAGGCACCTTGCATGTCCATGGAATTGATATGTTGCGCCAAAAGGGGTGCTCCTTTCCCATCTCGGGCCTGAGCCACAGGCACATGGGCTCTGACAAAAACCACCTCCCGTTACGAACCTTGCTTTAGTGACTTTAGTGGTGGATTCGTTAATTGCGGCGTACCGTTTGCAGGAGGCTATTCCAATTTGAAACGTATTCCCCATTTCTCGATTAACCAATGGGGACGGCTTGATGATTTCAGCACATTTCAAACATAGTCGGAGCCGATCGTCTTCCCAAGTAAGGGAAACAAAATTATTCAAAATTAACATGTATGGGCCATGGTCAACTTGGATTTTGCAAACTAGTTATAAATCAAGTGAGCCATCATATTTATCAATAAACTCTCATCAAGTTGTTGATTGAATCGATTGAATCCCCGTTTTTGCCGGATACACGCGTGAATCCCTTGTGAAACTTGGAAACTTGCTTGAGGAACTCTTCAAAACATATTTTCAAGCATATATAGGGTTGGATCCATCCCTGAGTCTCCAAGCCAGGCGTGGGACGCTGTGAAGCAGCTCACGCAAACTGTCAAGAAACGGAGCAAAACATCCTAGCTATTCACCAGAAAAAGGTTCCAAACTGGATCAAAAACATTCTTATCGGAGCTAATATGGACCTGACTGAAAATCCTTGATCGTATGTGTGGCGATTTTAGAAGGAAACAGTTAAACATCGGCATAGTTTTCTCAACCATCAATTTTTGGGGTTCCTCCTTCCCCGTCAAAACTCTGGCGGGCAAACGCAGAGTCCCAACTCCGAGCAATCATAGACATATCACCTGGCAACCAGAAAACCAGCAACCAAAAGGTTGGTTGAATGGAAAAGCATAAAACACTGACAGGACATCATATACTGTCCCATCAGGTGTGGGGATTTACTGGTGACTTTCCAAGCAATCTAATGAAGCAACTAGTGGCAAGGCCCTTTTGCTCCAAAACTTCTCTAGGGCATGTGCACGCATTGTATGGTTTGGACCCCTACTGATTCCCATAAACACACATGCACAAAACCACCAACGTGTTGGGTTGACGGCAGGGTTGGCCCAACCATCAATGGTCTGGCATTCCTTCATGTCATAATGCCAAGACGTCAACAATTCAATCATAACTGCTGCTATGTGAAAAATCTGTGTTTCGCCACATTGCCTTGCCATTTGTTCAAAACCGTCTTCTTTTGTAAGCTTATATATTCCTTTTTCTTTTGAGTCCTCAAATGATATTTGGTGTGTCCTTTGAAACTTTCATAACCCCCCTTACAGGGCATCATGTGGTCCACAAACCATCTCTGCGGACATATTTGGTCCAACATTTTCTGCATGTGCCTGTATCCACACTGGCATCCAAACCTAAATGGGCAGTAATGACACGCTAATGGCCCATCCTCATGGGCAGTTTCGCAAGGTAAAGCGCCATATCACATTCAAGAGGAAGTTGAAGCATAGCGGCACAGCGCAAGTTATAGCGTGGCGCAAGTTGAAGCGTAGAGCAGGTCGAATCATTGAAGCACGGCACAAGAATAAGCACCGTAGCATCAATTGCAAGAGGAAGTTGAAGAGTAGCACTAATTGAAGTCCCAGCGTGGCACAAGTTAAAGCGCAGTATCAAGTGCAAAAGGAAAGTCAATGAATGCTATTATATATATCCCCTAGCCCACACCACCTCGCCATACCATGAATCAAGTACGAGAGCAAGTTACAGCGTAGCATCAAATGCCAGAGGACGGTCAAATGGTGTCACCCCCCCCTTTCACGCCCCCCCATCCCCATCCCCTAATGAAAGGTGGGCAACCGCCCAACGTCTACAAACCTGATCTTAATATCATTGTTGCCAATTGCCATGTTTCATAGTTTCCCCAAAAATAAATCAAAGCGATCGACCTGGCCTGGTACCCTAAACTTTTGCACCAAAACGATTTGTTATGGATCCTGTAGGTCTTTTCCAATACCCACATCATGCAAACTCCCCATACTAGCGGCTGAACTCCAGGTCTGTGGATACGGGTACTCCCCAAGCTTTGCTTAAACATATCCAAATTAGATCCCAAATATTGAACCTAGAGATACCTCCCAAAATTACATCCCAAATTAGATCCCGAAAATGTTTCCTACAATCCCAAACGTGTATATACACATAATATAATATAATAGAATATATAATGTAGTATAGCAACATATAATATAGTATAGTATATCAAAATATATGATCACATATTAAAATAATATAGTATAATATGATATGAATATAAAATAATATATATTACTAAATAATAATATATAATGATATATAATAATATAATAATATATTATTATATAGTAATGTATAATAATAAATAATAATATAAAATAATATATAGTAATATATATATATTGATATATTAAAATAAAATTTTAAAAAATAAAAATACAATAAAACAAATATCAAAATAAAATAATGTATTATAACTGGAATACACTATAGTATAAAATTAAAATAATATTATATAATAAACTATAATATATAATAAACTATAATATAATATGATATAATATCATATATATATATAGATATATGTCCCAACTCTTTATCGAACTCAGAACTGTACCCAGCTCTCAGTACCTGGGATTGCCATTGCCGCTGGAGATCCCTCTGCGCCCGAGGCATTCGATTCTAATTCCTGGCCCAGCTGGGGCACCAAACAAATACATCAAAAATGTCTGAAAGATCCAATCCATTGATTCAATTCTTGGGTGATATAAAGGTACAAGAGAAATAACCTTTGGTGGTGGTGATGATGATGGTGATGATGGTGATGATGGTGATGATGGTGGTGATGGTGGTGATGATGATGATGATGGTTAAGGCCAAGAACAACTAGATTTGACAACAAGGGTCTAATATGATGGCTGTATATTACTGTACATTAAGTTGCAATGACGATGATAGTGGTCATCATCATATTTCTCGCCGTCATCATAAAAATCACCATCGCCAGCAACAACAAAAACCTCTTTAACTTTATATCATACCCTATTGCAATTCTTTTGTTGAAAACTATCAGGACATGCCACTGTCCGTGAACATTATAGGACCACAGTTCAAAAACTCACAATGCCCCATCAATCCATGGATTCGTCCAAGGGGCAATTTACAGGAAACTATGGCTGTAACATTGTTGCAACCATAAAGTCACATAAAAGAACACTCTTTATCATTCTTTATCTCCTTTTTTTAATCTTGGATGGGCTCAGAGTTTCCTGCATTTGTTCAGCATTTTTTCCCCCATTTTGTCCCCTAACTCAGTCCCTTGAACCAATCCATTGATTCCCAACGGCCCAACGGCACCTCGTGATCATCCATTTGTTCCACTTCGCTCGAGGCTGTGGACATCGATGACTTGGAGATCTGACGAGCTTTTGGACCTCGATGAAATGGGCCCAGGGCCGGGCTGCACCAAAGGGATGACTGGGTAAAACAATAACAATGCTGCAGCCCATTAGCAATGATGATAAAACTTGATCAAACTGGCTAGTAAAACAATGGCAAACGGTAAAACATTGTAAGACTATGGTGATAAAAATTGGCAACAACTGATGCAACACCCACAACTTATTGGTTATACAGTTATACATCCACTTAAAACTCGAACTGCACCTCCAAGTATGCGCCGTCAAAAGATGGGATTAACATGGATTAACATCGATTAACGGGGTACGGATATGGTCACCCCACCATAGGGATTCTTTATCACTTATCATGGTTGAATTGCATTATATAACTTATATAACCCACATTCATGGGGAGATGACCTTCCCCTTCAATGGGACAATATCGGACAATGACTCATGTTTCGAGCGTGGCACATATGTTTCGCCAAGAAAAACGCATCTGTAACTGGGGATAGCCCATAGATCTATCATAAATCCATCATAGATCCATCATAAATCCCATAAATCAACAGCCATCCTATGCCATCCAGGCCCAAGATAGCCCAAGTGATCCCGCCAGGCCTGCACCCTTTGGAACAGGTGTCACGTGTTCCAGGCCTGGTGGTGGGCGCAAACTGCATGGGTAGCCCTGCGCCGCTCACGTTCGAACGGGGATCGGAAGATCTTCTGCAAACAAAGTAGATCATGTAGTAATAGTCATGGTCGTACGTTAATCATCATTGGGGAAAGACATAGTGAACTAATTAGGATTATTTATGATAGAACCATGATAGTTGTGATAGACTTACCATGGTTCTGATATGAATCATCTATAGAATGGAACCATGATAATTAATTAATTCTGAAATATTCTGAATATATAATTCTGATAGAATTGCGCCACCATGTACCACTGGCTCTGGCACATCAGCCTTCTCGCATCGATTCCCGGGCAGAGTGTGCGCGCCTCAAGAGAACTGGAGGTCTCCGGAATCGATTTTGAAACCTCAGCATCCCAGCTCTGATGGGAATTGATGGGTGCCTCACCGTCAACACCAAAAAAAGAGACACAGCTAGTGATGCTTGGACTTCCAAGAGCTGTCAGCTCAATTTGCGTCGAGTTTCAGGTGGCAAGTATGGCCCCATCGAACACATTGTGTTCGAGTCCTTGGAAATGCTTCTTGACGCAGTCACAAGAAAACAACAGCCAAGCTATACAGTAGTGACTCAAAGGAAGCCTCGCAGCTTGCCACAAGCCCAGAATCTCGGGGGGGGCAAACCCCCACAAACACCGGTACAACAACCACAAGATCGGTTAATTAATGTTAATTACTGTAAATACCTTCAGCATCTTCACAGCTGCAGATACTCCAGCCGAGAGTCACAAGAGATCGGCATGGAATGGAGGGTGTTGGCCCTTTGATTCTGATTCTGGATCAACGCAGCCAGTTGAGCAACCAAGCCTGGAACGGTGAACAAAAAAAGCTGTGGCTGCGACATGGTTCAACAGCCCAGATCTACCGATACTATTTACCAGAACTCGCCGAAGCGGGCCAAGGCAAGCCATCAAAAGGGAGGGCATGCCACAAAAAGTAACGCATCGATCCATGGTTTGACTGGCCCCAAAAAATGCAGTGCAGTGTTAGTCCTGCGTCCATGGCCGCAATGAAGCTCAGGGAATCAAAGATGTTGTAAAAGCCTGCGGCTTTTTTCAAACCCGGTTGACTTGCAGTCTGCAAGCTAAAACAAAACAGGGCGAGCATGTGGAAACATGTGGCAAGATCTGCTTCGCAAATCAAAAGATGCCAGAAGCATATAGGAAACGTCGCTGCCCAAAATCATCTCAAAAAATCAGGAAAACAAGTCACAAATCGAAGACTTCCCCCAGCCTTCGCCCTCTGCCCGTTAAATTTAATGCAGCTGTTGTTTGAGCCCAATGTCACATGAGATGTGCAAGGTAAAGAATGCCGCCTTCAGATTGTTCCTTTTGTGGCATGAGTGAAGCAAAAGTGGTTCATGCCCGAAGTGGATAGACAATGATAGAAATAGGAGATACGTTACATGGAGATACCGAAGATATCCCAAAAGCCTCTTCAAATCATTTTCATGGGGGGGGCACCCTATATATGTACAAACACACCCGATTAGCTTTGATATGCTTTGATGTACCTGCTGACCCCAATATTCGGCATTCACGCTACAATATACAATGATTCTCCATGATTCTCCCTAGTGCATCTCACGTAATGAATGAGAATTGCTCTTGTCTTGCAAGCAACTGCCGCGAACTGCTTGCAAGATCTTGGCCTGTTTGGCACCGTGGCGCTGTGATCTCTTTCTGGACTCAAGCTACCACATGGAAAACTGTGCGGAGATTGACTTTGGACTCCCCTGGAATGGCGGCGAGGGACTCTTTCGTGCATATGGAAATGGATGCCGAGGACATGGAGGAGTCAAGAATTCAAAGATATTCCACGTGGACTGCTGTCTGAGTCTCTTCACATCTCTTCACTTCAAGAAGATTCAAGAAGTCCGGCCACTGAAAATATTTGACTCCACCTGACAACCACTGTTGGCTCTCGAAAGTTGCCGATTTTAAGTGGTTTCAGATCCATTCAGATCCCCTTTTCGGAAAAGGACAAGTCAAATGGTATGGGATCATTCAGAAATTCATCATCCCAGGTAATTAGGATGGACCATTTATAAAATTTAAGAGCATCAAATATTTGAAACCACCAACAAGTTACAAATTATCTAGGTCGAGAAGCATCCGACCAAAAGTCTGTTCCAGCACCCCAGGACGTAACCATGCGAACTCGACGCTGTGTGCGATCGCGCACGGTTGTCATTGTGACTGTCACACCCGGGTTCAAACACTAAGCGCCCCTGGACAATACTTCAGGCAACCACCGAAACCAATTGGCCAATGACAAGTGAACGGATGCGAAAACCTGCTTCACATTAAGAGAAATGTTTTACATGTTTTAACAACCTGATGCTTCAAAGGCACTCTTCGTCCGGATCTCTCACGGATCCCCTGTGCTATAGATGCTTCTTGTGTGCCGCAACTAATCGCCAAGCTGTTCAAACAATCACATTCAGACTGCCCCAGTTCAACATCCATATCTAGCGTGAAGATGCGTGGAGACTGCTAGAAATTGCCAACAAATACAAAATATACAAATACCAAACATTACAAACCAAATCCAAGGGTTGGGACTCGGACACTCTGAATTCATGCTGGAACAAATTCACCTCCCAGCGCTCCCAGGAGGCAATTTCGGATTCAGATCACAAAATCTCGTCGTCAGAAGGGGACATTCAAAGCCATTCCCTCTGGCTTGCAACGTGCGCGTGCTGCTGACAGTCGGCAAACCAAGATTCACCCTGATTCATCCCAAAAATGAGCAAAATGTCTTACAGGCAAGAGTGCTCAGGAATCAACAGGACCTGTCGACACACGCTACATTAACATGGACCTTCAACGCAAAGGTCATCTTCAGCCTCCAGGAAACCATTGCAAAGCCAGATTGAGGTTTTGTACCTCAAGCCTCGAAATGGTCTCCCAGGTGCCTTCCCTATGCACCACATAAAAAGATAGCTGCAGACTGCATAGCGCATGCTGATGGAAGGCTTCCACCGCCTGCAGCGGGTTTCTCTATGTGTAAAAATAACCGATGTTCGATGTCTTCGGCGAATCACGGTACCACCAATCTCTCATGACCCCCCGAAAGGGGCACCGCTTCTCCTTATGATGCCCAAATTCCAATTCCAATTAAGCTGTGGCCAGCACAGCAACAGAAACCCTCTGGCACAGATACTGGGAGTCAAGGTGGCACAAAAGCCCAATGTCAAGATGCTGTAGCTCAAGAGGCGGATTGTGTGATCGGCGCCACAATGCTACAACCAGTTTCAAGCGCACAGAGAGTTCTAGACACAAAGTCAATTGACAGCTATGGCGATAGCCCCGTTTTGGTGCCATGACTCCGCATCAAGCTGGACCCAGTCTGAGCGCTTGGTAATTCTTGGTAGCTTATTCCAGTTCATCAAGGACTGATGCCACAAGTTTCTGCAGTTCAATGTCACAAAAACACCTGGCATAAAATGTCATCTACAGATATCACTACGGTGGCCTCTCCGCAAGTTGAATGTAAAAGCCGGCCGGACAAGCCAGTATCATACAAGCACACAGCACCTTCCATAACCAAACAAGCGTAACTTTGGACTGGGCACAACGCAATGCGGAGCCATGCTTACCTAAGGAAACTGAAGGAGGCTCTGTACACAAGCTCTGTAATATCTTGCAGTTGTAACACCATATGGCTGCTCCAGCTTGTCTTTAAAACGACTTCAATCATATTGAATCCTTCGACCACTAGAGCCGCTAGATTTCAACATCTAGGCATTCATACACTAACCTGAGAGCATTTAGGCTTGAGCACCCAAGTTCGCCGACGGTCGTCCGCTAGCTTGTGCACTCATTCCAATGTTCCCGGGCACGCCGGGCATGCAGCCAAAACGTTTCTGAGCTGCAATTGTGATGTGCCGCCCTTGGGGGGATCGCTGAAGTTTCGGAAGACAGCGGGCAAGCAGATTGAGAACCCTGGGCGAAAAGCAGGAGTGTCTCGTGGGTCGACCCATATTTTTAGCCGTGAAATGCCGTGAAAAAGAACTGCAAAAAGAACATGGCCAGCCAATGTGCCGTATGCAAAGCTTCAATCAAGGCGAACGCAAAGGAAAGTTAAAGAGGGACAAGATGGAAAAACAACAAGAACAACAAAATAAAAGCACCAAACTAACAGTTCTGTAGGCAACCGCAACCCTGCCAGAATCACAACATACCACAGGGCCCACCAACACGACGGCAATAGCAACACATATGATTGCCTCGGCTCTTCCTCGCTCTTGCAGCAGTGGATCATTCCTGAGAGTCATGGTCAATGCGCTAAAAAATTGGCAAATATCTACTGTACATATAGCAACCTCCGAAAACATAGAAAAATCATGAAAAAACACTAATCTTAGTGGGATTTGACTTTTCTACATCGGATGTTGCTATAATGAATTGTTGTGGAGGAAAATGAGGATAAAAAAGGGCTCGGAATATACGAAAGGATTCGTCATCATTTGACGTTCCCCATATCTATAGAATCTATATCTCCTTGGTCAGGCAAACCCACCTCGTTTTGAACCGAATTTCGTGGCCGCCCGGAGACGACTGTTCTGTTGGGCGACAAGCTTTTGCTCATATCATCTCATATCTGTCATATACAAATTCACCTATCCCATATATATCCATATATAATCATTTTATAATATGAGTTATACCGATAGATTATGGAATTTGGTTAATTATCCATATCATGTCATCTGATATTATGGACGTAACATAGATGAATTATAATCAATTTATCTAATATCTGCTCTTCCTTGGCCTGTAGTGCTGACCCTGGAATATGCAAAGGCCATGTTGAAAAAGACCGAAAACCGTTGCTGAAAAACTCACCCTAAAAGGAGCCCTCAGCCAAGTTTCTTTGGGCCAAATAATTCCCAAAACGGTCCAGTAAAACTTGTGCTAATGGAGCACGGCTGGTACCATCTCCCAAGAGGAGGGCCTTGGGAATGCGGGACAAAGTAGCACTGGATCTGGCCAAAGTGGATCACGCCCATCTACACTTCTAAGTTCAAATTCGGTCTTCATTGAGTTCGTGGTTAAAATGTTCATGCATGTTCATGCACCTTTTATCTCCCACCATGAATCTCCGTTCTTGAGATGCACTTCTGCAAACAAGTTGCAACCAACATATCACGTTCCGGGAAATCGCCAGATCTTTCACTGCTGGCTTCGAGACAACGCTCAAACACAAGGCTTGCATGCCTGGCTGCCGGGATCCGTGATCCGGGTGAAAGAGATCGATCATTCAACGATATTCAGCAAGGCTCCAGTGACGCCCGAGATGCTTGTGCTTGGCGAACTTCAGCACATTTGTAGAAATAGCTGCCATTATAGCCTGTCGTCAATCGCTTGGTCAAATGCCTTGTGGGTCAACAACTTGGGGGTTTTCATGTTTCTCCTAGTGAATCCACAATATATAGCTATGGTAATAGCTCGGTTCATTCCCAAAAAATATAATTGGATGGGTCCCGGGATGGGTTTTCAAAGATCCATGAATTTGAGCCAGATGATCTGAGCTCTTGGGGAAGTTTCAGATGCATTTAGTAGGGATATGTGGGCATATTATTAGGGGGAATATGCGGGAGTGGATTAACAGGTTCATTTTGTTTTTCCGGGTTTTCCATGCCTCTGTCAGCCAAGCTTTGGATAAAATTGGACAAAAGCAACGGCGAACGGAAAGTATAAAGTCATTGCAGCCAAACCCTTTATAATCCTCTATATATATAATATATCCCTTTATCATATGATGTAAGATGCCTTTGTGTTTCTGGAATGGTCTCATGCGCTGCCATGGCTTCCAGGTTCAATGTTGTGCTTGAAGTGCATGTCGTGTATAGTCCACTACGTCACTACGTCTCTCTCTCCATCGCCATCCCCAGGAGTCTGGAGAACACTGCGTGTACCTGTTTAAGAAGTGCTTGAAGCTGCTGAAAAAATGATGAAGTGCTGAGTAATCAATTGCCTAAAACCGTTCATAAAGCCAAACGGGTTATGGGACCCAACTTTCTGGTACTTCCGACCCCCCCAGACCAGTCAGCGCCTTGACCTGCGAATCGCTTCCATAGGCCACCACTGCCCTCAAGACGTTGCCTCAGCCGGTCGCATCGCCATTAAAATTGCTATGTCAACCAACAAATCTGCCCGATTCTGTAGGACAAACAACTTTAGCATAGGCAATGACTATAGGTAGCAGTGGCAATGATTGAGTACATAAGCACTCTGTCATAGATGTGCCAGGCTCAACTTGGGGTATGGTTGGGCCCCTGCCCCTTCCATTGGGACCAAGCCGGTGAAGTCAGGCAAGTTGCTTCCAAACGGATCTTTGAGAAGTTTCTCAATTTGCGGAACCGCACTCAACACTGATTCCAGCAAGGAAGCCAGCTGTGGTTCCCGGGGGCAGTGTTCGATGAGGCGCTGCAAGACCCGACAGCCATAGACGTGCACCGCCACCTCCATTGCATGTGGTGTGAGCTCCTCAAGCAAGAAACCAGCGGAACTGGCTGGCACAAGCTCCACATATTTCTGCAGGACGAAATTGGCATGAAGATGTTGGCAGAGTTTCAAGGCTTTGCCTTGCAACTCATTGGCAAAAGCCTGCTGGAAGTCGGGTGCGGCATCTTCCAAGGCCGCCTGCATGACACGACAGCCCCAGCGATCTCTCGTGAGCCTCAGCAAGGATCCCTGCAAGCGTCGCGTCAAGGCTGGAATGGTCGATGCCCCATGGTCCGGTGCTCTCCGGCATGCCTCAAAGAGGTCACTGATGACGCCGGCGCCATGCGGGTGACTCGCCAGGAAGGGGAGGTCCGGGAGAAGAGATGTCACCACCAAGGGTGTTGCAGATGCATCAGCAGCAAGCAACTGGGACACAATCTCGGCACCTTCTTGGTTGCGCACCACTTTTCCAATAGCCTCAGTTCTGGATTGAACTGGACGGTGTGGCAGCCAGTGTGGCAAGCCGGCGGAACAAGTGATGCTGAATTAAATTGCCTTTGTTCGACTCCCGGGGCCGAAAGATGTGGAGGTTTCCTGTGGGGTACCCATGTCAACCATGGCTGTTTCAATACGAAAATTGCCTCATTTGGATGATTTATGATGATTTGGGCATACTCCCATGAAAGGAAACATAGGAAACCTCATTCCCCCGGCCTTGTAGAAACCATAACATTTTTACATATATATATATATATCATATTATATCATTATATAGCCCACTCATATTCCATTCACATTCCAACTATGCCATCCATGTAATAATTTTACACAATTCGATCACAGGAACGACATCCTCCCTGGACAGCAGGATTGGAAGTCCTGACTCCTTCGGTGTATCGATGGACTTGACGCACCTTAGCACTGATAACTTGGCACCGACATGCCCCGACATCCCGACCGTTAGGCAGTGTGTTGGGGAGGGCAACTATCATAAGTATCCGGGAAACCTTGGAGATCCACGGAAAGTTGTTGCGTTTTTCATAATGCTGATATATTAGATTTCAATCATGCTTATATATGCTTCTCATAATTCTTAAAGATGGTTGAGTATAGTTATGGCCCATGGCTTCAAAAGGGGATGGAAGAGCTACTCCCTACGGCCCTACGGCCCTACGAAGATGAACAGGGTAGCTTCACTCGCTGTGGATGCATGTGGGGTAGAAATGCCATCGAAATGCCATGGAAACTAAACCAAACAGGACCAAACAGTTCAAACTGTGAAAGTAATTCTGCAAGAGGTGAGGAAACCTGTCTCTTGTTTCTTCGGGCATTCAATCCAGTTTATTCCAAGATAACATGTTCACCGTTCAATGTGCAAAATGTTTGACAGAAAATATCTTGGTATAATGAATGTCCTTAAAATCCTTAAACAAAAGCATTATATATACATATATATATATATAATATAGTTTTATATGATATATATATATATGTGTGTGTGATTTTCATATCCTTTCTGCCTCTATTTAGACTCTATTTGCAGCAAAAGTACTGCGGCAACGGAGCCAACAGGGTGGGGAGGGGCAGCAGACTGGCCGCCGCCTTCATGGTCTCCAAGTGTAACAGGCCCTGGGAGAAACGTGGAGAATCCAAATCCACCATGAAAGTCGTGATGAAATGGTGATTTACTCTGATTAGTTCATGATTAGATGATGAGTAGATCTAATATATTAGATGATGCGTTTACTATATTTTACTATATCTCTCACCGTGACTCAGCCTATTCAAAAGAGGTTCAATATGTTTCGACTGGAAATGAATCAATATAATAAATGAGCTGATTACCAAATATAGTTCGCAATGAGGACTTCTTCGAATTTCACATCAGTTTTTCCATGTCCGTCTGCTCAAATGATTGATCGCCGCTCCTGGTAGTTTTCGAAACCGGGTGGGGGCTGATGCCTCAGGCGGTAGGCCGGTAAGCAGCGTGCAGCCATCATCTAAAATCCCTCCCCATCAGCCAAGCGACTGGTCAAGTGTTAGTTGAGTGAAAGGCCCAGTCCTCTTCAAAATGCGTCCCAAACAGCACAAAAAATAACGAAAGTAGTTCAATGGATTGATTTCAGCGACCTGTTACAGTAACAGCAAACCTTGGCTGCGCTTTTAGTCCTTACAAATACTATACTGGTCACCTTGGCTGAACAAAGTCTCCAGATCTGCCAGGCCTGCCCAGGAGGTAACACTCCGGACCAGGCATGGCTAGGAAGGCGTTGCTTGCTCGACCTTCCAAGGCTTCCAAGAGGAATTGATGTGGCTTCTGTTCCATACTCCCTCCAATTGATGGATTTAATGGCTGGGCAATCAACGGCATGAAACATCATGTAACCATAATGCATCAACAGATTAAGCGACTACAAGCGCGTGGGGATTTCATACAGACCTGTGCGTCAGGAAAACTGAACCAGTACCCTGCCATATCAAGCCACGTACCCATGATATCTGCTCCCATCATACCCACCTGTGGTCATCTGGCTATGGGTTCACAAACCTCTGCAGCGAGCACTGCTGTGGTTGTATCATGTTGTATCAGGGGCCTGTTGATATCTGTGTCTCTTTGTCGTCTTCCTGGCATAGCTGATCCGAAGAAGAACCATTTTTGGAATAAGGTGGTAAAGCCAATAATAAATCATCCCCCAAGTCATTCAAATCACTATAAATGGATACAAATGGTGGGTTTACTATTGGATTTGCCACACGATTGAGATATAGCTTCTTTCCAGGCCACCGAGACCGGTGGCAGGTTCTGCGTTGCTATGCGTTGCTGCGAATGCCTGTGCGTGATGGATGGAAAATTGTGGTATTTCTTACCCCCAATGGCCAGATTTAATTGGAAAAACCTGGGAAAAATGGTGATCAACCATCAGACTTGAGGTCCAATCAAATTTCAGAGAAACTCACGTCACAACGGCCTCGCTGCTCCAACGCTCTTGGCGGCACAGCAGCTTGATCCAAAATGGCAAAAAATCATCACGGCTCTGCTTGGGAAATATCTGATCTTCGCATGTGTTCCGAGATCATTGTTCGGGAGAGAGAGAGAGAGAGAGATATATATATATATAGATATAGATACATATAATATATATATAGATAGATAGGAGAAAAACTATATACAAGTGTGTATGTATATATATATATATAATATAACATATATATATATATATATTCCCATTCAAAAGACTCAGCCGGCACCAAAACCATGAAAAAAATAAGGGAAAAAAGCATCAGAGTCAGCGCCGGAAACGGTTCCAAAACATCATTTAAAAATATCAAGTAACATCAAGTAACGTCAAGTAACATATCCATGTAAAGCTGGAAATGGCCCTTGGAAGCAGTTCCCATAGATATGGCCAATCTTACAGTAAATATCAGTAAATACTGTCTCAAAACCCCACACCCAGCTGGTTAGTATATCCCACCAACCTCAAGTATTCATAAGTATTCAACCTTTACCATCTTCACCCAATGTACAAGCTCATCCAACAAGCAAATCCACCTCCAACTCTGTGAGCTCCGAAGACATCACCCAGAGATTCTGCGGAAACTTCGGTGCCAGGACCTGGTTTGACACTGCCCATAACGGTCATCTATGGCCTTGGGAAAACATGGTGAACTTTCATGTCAAAATCTCAAGACTCGGAGGAAACATGAGGAAACTGCACTAACAAGCCAACTAACGCAGAATAATCATGGCAATCAATGCAATCAACTTGAAGTCTGTGCGTGTTGCTGGAAATTTGGATGAGATAAACAGCAAGCAATTCATCATGCGGTCACATCTTCAGAATCTTCATGTTTCTCACGGTCCACCGCCATCTCCCTCCAAATGTCATGTTCCTTGTCGCACTCCCTTCGCCCAATGTTCATTTTGGTACCTATTGTTGGGAGTAATTACAGTATTCAACATGATTGGGGGCTGCATGTGGATGTATGCATGTGGTTTTTCAACGATTGTCTTGAACATAGTGATTTTGCATATTTTTGGATGATAAAATGCCCATATGAAGGGTATGGGTATGGGATTATCATGGATTCTCCAGATTCGTCCTCTGGCCTGAAACTCATTGTCCATGGACAAAGAGGACAAGTGGCGAAGCTTCAGGCACTCTTCGTCCACCTGAGCGATCTGATTCGAATCACCTGATGATCAAGCTCCTGGCACACTGGTGAACATTGAAATGCCTTGGACTTATCAACCCTAGATTGATAAATCATGGGAAATATATAATTAGGAGGGTACCCCCCAATATAGTGATATACTTAATTAGTTGGTACCCTCCCCCCCCCAAAAAAAAAACAGCCTAGGGTTTCTGAATCCAGGGCTGACATTATCATATGTCAATATCTCTATCTCTCCCTCTCTTCATCGCCATCCCCTTTTGTTGTAATTGTGTTCAATGCCAAGAGATGTTGAGATATACCACGCTAAATCCATAGCTGGGGCACGACCACAGCCACAGATGGTGCGATCTGCCATACCTGTTGGCAGCGCTGCAAACCGTCAACAAATGTCAACAAGTGACCCAGCAAGTGCTACACTGAGTCTTGGACACCACTGGTGAATTCCTGCCACTGTTCTGTCTCCTGTCGGATTTCACTGCGCAGGTTGTGGAAGGGTTGAAATTTTAGTTTCAGTACTGTCATAAGTGTAGCACTTGAATAGCACTTGAATATGTGTGCATTCAAAATTGTTCATTGATGTTCATGGACCATTGCGGCATGGTTCTCATATGGGTATGGATCAATACCTATTAATACGATTTTTAGTGGGATGAACATCCATTTACCAGCTATTTTGATGTTCACCAGGGGTACAAGGTTTTGACACACTGCCATATGTTCTCGCATCCTGCCGTGACAGCCCTCCTTCTAACTTCGACTTTCCCCTTTCCTCCTCCGCACCTGTGGAAAGCGGTTCTGATGTGGCGACACCGAGGCAAGAACTCCGGTACAGGCAGAGATGCCATCTTCACCTGCGAGAAAACATCGAGCCGTCCAGTGAAACGAGGATGGAAAAAGGGGTGGAATGGAAACCAATTGTCAAGTGGTAAACTAAAAGCTGATGACCAACAAGTGATGATGATGATGATGATGATGATGATGAGGAGGAGGAGGAGGATGAGGATGAGGATGAGGATATGGCCCCACACAATTCAAGACTCTGTGCCCTATGTTGATGCTTAAAAACTGCGGAGCTCAGTAGCTGACGGTCAGTAATGAACCAGCGGCCACCACTGGTGCTGTAAATCCTGGCTTCTGGCACTGGGCGAACGAAGAACACACAAGATTCGGCATGTGGGATTCTGCTAAAGGTGGGCTTAAAATGGTGAAAATCTTGTAAACAGCACCTCAAGCTAGATCAAGTTCTATCCCCCATTTCGCATCATTTCGCGATGATAGAGCGGGCTGACAAGTGAATTGTGAGCACCGCACCATCCAGGGCCACAGTGCTGCTTCCAAACCACCTTCAGCATGCTGGGTGCAGGAAACACATGTTAAAAAAAAAAATGGCTGATGCTGATCTTTCATGATCTTTCCTGGTTTCCCCGGCATAGATCTACTATGATCTTTTGCTGAATCCAGTGGTTGCCAGCCGCATTACCCCCTCTTCCTGCAGTATCCTTCTTTGCTACTTATCTGGTGAGAGTCAAACACTGTGTCCGTTGAGGCCTTCATCTGATCCGAATCTTATTTCGGATAACTATCTCTCTTCTCCGCAGTTGCTGTCCCTCCTATCTGATTCAGTTTGAGTTCTCTCGCCTAGTGCCTTGGTGCTTGAAGCTCACTCAAAGTCAACTAGTCCGCTGTGCGAACATCAAAAGTAACCCCCACGGCACAAATGCCTGCCCTCTCTCCATCCGTTCTGGGACTTTTGTGTATTCCCCTGCAGTGCGCAAGCTATAGACTGAGAAATGTATGGGGACAAAGTCTAGTTGGCGTCAAGTACAGTACTTCCAAGGAAAGGATTAGTATTTCTTTAGAAGTTGTCTGAGCAGAACACCGCAAGCACCAACATGAATAGCAAATTGGATCATGTGCATAAAAATCAGAGGGCGCATCATCATCATCATCATCATCATCAT
>Ga0126342_10007365_pt1 | contig 19634 bp, 13 predicted proteins | sample Cyp1metagenome_FD_92528 | JGI IMG/M metagenome (GOLD analysis project Ga0126342, IMG submission 92528) | Coral microbial communities from Lord Howe Island, Old Settlement Bay, Australia - Cyphastrea 1 metagenome | ecosystem: Host-associated > Invertebrates > Cnidaria > Coral ... | reverse complement strand
TGGGGGGAGTGCGTGTGAGTAGCTGAAGCCCTTAAGAGCCGGTTGCCCCGGTGCGTGCCTCCATGCCTGGTAGCTTTCTTGGTAGCTATCCAGCTTGGGGTGTGTGTGGGCAGAACTTGGTGATTCACAGAAATAAATTAAAGTCAATTGAAAGTAAGTTGAAATCATTTGAAATCAATTGAACATGAATTGACACCAATTGAAATCTATACTTAAGATCATGATCCAAAATCGTTCGGACCCCGGTCGCTCAAAAGTTACTAGTCTAAAGGGGCACCTTCAAATGTTTAAGGGGGAGGGGGGGGAACCCCTACACTAATCAGGATCCGGCATCACCGCAAAATTTGGGAGTTTTGAGCACACATGGGATTCTATCCAGCACTAGTTCCTTTTGAAGCAACAAACATTGGGATTATTTGGAGGGTATCTAGCTGGAGTTCAACTCGCATCAAATCTGCGATATTGTTGAACGACAAGCTGGTCCAATGCGTAAATCAGATAGGGACAGGCGCTTATGCGGTACCAGTAATGTATTGAAGGCAACACGATCGGAAACCACCACACATGGTAGGGGCCTGATGAACAACAAACATGGGCATGTTCCAACTCACAACAGTAGTAGAGTAATGAGTAGCAGCATTCAATAGTGTATGATTGATTGGTTTAATGGTCAAATAGTCATGTGAGAGGAATTCCAAAAGTGTGCGGGATTTTGCTGAATCTCATAAATGATTCTTTGTTCCGATTGCTGGGGTTTGATTGTTCGCAGTGCGCGTGTTCTTTCTATACGATGCAGAGCCTGAATCGTCAAAATGCTTGGGGCGAACCACTTTGAACAGAATTGATGGTTGGTGATGACACCAATGCTATCCAGAATCTGCACAAGGATTTGGATTTCATTGTGTTTCTACATAATCGCATGCAAGTTAGAATATTTGTTAAAAAAATAAACAACACTAATTCCAATATCCAGTTGTATATAGTACAGTATGTCTTAACAAATTCCCACTAGATTTCACTAGATTCCCTTTAAGACTGATGTATCCATTACATCCATATACTCTCGCGAGATACCTTCTTTCATATCAAGCAAAAACTCCATTTTTGGTCTCTTTCTCATCAAATGAATGATGATTCCGAACACAATGGTGATAAAACCTTCGCTGGTTAACAAAACATCATGCAATGTGGTACACTGTACGTGCCTAAGTGGTTTGCAAGGTAGGTATATAGGTTAACTATGTGAATGGTACATATTTCATAATATATCTATTATAAAGAGGTTTGTCGGCCAACTTCTAACTGGTGGGCGCCACCTTGCATTTGGATCTTACTTGTTTAACTGCTGTCAGTTCGGAGTCATTTCTGCAGTTTGCTAACAGCCAGACTTGACATGGCTAGCTTGGCAAAGTGTATCGGTATAAGTTCTACAGGTTTGTGACCCATCTTTGCAGACAACCATCGTGAGTGGACTTCCCCGGGTGAATACTCACTGTGGTGGTGCTGAATTCCATTTTAGGGTACCTCATCAGTTGGAAAGACCTGATGAACTTCCACACTTCCCACGGGTTGGATGATCAGGGCGTCCGAGATTGGAATACTCAGTCCATATTGAAGCAACTAGCAAAGTGCACACATGCGCACACAATAATGCACATGCTTATTTCTTTTTGGGTTTTCCCGCCTTCTTCATTGATGGACACCAAAGTTGTTCATGGTCGGTATTGCTGTATATGTACACGATAGCAACTTAACTTCTTCGAGTGATCCTCACCAACTGATATTATATATGATGCATGTTTTGACATTATAAGTCTGGAATTCTGGCTGACATATATTCTGAGATTCTATCTGGCATTCTTTCCCATTTGGCATTCTATCTGGCATTCTGTTTGGCATTTTATCTGATACACATTCTGACATTCTATCTCACATTCTATCTGACGTATATTCTGACATTCCATCTGGCATCTGGCGCTCGCCGTTGAGGTTCGGCAGTGCTCACTGACATCTGGCGCTCACGGTTGAAGTCCGGCAGTGCCCACTGAGATCTGGCTCTCGCGGTTGAGGTCCGGCAGTGCCCACTGAGCTCTTGCGCTCGCGGTTGAGGTCCGGCAGTGCCAACTGCTGTCTGCAGCTCGCGGTTGAGGAGCTGGAGGACGAGGAGAAGGGGAGGAGGACGGGAGGCACCTCTGAAAAATCTAGAGACCCTCACCTGGCAGGCAGGTGGGGAACAATACTAGAAATGAAAACACATCAAAACACTAAATAACAATCACAGTAATCGAAACACCGATTTTATATTGAGCAAAAAGAGTAACAACAATACTGATGGTAAACAAGTAGGAATACAGTAATACTATATAATACTGTCCTAATTGTAACACAATCATTGATAAACTCTGGAATCGCGTATTACTTACTTGCCTGCATATGTTTTGGTATGCTGCATATATTGCTATGGGTCCCTATGGATACAGCATGATACAGTCATGGCGTCAGAGTATTTGGGGTGACCATATAGGGCATGCCCTGGTATATAAACCACCATTTTTATCGTCACATCGTGACATGAGATCGTTATATCCAGAATATTCGCAAATTCATGGATTAAGATATTGAGATCACTGGTGTATCCGCATATTTCATGGGACTCTTTTGATTGCCCTGTGTATCCCATTGATATGCAAATTATAGGCAAACAAAAATCCTAAACATGGGCCTGGTTCTTCAAAGTGACCTTTTTGACCCTCAATTCAAGGACTTAAACCCAAAAAGGGCCACTTGACAACCTCGAACAGGTCATTTTGAAGAACCTGGGAACTAATTGTATATAGCAACCCGAAAAAAATAGAATAGTGAGAAGCCTGGAAATACCTATTTTTTTTTGGGGGGGGTTACTATATTCTGATTCAATCCCACCATATACGAGTCAAAACTGGGTACCCCAACATTTTGGATGGTTAATACAAAAAATAGATAAAGATCGTGTAAAATCATCTAAAAATATCTACCATCTGGTTATTTAACATAGCCATGGAAAATCACAATTTTTAAGTTCGGTAAACCATCTATTTCTATGGGCCATCTATACCATGGCTATGTTAGTCATAACCAGAGGGTAGTAAATGGATCTACCCTCTGGTAAACTAACATAGCTATTGAAAATGGCCATAGAAATAGTGAGTTTTCCCATCCAAAATGGTGATTTTCCATAGCTACGTTAGTCATAACCAGAGGGTAACATCTGTGGTTCCCCAAGGCTTAAATTTTGACACATACCCATATCATCCCATGTCTTCAGCCCGGCTGCATCGCCGTCGCAAGGCCGCGCCACTGGACAGGCCGCCACAACCCCTTTTGCCGCACGCAGAGCAGAGGCGACCTCAGACGTTGAGCCGGCTCTGCATGACGTAGGCTGTGTTATATGGGCCAATATGACCCATATAACCAATATATTCTAGTTTATATATATATATATGTAACCAGTATTACTATGTAGAATCTATGTAGAATCTATGTAGAATCTATGCCTTCTTTATTTACATGATTTGACTGTAGTTTCTGAGTGTTTACTATGAAGGTATATGGGAAAATATCAAGCAGATGTTGGAATCTATGGGGATATACTTGCCCGACAACATAAAATGATGGAATATTGATATACGCTCCGGTGTCATCAAAAGTGGCAATGGACAATCCACCATTTATAGATTATTTTCCAATAAAGAAAAGTTTCAGTTTTAGAATAGTTCCAGTTATCAGTTGCCATTTCTTATGAAGGATAATATAGAAAAATATTGGGAAAATATGGAAACATGAAAACTTACTGGAACATACTGGAATATATTGGGAAGGCATTGTTGAAATATGGGGAGCACTTTTTGGGAACATATTAGGAAACTATTTGGATCATATGGAAACTATGGAAACATACTGGGAACATGTTCCCAAAATATTGAGGGCATATTCGGAACATATGGGAAAAAACAATGACACACCATGAAAGGTACAAGATGGTGGTTGCAAAATGTTAAGTTGTCAGATGTATGTTACCCCATCTACCTATACAGTACTATAATATACTATAATCACTGAGAACACAACAGCTGACCTACAGTCGTTGTTTCAACCGCGTTGGAGATTTGCAAAATCCACCGGTGTAATTTTCGAAGACTTTGCATCTCAGCTGCTTCACCACAGTTCTAGAATCATCGTCCTGACATACATGGCTACTCTCTGTAAAACCCAAAAAAAAGCACATGGTAGGTGAGTCTAGTTGTTCTGTTCATCATCGCAAAACAAAGTCACAACCGATGTTCGCTTCACAGGATCTCCGAAATCGAATGGATCAGCAATGGGGCATCCCTAATTTTCAGACAGACCCACGTATGTATATATATATTATCATAATGTAGCTAGTTATGTATGTGTATATATATACATAAGTATTTGTCCAACGCATGTAGCCTCCACCTATATCATATGTTGATGGTCCTACAATTGTTTATGTTTTGAATCTGTTTGAACCAGCCGCGCAACTCCCCTTCCACATCTGCCAAGCGACACAACTCGACAAGGAACTGCCGGATGAAGCAGCTGCCTTCGGGTGCTGCGGGAAGTCGTGGGGAATACGGAAGAAATCAGACTTTATCATGCTAGAAACTCAAAGAATCTGGATTTATATATCTTTATAATGGAGTATAATGGTTTATAATGGTTTATACATGGTTTATATATTGTTTATAATGGTTTATATATGGTTTATAATGGTTTCTATATAGATTATAATGATTTATATAGTTTATAATGGTTTATATGTATATATATAATATATATATACTGGTTGGTGGTTGAGCCTACCCATCTGAAAAATGATGGAGTGAACGTCAGTTGGGATGATGACAATCCCAATATGATGGGAAAAATAAAAATCATGTTCCAAACCACCAACCAGTGTATTTTTATGTGTAGATGATTCATTAAGGTTCGGGCTTTGGTCGACCTAAGAAGCCACTCCCTGAAAATCTGCTGAAAGCGCCATCCGCTAATCCTTGAGAAGTCACGGCCCATCGTTCTGATGGATGGCAATTGATGGCAACACGTAAACAAGGATTCCCATGATTTTCAGTGGCAACGCGGCCACCACAACGAAAAGTGCTCTTTTCCTAGATTCAAAACGATATAAGGCATCAACACACTTGTGTGCAAGGACACACCTATGTCGAAATCAACGTACAACATATCATAACAGAGACACACTATACAAGGTGCTGACCCCTAAGTTGGTAATAGTTGGTATACTTGGTTTTGAAGGCTAGGCCAGGCTTCATGGTAGATACGTCTATAGATGGTTTTATAGCAACAAACATCACGGGGGGCGCCGTAGGCCGGCCTCACCAGCAGCGAATAAGCCAGGAATGGGACGATCATCCTAGATGATCGGACGGAACAGAAATGCTGGAACTGACCAAGGTTTTCATGTGGGAACCGCAACAATACCCTCTGGTGAACTAACATAGCAATGGAAATATCCACCATTTTTAATGGGAAAATCCACTATTTCTATGGCCATTTTCAATTGCTATGTTAGTTCACCAGAGGGTAATCAAACAAATCATGCTTGGCCATCATGAAAATGCCAACCAGTGATAAATACATGGTTTTTTTCATTTAAAAAAACATGACATGTTTGTTGTGTGTCATCTTGAGATACCCTCTGGTAAATTAACATAGACCCTGAAAATCACCAAATTTTACTGGAAACTAGTCTTCCAACCCCGATGACTACCAGGGTCTATGTTAATTTACCAGAGGGTAAACTCATGTTCTTTTCGGAGAAAAATCCCTGTGGTGCATTGAAAAATGGCCTATAACCATGTGGATGGATGGCCCTGCTGTCTGCTGGTTGACCCTCGAATGGTTGTTTACGAAATTTTTGGGTCGGCGGGCTCGTTGTCCAGTGCATACTAAAGAGAACTTAACTGGCTTAGTTTGTTGATGGTAATGTATACTTATCAAGTTCGAATTAAGTGCAACACCTTGGAAGTTTCAATTTGGCAACGTTTTGTTTCCGCATGGTATGTGTACTTAGGCGGCAAACACATATCACATCATATCACGCTGTTAATGGCTTTGGGTTAAATCGTGCAAAACATGGGGATACAATTGTTTATTTCACAATCCCATGGCAGAATATCGCGGATGTTTCTCCACCAAGATGGGTGAATTCTGTAATGTCCTGATATTATATGAGCAACAATGACACATACACAACTTCAACGAACCAATCATGCGAAATACAGGGGTTGGTAACTGTCCCATTTTGGATATATTGGACATCACCTTATAGTAGCCATTATAGACCATATACCTAAAGGTTGGGTGATGTTCAATGGGGACATTTAATGACCCATGGAATATCACCACCATACCTTTGCCCTGATTAAGTAACACACCAGCCCTTGACCATTGCAACATCTTGCCGCCAAGCGTCTTGCGCCAGCACGGCCCCTGAGTCTCCTGTTTTGATGATTCAAATTGATCCCAAGAACCTCCATGGTCCATTGGCCCATGCATCTTCCCAAACCGATCATAGAGTGGTTCTGCTGCTGTATTGCTTCTACCGTGTATATGTATGGTTAAATAGGGGACCACGAATGGTTTAAACTTCACCACAAACACGAGGGAACAAAAACAGTTTGCCATTTACAGTACTCGATCGCTCTGTTGGGTGGGTGTTCTATCCCAAACTGTTGGTACTTGAACTTAACACATGTTCATGGCTACAAACAGAGGCTCAAGGTGTATAGCACGACACTCAAAGTACCCAGAAACATCGACAAAAGTAATCAGAAGTACTAAAACTACGGAGTAAGATACAATCTTCATGGGTCAATGAAGTTCCAGGTAGATATGTTACAATATGTTCATCAGAAAAAAAAAACGCATGGAACTCCAGTACTCCTTGGAGGATGAGCTGGATGCAATTGGTCTATACGCCTGATTAGTAAGTCTCAAATGGTTTATCCATGTTTATCCCATCTAGACAACGGGTTATTAAAACTATATCTAACTAGTGGGATAAACCACTGGTTAGAAAAGATTTTTAGTACCAATTGAAGTTTATCCCTTAAATGGTTATTATCCATGTTTATCCCACATAAACCACGGGCTCCTAACCGTCCTTAACCACTCTGAGTGGATGGTCCTGCAACCGCCAAGCCGCCCTCACAGCACAACAGTGCAGGCCTCAACACCCGATATCGATGAGTTCCAGCGGCCAATGGAGCTGACGTATGAGGGTAGACGGTAACCGTGGTTTATACATGGTTTATATATGGACTATAATGATTTATATATGGTTTATAATGGTTTATGTATATATATATCTCCTGCTTGGTGGTTTCAACCTACCCCTCTGAAAAATATGACTTTGTCAGTTGGGATGATGACATTCCCAATATGATGGGAAAACATCTAAAATTCCATGGTTCCAGTCACCACCAACCAGAACATATTGAAGAATCATGAGAATGACATAAGATGTGTACATTTTACATATGTTTTTTGGGTCAAAATGACCCTACTGAGTCCCTACTGCAACCGGGCTCCAGGTCCAGGCGGTTGACCCACAGATCCTGGGTCCTCGGACGTCACCCGTGCCACCCAAACGAGGTGTGGCTCCTGGGGGTCGCGTCTCAAAAAGCGAAGCGAGGTGTCACAGGTCACAACGGTCACAGGAATTGATCACAGGTGGCAGCTGATTTTTTCATATTTTTTCTGGTTCCAAGGATGAAGGGCGGCCAGGGTTTATGATCCAAATTGCCAAGTCATGAGTGGCTTTACCTCCACCTGCGTCCAATTCAAGGACCTCAACCATCTGCGGCCTGAGTCGATGTGATGTAGCACGACACATGAGCACTATGAGTGCCGGGAACCCAACAACTAAGTAAGCCCCAAACCTACTGGTTTGTTGGTTGTTCACAATCCAACCTAAGCCAGCAAGTTAATATAACCCAACAACATGAAACTAACAGTCAGGAAAAACATGTTACAAAGTGGTGACCCCAATTATGTCTGTTGGCAGATGTTCACTACCCATCTAACTAGTTCCATATCTTATATATATATAATTACAGTATATATCTATATCTATATCTAACCCAACACTTACTAAACTAAACCAACTTAGCTAGTATCAATCAATTGTAAATGCCAATGTTTGGATATTTTTGCTCGTTCAAAAGCCCAATTTTTGGTGCTTAGATCCTCATGTTGCTGCGCCGGTGACGCCGGTGACTCCTGGTTCTCACCGGGCGTCCCTGTACGGATCGCTGGAAAGGGGAAGGGATCATCCCAGAGGGGGAACAGCTGGAGAAACCAGCAACTGAACCCCTCTGGTGATGTCAAAACCCATGGGATCCATAGGAAAACCATAGGAAATCCATAGGAAAATGGAGGTTTACCCTCTGGTGATGTCAAAATAGCTATTGAAAATGCTGATTTTCCATAGTTATGGTAATTTCGTCAGTTGGGATGATGATATTCCCAATATGATGGGAAAACATCTAAAATTGTTACAAACCACAAAGCAGAAATGGTGATATTGGTATAATAAGTAAAAGTTGGGTCACGAATGGGCTCACAAAATGTGAAGTGTGAGCATTGAACCATCCCTTTTTTCTGGGTGGATAATCTTGACCCACAAGGGATGGCGAGCTAAACATCCAAATAATTGCCACCTCGTTGAGACTTGGGTTGCGAGACTTGGTGCATATCCAACTTCCATCAACTTTCTATAATCGATCACGACTCTCGAGTGGGGATTAGAGGAGATTTGGGAATTGTCATCAAAGATGTCTGGTTGGTGGTTTGAACCCCTCTGAAAATCATTAGTCAGTTGGGGAAACTATTCCCAATATATGGAAATTCATATAAAATGTTCCAAACCACCAACCAGATGTTGTTGGTGTAAATGCCCAACGGATCCCAATGGTCAGATATCTGAGTCATCTGAAGTCTGGAGTTGATCCAGTTAGCAATGAACAAAAAACGAAGAATGATATTGAATTACAATACTGAACTATATTGGGCCCACCATTCATGTTCGAATAAACTCTTTTATCCGAATCACGGATCGTCAATGACCCACCAATCCATCATTGTTTTGACCTAGGACCCATTTTGCTTTGTTCAAAAACCGTCTAAGAACAGTGCATAACCATGCATAACCCAAAATGATCCCAATATCAATGGGAATTCTAGGATCCCAAAATGGAGGTACTGTACCATATAAGGCCATATTTTGTGGGGATATTCCCTTACATAGGCCTTATATAGGCCTTATATATGGTAGGTACCTCCAATCAATCGGATCCTGAAATGGCCATTGAAAATATGATGAATTTAAGGGACGATGATAAACTAAACCACCTGAACTTGTTCTTTTCCTCCAAGTCCAGAGAAAGCCCGTTTTCAGCCTTCGCCTTCGCCCAGAACCTGGCCACCAACGAGGATCTACTTGGATCATGGATCAATTGATCCATGTAGCCATCATTAACACCATCTGGTTATGACTAACATAGCGAACTGGAAAATCCCAACCATAAATGGAGCTTTTAGTGGGAAAATCATCTATTTCGATTAGGGCCATCTATACCATGGCGAACTGTTAGTCATAACCAGAGGGTAGATAAAATATGATCATATGATCATATGAGTGGTTCTATGGATAGATCATATAACTGGCCCTCACCAATCACTTGGATCAAAGGGTCGAAAGTTGGGTAGCCAACATTCTTTTGGATGGTTCAGTAACTGAGAATGGCCAGTCCATCTGCAAAAAACCCAGGTAGCATGAAAAAAATGATCTATAGCACTTCCTTTCATGTAATTAAATTATATAAATTATATACCCTGCAAAAATCTAGGACGGAAACCAACAATTGTCAACTTTATGTAACAGTGCCAATCTTAAATACCCTGCAAAAAAAAACTCTTTGCTGGTTAGTAGATAATTCCATTGATGCCGAATAGATCTAAAAAGACTAAAGGATTAAAGTACCCATCTAAGATTGACCTAGATAATAGGAACATGTTCTTCCAACACACCACGTTTTTTTTCGGCCCTTCAGCCGTTCCACTGCCGTTCCACTGCCGTTCCACTGCCGTTCCACTGCCGAGCCCAAACCTTCACTAGTCGGCTTCGTGGCACCTGGCCATCTGGATGCTCCCAGATTAGATAACCTCATGGGCATACAGTTATAGCCATAGCCCTTAACAGTTATAACTGGCTTACAATGATAGGTAATGATACATAAAACATCAAAAATAACCTTAGTTACAAGAGTTATAGTAGCGGTTAATATGTTATAATCCCATTTAGAACTGTGAAGTGATCTCCAAAAAAGTTAGAACAGAAAGTGGTGAACTGCTTGGTTTATGGCCATCGAACTTGTTAGATGTTGTTTTTTCAACCAACACATGTACCTGCGTCTATACCCATTCACGCTTTATGGCAAATGTATCCAACAAATTCTAGAGTTGGATGGGTGTTCAAAGCAACTTCATTGGACAACTAAGACATAGCTATGGAAAACCACCAGGTCGCTGCCGGTCCATGTCCTGTAATGGTAAGCCTCAAATAGAACAGAAAAATCTTACTATGGTGATAGAAATCACTGTTCTATCTTTTTTGGGCTTACTAAACTTACTAGACATGTTTGAAAACATGTTGAAATTGCGGTTTTCCATGCCATCTTACATTACTAGAGGGATTTGGTTGTATTTGTTGGATGGTCCTCCTAAATTCATGAGCAAGTTGATTAGTTGGTTGTTTGATTCAAAAAACATGAGGACAAATTGAAAAAGACTATCCTACAGTTATAGCCCTTAACATTTGTAACTGGCTAATAATGATATGCAACCTTAGTTGCAGGAGTTATAACCCCATTTGAGGTGGCCCTGTTAAGGACCATAACTGTACCAATCAACTGGGAGTTACCCTCCATTAAACTAACATAGATATGGAAACCATGACCCATTTAGATCCGTTTAGTTCATTTATTTGTTTTTAAACATTGTGATTTATTTCAAACTGTCAGTTTACCTTGGTGTAACATTGAGAAACAGTTGAACCGTTAACCAACGGTCGGTCGTGGGTCCCAACCGTACCAAGGGGTTCCTCACCTCCCAAGCTTTGACCCAACTGATTATGATGGCCATCTACGGTTGAGCCAGTTGGAATCATCGAACCCTGGTGCTTCACACAAGTGGATACAATCTTAATCTTAGCGACCCAGCGATATATTCATATATATATATATAGGATATATATATATATACGTATATAAATACACACAGTAAGTATATAATATATACATTAATCATCATTAATCCCTATATTTTAGAATTGTTTCCTCTGAATATAAATTGATAAGCAAAGCATTCCCGTGAGAAAATTCTCCTGGACGCATGGCCTGCATCTCTTGGGCCAGTGCATTTAACTCAACCTCAACGCACCGCGCGCGTCATGGCGTGTCGTGGTGTTTTTTGGGACACGAACAGACGAGTTTTGTTGGGAAAATCTAGAGAAAACTTTTTTTTTCTTGTTTTTTTCCCATGAAATATGGTGGTTTCCGGCAACAAAATCCCTGAAACCAAGCCCTCATGAGGGCTGCATCCTACGCTACGCCATGATTCATCTGGATGCAATCCGCGGATTTCAGCCACTTACATGGTGGTGGCCTTCAGTTACTGGTTGGTGGTTGAGCCACCTACCCCTCTGAAAAATGATGGACTTCGTCACTTGGGATGGTGATATTCCCAATATGATGGGAAAAATATGGAAAAATAAACAAAAATCTTCCAAACCACCAGCCAGTATAATTATATAATGTGGTTTATACACCCATGTAACAACAGATATATTACTCAGACATATCAACCATGGACCCTAGTTTAACCTACTCATAAACCAACTTGGCAAATCTATGGGGCACCACCTCGTACCAAACGATGATGATATTTATTATTATATAATGGGTTTTAGCTGATATGATATGTGTATATAAATCATATAGATATATAGATACCCAGCAATACCGTTTTGGTCTTTCTGAAATGATGGATGGGCCCGCGTTATTTTTTTTTGTAATTTCAAGACAGAAAGATATGACAGTAACCAGGGGATTTGGATGGGATCCCTTAAACTGTCAAATACTGTAAAGCCACCCCATCTGGATGAGGTTTATCCAGTTGAGAGGCAGGAATCAAACTCACCTTCCACTGGAGTGGTTGTGTCCTTCCCGGTTTTGTTTATCTCAGCCCTGGCCCGATGGTGGTTCATGATCAACTGCTGGGAATTTTGTTCACCCCTTCACAGGGCCCAAAACATTGCTGGGAGGCTGACCTCAAGGTTCCTTGCTAGACTATATACTGGTTGGTGGTATACCTACCCCTCTGAAAAATATTACTTCGTCAGTTGGGATGATTATTTCCACTATATGGAAAAATAAAACATGTTCCAAACCACCAACAAGCTATATTTCTCACCCCAACCTCTCCTTCTGGGAAGGTGCATCACTCTATAAAATGACCTGCCAAGTGATGCTGTTAGCCCCGTGAAACCTGCCAAGTGATGCTCTGTAGTCTCTCTATCACCATCCATTCCGCAAAAAACATCTTCAGACACTCATAATTCAACCCCATTACTGATGGTTATACCTTCAAAATTCAATACCCTCTGGTACATTAACAGTTGGACCCTGAAAATCACAAATTTCTAGAGGAAACTAATCTTCCAACCCCAACAACTACCAGGGTCAACAAGTTAATATACTGGAGGGTAATTCATTTCTTGATTTCCTATGGATTCCCTACGCCGTACCCAAAAGGTGATGTTTGCAAAGCTAATAACACCCCATCTCCAAATTTACCATAACTGGGTGGGAAAACCCACCATCAAAATATGCTAAATAGGTGGTTTATGATTGCTTTAATCAGATTAATCATAATTAACCATTAATAAGCACCATTAAGCATCATTCTTAACCATGATTTACCATTAATAAGTTTTAAATTCCACTTTATATCAATTATTCACTCCACCGAATCATCGTTCTCAGCTTTCCCGCGCCAAGGAACACGTCTCAAGCTGCCCCGCGGGGCGGCCACGTGGGCATCGGAGCGGATTAACCAACAGGGGCCTGGCACCAGCGGAAATGGAGATTTTTCGATTTGTGTGGGATATGTTTGGGAGCGAAATTGGTGAAGTTCAGGACCGTATCGTTGGAAAAATGGGTAGATCTATCGAAGTACTTTCTTTTCATACGGGTGTACAAATAAAATTTATAGCTGGGGACATCGAAAAAATCCTCTCCAAATGGATGTAGTCAGTGGATTGATCACAGTTTTTCTGAAGCGCGGCCATGTTCCCAGTCACCAGAAGGTACAAAAATCTGCAGCGAGATGAATTTCAGGTATGTATTCAATATATGTTCACAGATGTTCCTGATCAATGTGAAGTACAGATAATATGTCATAAACCAAATTAATATGGATCAAAATTAGGTCATGGATACGCCATCTGCATCTCTCTCCGATTACCGTGTGCCTCTCTCAACGATCTCAATAGCAATCTCGTCTTCGCTTCGGTGTCCTTGTTGAACCTGGCGCACCATCGGGGGCTTCTGACCAAGCCCCATAGATACCAAAAAAATGGGAATAGCAACACCAACCAAGAGATATACAATTGTGGCCCTTAACAGTTATAAATGGGATTGGAATTCCTGCATGGTCATATATCATATGGTAAGGCAGTGACGACTGTTAAGGGCTATAAGTGTGGGAATATAAACGCAATCCCCAAGAGGTATAGTATAATTATCGGATATAGGAAAGAAGCAGGCAGACTGCCCTCTGACACTTTTATTTTCTGGCAATGACATTAATATCACTATGTTAAGCATGACAATCATCTCTACTCTAAATGGGATTTGGCATTGCCATGGTGACTACTAAAGGATATCATCACAAATTGGACGTATTGAAACAACAACATGGTTAAAAAAGAGCAGCAACAAGTCATGGTACTGTGGCGGTCAAAGCCCCACTATCGTTCGATTAACATGATTGTCTATTCATTAATTATTATCAGGCTTTCCACGTTTATACTAGGTCATAAGAACTCACAATCAGCCCTATTAATAACTAACCAATCAAGGTGACTGCATAGTTAGTCCCGTTGTTTTTTCCGATTAGTATAGTTCACACGTGTGACTAGCTATACCTACTTGGTTGACGATATCAACTATATTCATATAGTGGAGTAGTAAAGTTAGCAATGAGATGCATTGAGGATATATAATCATAACAAAGTACTCAACATTTTTCTGATAAAAGAACAACAGTATAGTATAGTTCCCACTTAAAAAAGGTTGCATAGTACTTTAATAGTTCCCAATTTGACCCCAATAATGAAGTTCCCAATCTAATCCCGAATCAGTTATGGCCCGTAAAAGCGATACATAGGATTATAAATCCTGTAACTAGTTGGTTATTTCTCATTATATATATACCACTCACAACTGTTAAGGGCTATAACTCTAGTGTAGTCGCCCATCAACAAACCACTCCACTAGGGTTATGGTCAACGGTACTCAGCTTTGAGTCACAACATCAATCCGAGAGAGTTGGGGTTACGGGTGATGGTATGTTGTAGCTATATGTTATCTTACGTTACCTTATGTTATGTTATGTGTTATTGCTATATTATGGCTTATGTGAAAAGCTACAAGCTATTAAGCTATAGATCTTTGTGAGGAGGGATGTACATGAAACACAAGATAATCAAGGCTATATAAGGCACACATGGCTGATTATATTCATGAGGCCACATTCAAGCATCCCAAGACCAACACTTAAAAGACATGAATGACATGAACATCATCCTCCCAAAAGGAAGCTGAAGAAGCAAGACATGTTTGAACCACGCACACAGAAAAAAAAAAAAACAACATTGCTGCTCTCTGAATCCGAGTCTTTGTTTGTTGTATGCCTCTCTCCAGGGTGTACTTTTTCCATGACCAATAAAGCTTGCTTTTTTTCCGTAGTATATTAGTCCTGCATAGAATCTATTTGTCCATCAAAAATGGCAAAGTGAGAATGGCTAGTTTGCAAATGGATTATATATGTTTTTTTCTTCCTAAGTTTGTTTTTTTCTTTAGGTAGGAACAGGAAACAGTGATCTTGTTAAATTTGCAAGTTCACTGTTCCCAAACGGACCAACTGACTATTATATATATATATATTATATATATATACAATATAATAGATTGGTGACGAAAAATGGAAAAAAAACACATACAACCCACTTCAATTAATGTCAAGTTAGGATTAATAAACCCCGCGGTATTAATCAACCCCCTCTGCCCAAAAAAAAATGTAATTTAAAAACAGGTGGTCCCGCAGGATTAATAAACCGTTTGGCTGGGAAATGATTAATCAACCACCAGTGCTGAAATCATTTTTTTTATCCAAAAGTTTCATATGGTTTCCTTATGGTTTCCTTATGCTATATTTAAGTTGAAACAACATGAACACCAGAACCCATCACTGCTGATCATTGAAAATTTGAAAAAACTACTATTCCCCAAATGATCGATTTCTAATTCAATTCTTTGTAAAAATCATCAGTTTGGATAGCTCCCAAAGGGGTACCCCCCATGGGCCCATGAGCCCATGTCCCCCATTAATAATAATCAGGGTTTGCCCCTTACTAGTCAACCCCCATGTCAGGGGCCGTTTATTTAGGGAGGGATTCAGGAAAGACCTTGCAAGGTATAGCCTGACCTATAGGGGGGGGGTTGATTAATCCGATGTTGGCATTAACCAGATTTTCTAGGGTTACTAAAAAGCATACATAACCCTTTATGACATGTCCAGATGTCGCGGCCGAAGCAGCACACCTCCCCGTCGGAGCACATGAGATGCCCACGCAACGAGCACGGCAATAAACGCCGCGCAGGCTTGGCACTCGCCTGCGACGGATGACTAAAGAGGTTGTCTGGGTTCCACTGGATCCATTTACTACCCTCTGGTTATTTAACATAGCCATGGTATAGATGGCCCATTTATAGATGGTTTACCTATTAAACATGGTGATTTTCCATGGCTATGTTAAATAACCAGATGGTACTATGTGGGGCTCCCCCGCGATAGCTAAGTTGGTGCAAATAACTACAATAACTGGATTTTATTCTATAGTTATAACTATAGTTAGATGGGGTTACAACTTATATCATCTTATAAATAGGGGGCCGCACTCAACTGGGTCCATGTACTATATATGGGATAATGGGTATTTCATTAGGATTTAGTATTTAGTGACAATGGGATTATATGGATATGTATATATATATATAGGTTTTTACTCCTGAACGTATTAAAATCCTGGATACAAAAAACCGTTCATGTTTTTACTATACTGTAGGTACCCTCTGGTAATTTAACATAGCTATGGAGAATCACCGTTTTTAATGGGAAAATCCACTATAAATTGCCATTTTCAATAGCTATGTTAGTTTACCAGAGGGTATTCCAAAACAAAATCGCAGATTCTCAAAATCACATCAAAAATTTCTAGGTCCTCCGAAGCATGTTTTTCTCCACGGGTCCAGCCCTTACCAAATCCATCGCCTCGGCCGTGGCGAAGATCCGGCAGCGCTCCAGGTCCAGTGCCTTGGCGCCGGCCTCCACGACCTGCCGCAGCAGGCGGCCGCTGCCAAGGCCCAGCGGCAAGGGCCAATGCAGGAGATCCTCGGCGCAGTTACGCAGCGGTTAAAGGATGGTCATTTAATGTATATTATCATGATACATATATATATATATGTATATATATATATATGTATATATATAATCTAATGTGTATATGTATATAATCTAGTACATATGTATATAATCATATATAATCTAGTATATATAATCATATCATATCATGATATATCATGTATTATAATGGTATATATTGATGTATATATATGAATATAATAATATATTATCATATAATTGTCATACATCAAATATACCATCAAATATAATGATGTATGTATATGTATATAATGATATATAATCTAGTGTATATATATATATATATATAAGCATATAATATGATGATATATATATATATATAATCTAGTACACATGATATAATGATATATAATCTAGTATGTATATGTATGTATAATTATGTATATATAATAAAAGGTTCATAACTGATTCATAACTGATTCATAACGCCCCGGGAAAACACAAAAAACTGGTGATGCCTGGTGGCTTGATAGGCTTGATGAACTATGGCCCATCGATTGGATCAGTGGGAAGATCAACACCTGAGATTTCGGATGTAGTCCCTTGGAATCCAGTGGGCCATTTTGATCCATGGGATCCATGGTGCTGGTATATATGCTAACATGACTGGGGTATATTGATGGGATCCATGTTACCATATATATCCATATATATATATATGTCCATATATAGCAGCACCATGGATCCGTCATGGGAAAATCCAGTGGGCCATTGGGAATTTGAAGATAACGCATTCTCCATATATTTGTATGGGATATTAATATATATATATATACATATGTCAATTCTATATATTAAAATATAAATATCTCTCAATTCTGTCAAGATCAAATCCCTCAATTCAGATCTCTAAAGTTCCAGTGATGGAGTGAACATCCGAAGTTTGGGATGATATGATATTCACTCCCAGTACAGTTATGGTCCTTTTAAGTTCTAAGTCAGTTATAAATTAAAAATCCAATTTCCAGGATGTATGACCCCATGTATAAATATATAATTCACTGGTACTTCGATGTATTCCGGGCTGATGGGCTGTAGTTCAACCCTCCCATCGTCTTGGGCGGTCAAGCGTCCGGCCGGTGCCCAGCCAGCAAGGAACTGCGAGGGTCCACGTCTGACAGGAAGCCACCGCAGCAGAGGATCACTTTACCCTGGGAGTGGGCGATTGGGCTGGGAATCGTGAACCATATGGCAGTGTGTCAAAACCTTGTACCCCTGGTGAACATCAAAATAGCTGGTAAATGGATGTTCATCCCATTAAAAATGGTATTAATAGGTATTGATCCATACCCATATACCATCTGGTTATTTAACATAGCCATGGAAAATCCCAACCATAAATGGAGGTTTATAGCTGGGAAAATTATCTATAAATGGGCCATTTTCCATGGCTATGTTAAATAACCAGAGGGTAACATGCATATGTCTGTTGGTTTATAAACCAACCAGAGAACCATAGTAAGTATAAACGGTTAGTTAGCATAAATCTAAGGCCTTGTTTTGTTTTGTTGATAACTCAACTGTAGCTTTATAATCTACTGATATAGTTCTGCAGCTTGCCTCTCGTTCTGCCAAGCCTCCGGGTCTCATAAAGCATGTAACAATAGGGGCGAACATGAAAAACACTTATTACTGGGGGAGGATTGAACGCAAACTTTTAGGTGTGTAGCCTTACCCTTTGATTGTCAGTTCCTCTCTTCATCTACATGGCTCATCTTACATATCCTTAAAATTGGAGGAACGTAGAGAACAAAACATCTATCACAATCACCGGAGTCCCCAAAAAGATCTAAAACAAATGTCATCAACAAAAACAGGGAACCACTTCCTCTCACCCCAAACTCACTGATATACCTTCAATTTCTCTGGTTTGTTTCTTACTGAGCCAAAATTTCCCGTTACAATTGCTAAACAGGCATAAACATGCATAAACCCATTAACCGACCACACAAACAAAATCCTCCAAATCAAACAATATCCAACTTGTCAGTCTGTTTTCCGACTCAAGTCTAAAAATCCATTGAAATGAAAGGCACCACATTTGCTCCGGTTCTTAGAAGGGAATCACTGTTTATCTCTTCCGGGACCTCTACAGCTATGGCCCTCGAGCCAGTTATCAATGGGATAAAACATGATAAAATCACTCCTGCAAATAGTTGCTTATAACTTATTGTTAAAAATTAAGCCAGTGATGATCAAATTGGATCAATCACTCCTGCTAGTTGCTGCTTTTTCATGACATAAGCCAGTGATAATCCTATGATTTTGGCGTTTCCCACGTTTCCCATGGATTTTCCCATGGATTTTCCGTATTTGTCTATGAATGTCCCATGGTTTTCCCATCTCCATTCGTTTTTCCCATGGATTTTCCCACCTGTTTTTCCAGTCGCGCGCCTGGACTCGAACCTCTTCGGCCCCATCTTGATAGACGCAGCCGCAGCAGCCGTCGGAGTACAGCAGCCTGGCGTTTTCGAGACTGGGGGGATAAAGGCACCGAAATCGGCAGGGGATATGGGATATTAATGGTGTATATATATATATATAGTACAAATAGCCATACAATCATATATATATAATTATATATATATTATATTATATATATATCTTATATATTAAATATATATTATATTATATTATATTGTATATATATTATTATATATATATATATATATTATTATTATATATATATATATATATATCTTATATATATTATATATATATATCATATATTATATATACATATATTAAATTATATTATATTATTT